>WBZS01000214.1_pt1 | contig 102226 bp, 95 predicted proteins | sample 5204201 | NCBI WGS metagenome assembly WBZS01 (sample SAMN12344357, study PRJNA552823) | activated sludge metagenome | biome: Activated sludge suspended growth; feature: Nitrification reactor; material: Wastewater; isolation source: activated sludge from nitrification reactor of wastewater...
CGGACGCGGTCAGGCAACAGATGGTCGTGTCGGGCAGATCCCATGGCCGCCACCGGGCAGTTCTCATGACCGCCAGCGGGCACCTACATGACCGTCACTGGGCAGTTTCTCGTGGCCGCCGACAGGCAGTTTGCGTACCGATCTGGCACGCCCCGACCCACTCCTCCCCGCTCGGCCGGCCGACACCGAAGGGCTGATCCGTACCGAACATGCCTCCAGATGCCAGGCTGATCGTGCAAGGTCGCTCGGGGTTCATTCCAGGGGCAGTTTGCGTACCAATCGGGATCGTGGGCCCTCACCCGTCCGGTCTCGAAACGTCCCGGAAACGAGGCGTTTGATCGTTCAAACCTGGCTCGAGTCACGTATAGGGGCAGTTTGCGTACGCCCTGTGCCCGCACAGCTCACGCCGCCACCGGCCGTCAGGCCTGGATTCCCGCGGCCCGACCAGTCGCCACCCGGCCGCGTCAGGTCTGGATTCCCGCGGCCCGACCAGTCGCCACCCCGGCCGTCAGGTCTGGATGCCCGCGACCCGACGACAGGCCGAAGGACACCTGCGTCCTGATGACGGGAACCCACAAAGATCCCACCCCGTGCCTCCACCCACACCAGAGCACCGAAGGAATACTTCCCCTCCCCCTGTTGTTGATGATTCAATTACATCAGGAGGATGACGATGACACAGCTCGATCACGACCTGGGTGGCCGACTCGACCCGAAGACCCACATGGACACACTGGTGCTTCGGGTCTCCGACCTGCCCGCGGAGATGGCCTACTACACGAACGGCGTCGGTCTCATTCCGCTCGCCGAAGGCAGCGGGAGCGTGACACTCGGGCTGGGCGACCGGCCGGTCGTGAAGCTCGTCCACGCGCCGGACCTTCGTCGCCCGGCGTCGTCGGCCGCAGGTCTCTACCACACGGCCGTTCTGTTCGACTCCACCGCCGACCTGTCGATGAGTCTGTTGCGGATGTTCACGCGGTACCCGCAGACCTACATCGGATCCGCCGACCACCTCGTGTCGGAAGCCTTCTACTTCACCGATCCCGAGGGCAACGGCCTCGAGCTCTATGCCGATCGGCCTCGCGACCAATGGCAGATCGACGGCACACACATCCGGATGGCCTCGCTCCCCCTCGATCCGGTGCGATTCGTCGAAACCCACCTTGACCGGGAGAACGATTCCTCACCTCTGTCCGGCACCCTCGGCCACGTGCACCTCCAGGTGGGCGACATCCCCACAGCCCACGACTTCTACGTCGGCAAACTCGGTTTCGACGAGACGGCTCGGCTGGGCCCGAATGCGCTGTTCGTTTCTGCCGGCGGGTATCACCACCACATCGGCATGAACACCTGGCAGTCGCTCGGCGCCGGCCCTCGGGACAACACCCTTGGCCTCGGATCGGTCGACATCGCCGTACCCACCCGCGACGAACTCGACCGCATCGCCGACAGGCTGCGCGGGTACGGGTTGGCCGCCCACGACGACGGTCGCCAGGTCACGACGTACGACCCGTGGCATAACGAGGTACGGCTCGGCCTCGTGGGCTGACAGCCGTACCCGCCACAAAGGCGCGCATGACTCACCTCGTCCTCGTCACCGGTGGATCCGGCTTCATTGCCGGCCACTGCATCCTGCGACTCCTGGAGGCCGGGTACGCCGTACGCGCCACTCTGCGCTCCCTCGACCGTGAAGCGCAGGTACGAGCCGTCCTCACCGAAGCAGGGATGACCGAGGAAAGTCAGCTCAGCTTCGTGGCCGCCGACCTCACGAGCGACGCCGGCTGGGACTGCGCCACCGACGGGGTGAACCACGTGCTCCATGTCGCGTCGCCCGTGGAGCCCGGTCACGTCCGAGACGAGTCCGCCGTCATCGAGCCGGCTCGGCAGGGAACGCTGCGCGTGCTCACAGCCGCACGGGACGCCGGAGTTTCGCGGGTGGTCTTGACCTCCGCGTTCCACGCAGTGGGTTGGGGACATCCCCACGACGACCATGTGTTCACCGAGGCGGACTGGACCGTCATCGACGGACCGGGCGTCGACGTCTACGGCCGCAGCAAGACCCTCGCCGAACAGGCTGCGTGGGAGTTCGTGGCTGCCGAGGGCTGGGGCATGGAACTGACCACGATGCTGCCGGTCGCCGTCATGGGCCCGGTGCTCGGTTTAGGGATCTCCGGGGCGAACGGCATCGTGAAGTCGATGCTGGACGGGTCGATGCCCGGTCTGCCGAACATCTTTATTCCGGTGGTCGATGTTCGCGACGTCGCCGCTGCCCACGTGGCCGCTGCGGAGTCGCCCGAGGCGGCCGGTCAACGGTTCCTGCTTTCGAACGGCCCGGCCATGTCGCTGCGCGAGATCGCCGCCGCCATCCGCGAGCACCTGGGTCCGGATGCCGCGCGCGTCCCCAACCGTGGCCTCCCCGACCTGCTTATCCGCATCGGTGGCCTGGTCAATCCGCAATTGCGCGAGGTACGGCACGACCTCGGCTACGCGCGGCGCACGTCGAATGCCAAGGCGAGGGAGATCCTCGGCTGGGTCCCGCGCGATCCACACGAGGCGGTCGTCGCGGCGGCGGAGAGTCTCGTGCGCAAGGGCTTGGTCGCGACGAAACGGTGATCCGTCGGCACCTCAGCGTCCGCCTCCCACGTCGAGCAGAGCCCCATGGGTAAAGCTGGCCTCGGGCGAGCACAGCCACAGCACTGCGGCGGCGATCTCGTCGACCGTCCCCGCCCGGCCGGCCGGCACCGACGACTCCAGGCGTTCCAAGCGTCCGGCGGGTGCGTGCCGGTGGAAATCGCTGTCGACCAGTCCTGGCCGTACGGCCGCCACCCGTACCCCCACTGCCGCCACTTCCCGGGCCAACCCCACTGTCATCGTGTCGATCGCGCCCTTCGAGGCCGCGTAGTGGATCCACTCCCCCGCGCTGCCCGTGACCGCCGCGCGGGACGACACATTGACGATCACGCCACCCGAACCGCCACGATCGGTGCGCATGTGCGCCACCGCCTCGCGCGCGCAGATGAACGGCCCGGTGAGGTTGACCGCCCAAAGTCGGTCCAGGATGGGGGCAGTCACGGACTCGATCCCGCCGTACGTGCCCCCAACTCCGGCGTTGTTGACCAGAAATTCGACGCTCCCGAGGTCCCGATCCACCTGGCGGAACCAGTCGACGACCTGCGTCTCGTCGGCCACGTCCAGAACCGTCGACAGGAACCGAGCGCCGGCCGCTGTGACCGTCGCGCTCAACTCGCCCACGTCGACCGAACCGGTGTGGGCGACGGCAATGTCGTACCTACCCGCCGCTCCCCGCACCACCGCTTCGCCGATCCCCCGCGACCCGCCGGTGATCATCATGACCGAAAGGCTCATCGCACCTCCTCGTAGACGGCCGTGAGCATCGCCGCGACCACGTCAGGGGCGAATTCAGCCCGGGCCCGAGCCCGAATGGCGTCTCGGTCGTACCCGCTCAACCCACCGACGAACGACTCCAGCGCGACCGCGACCGCATCCGGCGTCGTCGCCTCGGTGAACCTGCCGACCTGGTCGTCGACGAAGCCCTCCGGTCCCCCACACCGACTCGCCAAGACCGGAACACCCGCGGCCATGGCTTCGGCGTACACCACCCCGAACGTTTCGAACTCACTCAGAAGCACGAATCCGTCGGCGGCGGCGAGCGTCGCCGCGATCTCGGTGCGCGGCTGGGTGCCCCGCACGGTCAGCCCCGGTGCCTGGGTGGCTTCGACGATCTCGCGGTCGGGGCCGTCCCCGATGATCGTGAGCGTGGCGTCGAGTTCGGGCCGGCTGAGCGCGTACCCCTGCGCCAGCAACCCCATCCGCTTGCGCGGCACGAGGAACCCGATGCTGACCAGTCGCGCCGGAGACCCCGGCGGTCTCGGCACATGCTCGCGCGCGTAGGCGTCGACGTCCACGACGTTCGGCACGTACGTGGCTGTCACCCCGTACGCCTCGGCCATCTTGTCCACCAGCCACGGGCTGACCGCGATCACCCGGCTGGCTGCTTGGTACGCCTGGCGCGCCACCGTGCTCTCGGCCTCGGACAAGACACCGCCCAACCGGCTCGAATGCTCGGTGACGACCAACCGGTACCGCGTTCCGGGCCCCGGCCGCGCGGCCGCGCCGAAACGTGCGAAGTGAGCATGGACAATGTCGATCGGACCACCGAGCGTCTTCCTCAGCCGGGGAAGTGCGAGCCGCCAGGCGAACCGAAGTCCGGCGGTCATCGCGGCGGGGCCGACCGCCCCGACCGGCACGGCCACGACCACGACCCGCAGCCCCCGCACGGTGGTGCCGTACATGCCCAATCTGCGGCGCCGCCGCGCCGAGCGCAGGTCGAGAGCGGCAACGACCACATCGTGACCGGCCGCGGCCAGGGCGGCTGCCTGGTCGAGTTCGAAGATCCCCAGGGTGGGATCGTTGGCTTCCGGCAACCCACGGGCGACGACGACGATCCTCATGCCGTACGGCCTTCCGCCCGGTTGACGACGACGGTCCCCAACACCAGGTCGTCCAGGCCGCGGCGCTCAGCGCCGACGACAACGGCCGGCAGGACGACGCACACCATGGCTGCGCGGGCCATCGATCGGAGCAAGCCGATCGGTCCGCCGGTCACACGAACGACAGCGATGCGCGCCAGCAACTGACCGAACGAGGCCGACGTCAACCAGGTCAGGATCGTCTTCTGGAGGAAATACACCTCGAGCGTCGAGAAGGAGATCAGACCGCTGCCGGTGAGCGCACCGCGACCGAAGACGAGCGCGGCCACGGTCATGCTCGCCGCCCAGTCCACGACCAGCGCGGCGATTCTGGCCCGCCACGAGGCCAGGGACCCGCGGCCCTCGTGCGGCAGGCCGAGCGTCGCGCCGGGGTAGTCGTCCACGACCAGGGAGCCTACCCAGACACGCGCGTCGAGAGACCTGACGGCGTTACACGGCTGAAACAAACGCGTCACTGAGCGGCAACGGCGCTCCCTTAGGTTGTGCGAGTGGCGCGACGTGCGCCGAAAGCGGCCGAGCGGCCGTACCCCTGACCGAACTGGAGGATCCATGTTCCAAGGCGCCGACGATCTGTTGGCCTATGTCAAGGAAAACGATGTCGAAACCATCGACATCCGGTTCTGCGACCTACCAGGCGTCATGCAGCACTTCACGGTGCCGGCAAGCTTCTTCGGCCCTGAGGTCTTCGAGGATGGACTCGCGTTCGACGGTTCGTCGATCCGCGGCTTCCAGAAGATCCACGAGTCTGACATGGCGTTGCTGCCCGACCCGACGACGGCCTTCATCGACCCGTTCCGCAAGTCGAAGACGCTGGCCGTGAACTTCTTCGTGCACGACCCGATCACCAAGGAGGCCTACAGCCGCGACCCGCGCAACATCGCGCGGAAGGCCGAGGCCTACCTCAACAGCACCGGGATCGGCGACACGGCGTTCTTCGCCCCCGAGGCCGAGTTCTACATCTTCGACGCGGTGCGCTTCGAGACCAAGCAGCAGGCCGGGTACTACTACATCGACTCCGAGGCGGGCGCCTGGAACACGGGGTCGGAGACCGACGGCGACGGACGTGCGAACCGCGGCTACAAGGTCAAGTACAAGGGTGGCTACTTCCCCGTCGCCCCGGTCGACCACTTCAGCGACCTGCGCGACGACATGGTCCGTAACCTGACGAACGTCGGGCTGCAGATCGAGCGGGCTCACCACGAGGTGGGTACGGCTGGGCAGGCCGAGATCAACTACAAGTTCAACACCATGCTGGCTGCCGCCGACGAGGTGCAGAAGTTCAAGTACATCATCAAGAACACGGCCTGGGAGGCGGGCAAGACCGTCACCTTCATGCCGAAGCCAATCTTCGGTGACAACGGCTCGGGCATGCACGTGCATCAGTCGCTGTGGAAGGGCGGCGTTCCGCTGTTCGCCGACGAGGCCGGGTACGCCGGCCTGAGCGATCTGGCTCGCTACTACATCGGCGGCCTGCTCCATCACGCCCCGTCGCTCCTGGCGTTCACGAACCCGACGACGAACTCGTTCCACCGGCTCGTCCCGGGGTTCGAGGCGCCCGTCAACCTCGTCTACTCGCAGCGCAACCGTTCGGCGTGCATCCGGATCCCGATCACCGGCTCGAACCCCAAGGCCAAGCGCCTGGAGTTCCGGTGCCCCGACCCGAGCTCGAACCCGTACCTGGCCTTTGCTGCGTGTCTGCTGGCCGGCCTCGACGGCATCCAGAACAAGATCGAGCCGCCGGCTCCAATCGACAAGGACCTGTACGAGCTGCCTCCCGAGGAGCACGCCAACGTCCGCACGGTCCCGCCGTCACTGGATCGCGTTCTCGACGAGCTCGAGGCAGATCACGACTACCTGCTCGCCGGTGACGTGTTCACCCCTGACCTCATCGAGACCTGGGTCGAGATGAAGCGGGCAGACATCGACGCCATCCGCGTACGGCCGCATCCTCACGAGTTCGAGATGTATTACGACCTCTGAGTCACGACAGTCGAGAACCGGCTCCCGAGTTCAACTCGGGAGCCGGTTCTCACGCGCGGACCAACCGCCTCAACACTGTAGATGCACACTCGATGAGCAAAACGACCACTTTTGACTGAAAAATCGTCACGACCGTGCATCTACAGTGTTGACGGGCTGGAGAGGGGCTTCCAAGGCCGCCGGGCGCGGGCAAGGTCGAGAGCGGCAGATCTCAAGACAGCTCGCGGAGCCGCGGAGAGACCCGCCCGTGGTGCGATGTCTCACGAACGGCGATCGCTGGCGATGACCTGCATCAAAGGCGCTGGCGAACCACGGGGGCGAAGGACCGCGTCGACCACCGCGTCGCCGTACTGATGCCAATCCGGTCCGTAGGTGCGGATGGTTGGGCTGAGCGCTTCGAGCATGGGCACTGTTTCGCAGCAAGCAATCGCCGGCAGGGGGGTTTCGTAGGCCATCAGGATGCCGAGTGCTGGGTAAGCGGCGGCAGCCACCCAAGCTTGAGGCGGACGAGTTGCGACCAGGGTGCGGACCGCCTCGTAGGTGCCTCGGATCTCGAACGGACTATGGACCACACGGGTGCTACGAGCCTGGTCGCGCTGATCGGGCGGGAGCGCCTCGAGAAACCCCGACACCACGAGGGCGACGTGGGGTGACGCGGCATCGCCTGCGGCAAGGACGATGTCGTCCAAGCCGCGAGCGAGCAAGTCGCTGGTGGCCTGGTAGGCGGCTCCTTCGTGATCAGCTAGTACGGCGGGGACGGACGTTCGATCGAGGCGCTGGCTCACGGTAACCACCGGGGTCCCACCGGCGATGACCCGCTCGAGGCGGCGGGTGATCGTGGGGGTGGCGAGGTCACGGGCGACGGCCACCACAATGCCCGAGAGAGAAAGCGGTTCCAACGAGTCGAGAGCACCTTCGAATTTCGTGATGTCGCGGTCGACGCCGATCAGCATCATGGAGTGCCCCGAGCGGCGTAGCGAAGATTCGACGGCTTTGGCCAGCGCCGAGAAGTACGGCTGCGCGACGTCGCCCACCACGAGGGCGACCATGTCCCACCTCCCTCCACGAAGCGCGCGCGCAGCGGCGGCCGGCCGGTAGCCGAGCTTGCCGGCAGCCGCGACCACGCGTGCCCGCGTTTCGGCCGGGGCGGCGTCGAGGTCATTGAGCACTCGGGACACCGTCGACCGGGACACTCCGGCCTCCCGGGCGACGTCGTGAATGGAAGGCGGACGGGTGTCACCGGTGGCTGCCATGTGCCTCACCGTACCGGCGCAAGCTCCTTCAAGATCGTTCCTACGTTGATGTCTCGTGACATGATGGACTATCCGCATGTCAAGGCTAGACAGCTCAGGAACGTTCTCGTAGTCTGTGAATCGTCGATCGATGCTGATCGACCCACGACGAGGAGACATCCGATGGCGCTGCAGCCAAATGACTCGACGACACCCCGCGACCAGGCCGCCGAAGCGGACCCGAGCGTCACCCCTCACACCATGTCGCCGTGGCGGGCGGCGATGGCTGCCATGGCCGGCTCGGTGCTGGAGTACTACGACTTCTTCATCTACGGCCCGCTCGCCGCCACGGTCTTCGGCGCGATCTTCTTCAGCAAGGACATCAGCCCACAGGTGGCCACGATGCTGGCGATCCTGACCTTCGCGGCAGGCTTCTTGGCGCGCCCGATCGGTGGGATCGTGATCGGTCATTTCGGCGACCGGATCGGCCGCAAGAGCATGCTCTTGTTGACCTTCATGATCACGGGCGTCGTGACGATCCTGATCGGCGTGATGCCGACCTACGCGCAGATCGGCATGGCCGCGCCGGTCTTGCTGACTCTCCTGCGATTCCTGCAGGGATTCGGGATCGGCGGAGAGTGGGGCGGAGCCGCCCTGCTGGCGGTCGAAACCGCTCCGCCGGACCGCAAGAACTTCTTCGGATCGTTGGTGCAAGCAGGAGCTCCGGTCGGCATCATCTTGTCCTCGGGCACGATCGCGCTCGTGACCGCCCTGACCACACACGAGCAACTTCTTGCCTGGGGCTGGCGGATCCCCTTCCTGTTGTCGATCGTGTTGGTGGCCTTCGGCCTGTGGCTTCGGCTGCACATCAGCGAAACCCCAGAGTTCGCTGAAGCTCAGGCCCGCGCCGACGCTGCCGAGACGGAGAAGCGGAAGAACCAGCTACCGCTGGTCGAAGCTCTCAAACGATTCCCCGGTCAGATCGCGGCGATGATCGGTACGCACATGTCCGACACAACCCTCGGCTTCATCAACGGCGTGTTCGTGATCGGATTCGCCACTGGCGTCCTGAAGATGAACCCCACTTTAGTTCTGGTCACCAATATCGCGAGCGCCGTCGCGAACTTCATCGTGACTCCGCTCGTCGGCCGGCTCTGCGACAGGCTCGGCTCGCGCAAGGTCCTGATGACCGCGCTCATCCTGTTGGCCCTGTGGGCATTCCCTGCGTTCTGGCTGATCAATACCCGCTCTTACGTGGCCCTGTTCCTCGTGATGATCGTGGGCGGCATGTTGGCCGGGTCGTTGTTCTCGCCGCAGGCCAGCCTCTTCGCCGAGGTGCTGCCGCCGCAAGTTCGCTACTCGGGCATGTCCGTCGGCTTCCAACTCGGCACCGTGTTCGGTGGCGGGCTGGGTCCGATCATCGCCCAATAGCTGCGTGATGCGACTGGAAGCACAACGCTGGTGTCGGCGTGCGTCGTACTGGTCGCCCTCATCGCCCTGGTCTCCGTGTGGTATTTGACCAAAGCCGAACACAAAGTGGAGGTCTGAGCGATGTCGGTAGACTTCGACGGAGTCATCGGCACCACCCACGTCGAGTCGACGCCCTGGTGGCCGGAACGGCCCGAACACCTGCGCAGCGCTCCCAACGTGATCGTGGTCCTCTTCGACGATACGGGGTGGTCGGATTTCGGATGCTTCGGCTCCGAGATCGCGACCCCCACGATCGATGCCTTGGCACGGCAGGGACTGAGGTTCTCGAACTTCCACGTGATGCCGCTGTGCTCGCCGACAAGGGCCGCTCTCTTGACCGGGCGCAACCCTCACCGGGTCGGCGTGCGGTTCCTGGCCGACGCCGACACTGGATTCCCGAATGCACGCGGCTACATTCGCCACGACGTGCCCACCCTCCCCGACGTACTTCGGGCCGGTGGCTACGGCACCTACCTCGTCGGGAAGTGGCACCTGACCCCTCTTCACGAGATCACCCCCGCCGGACCGGTGCACAACTGGCCCTTATCCAAAGGATTCGAGAAGTTCTACGGATTCCTCGACGGGTGCACAGACCACTACTCCCCGGAGCTCTACTGCGACAACACCCAGGTGCTGCCACCCCAGCGTGACGACTACCACTTGACCGAGGATCTGACCGACCACGCCATCGGCTACCTGCGCGACCATGTGACGTTCAGGCCGGGGTCACCCTTCTTTCTCCAGTTCGCCGTCGGGGCTACCCATGCTCCCTTCCAGGCACCCAGGAGTTACATCGACCCCTATGTCGACGTGTTCCGCAAGGGATGGGACCAAACTCGCGTCGACAGGCTGGCACGGCAGATCGACCTGGGCGTCGTGCCAGAAGGGACCGAGCTCACCGAACCGAACCCCACAGTTCCAGCCTGGGACTCCCTGGATTCCGACACTCAGGAGTTGTACGCCCACCTGCAGGCGGCGTTCGCCGGTTTTCTGGAGCATACCGACGCCCAACTCGGCCGCCTTGTCGCCGAGTTGTCCACCCTCGGCGTCGCCGACAACACGATCGTCGTCGTGTTGAGTGACAACGGGGCGAGCCGAGAAGGCGCAGCCGGCGACATCGACTGCAATGCTCCCTATTCACGGGTGACCCGTCCCGCCGCCGTGCAACTGCCGCTGCTCGACCGGTTGGGCGGCATCCAGGGCGGAGCCCACTACCCGGAGGGCTGGGCGATGGCGGGCAACACGCCATTCCGCCGTTACAAGCAGTTCGTCGACCTGGGCGGCATCCGTTCCCCGATGGTCGTCGCCTGGCCGCGTGGCATGACGGACCTCGATAGGGTCAGCCGTGCGTTCGGCCACGTCGTCGACCTGGCGCCGACCATCCTCGATTTGGCAGGCCTACCACCACTTCCCGACACCGACGGGGCATCGCTCGGCCCCGCAGTGCGAGGCCACGGCCCGTACGAGGGACGAACCCATCAGGGCTACGAGATGCTGGGCCATCGCGCGCTTTACCACGAAGGTTGGTTCGCAGTCACCGACCATGTCCAGGGCACGTCGTACGACGACGACCAGTGGCGTCTGTACGACACAACCTCCGATTTCTCCCAGGCACACGACGTGGCCGCCGAGCGACCAGACAAGCTGGCCGAGCTCGTCGACCGGTGGTGGCAGGGCGCCAAGCGCAATTCCGTCATGCCCCTCGACGACCGCACTTTGTACGAGTTGCTGTACGCCCGCAATCCCGAGGGCCTCTTGGCTCAGGACACGTTCACGCTGCGGCCCGGTCAGGGCCACGTGCCGTTCCCCAGCGCGGTGTGCGGCAGCAACAGATCGATGGTCGTACGGGCCGACCTCCGTTCGTACGTCCCGGGCTCGGACGGCGCTCTCGTCGCCAGCGGAAATCAGTGCAGTGGTTACGCCCTGTACGTCAGTGACGGGCGTCTCCAGTTCGAGCATCACTTCTTGGAGGACCGCATCCTGGTCGCTTCCGATACTCCCCTGCCCGCGGGCGATCAGCAGGTCGGCTTCGCACTGCGGGTCGCCGACAACATGAGCGCCGACGTGGTGCTTCTCCAAAACGCGCGAACGGTCGGCGCCGGATTCGTCCCCCGCACTTCGGGGCACCTCTCGTTCTACGGTCTCGACGTGGGTCACGACCCCGTCAGCCCCGTGTCCGATGCGTACGAATCGCCGTACGAGTTTCCGGCCGCCATGCTCGACCACGTCACGCTGCATTTCACCGACGATGTCGACATGGCCGACGTGGCTGCCATACGGGACGTCTCGGACTAGCCATGAAGATCGTGATGGACGTCGACACGGGCACCGACAATGCGCTCGCTCTGCTCTTGGCTGGACAGGCACCCGAGCTGGACATTCTGGCGGTCACCTGCGTGGCCGGGAACGCAGACGTAACCCAGGTCGCGACGAACACGCTCGACGTGCTCGAGATCGCCGGACTGGGTCCTGTGCCGGTCGCCTGTGGGGCTAGAAGGCCTCTGATCAACCAGGCATCGGCGGCCTCCTACGTGCATGGCCGCAACGGCATCGCCGACCTGGACCTTGCGGGGTACGGCGCGTCCGGCCGAGGCCGTCCTGACCCGCGCCACGCGATCGAGCTGCTCCGCGACGTGTTGCTCGACTCCGACGACCCGGTGACCGTCATCGCCCTCGCTCCGTTGACGAACCTCGCCCTCTTCTTGCGTACCTATCCAGACCTCGCCAGCCGGATCGAACGCATCGCTGTCATGGGCGGCGGATACGGGCTGGGCAACGCCACCGCGACCGCCGAGTTCAACATCTGGCACGATCCTGAGGCGGCGGCAGTGTGCTTCGACAGCGGGGTGCCTGTTCTGCTGTACGGCCTCGATGTCTTCTACGACGTGCGGCTCACCGCCGATGACCTAACCCGGCTGCGATCGACCAGCACTCAGGAGGCGCGGCTGGCGGCCGACCTGTGCGACTGGCTGAGCCGCGTCTACGCCGCAGAGCCGCGCGTCGCTCGTAGCCCGTACGTCACCTGTCTGGGAGACGCCGGCCTCCTCGCCGCACTCCTGGCGCCATCGGCGCTGGGCACCGTGCGCTACCCCGTGCGGATTGCCCTGGCCGATCCCTTGACTCGCGGTCAGACCGTGGTCGATCGCCGCTGGAATCCCGGGTCGGCGGCGTTCCTTCCGATCCAGTTCGAAACACCGCAGCTCGACGTCGCCGTGAGCGTCGACGCTCACCGGTGCGCGACCGAGTTCCTCTCCCGATTCGGGGTCCGTTGACGGTCGCCTTTACCCGTTCGAGTACGCCTCCACCAGCGCAACGGCGTCGGCGATGGAGTCGAGGATCACGGTCGGCCGGTAGGGGAAGGAATCGACCTGCTCCAGCTTGGTCGAGCCCGTCAGCACCAGGACGGTCCGCAAACCGGCTTCGAGACCGCTCACCACGTCGGTGTCCATCCGATCGCCCACCATCACGGCCGTATGCCCGTGGCCTCCGATGCGACGCAGCGCCGAGCGCATCATGAACGGGTTCGGCTTGCCGCAGAAGTACGGCACTCTCCCGGTAGCGGCACGGATCAATGCGGCGACGGCGCCGGTCGCCGGAAGCGTTCCCCAGACACTCGGACCGCTCGGATCTGGGTTGGTCGCGATGAACCTTGCCCCGCCCTCGACGAGCCGAATCGCGCGAGTGATCGCTTCGAAGGAGTACGTGCGGGTCTCACCCAGGATCACGTAGTCGGGATTGCGCTCCGACAGCGTCAACCCCGCCTCGTGAAGGGCTGTCGTCAACCCCGCTTCGCCGATCACATAACACGATGCGCCCGGGTACTGCTCGGCTACGAACTTCGCCGTGGCTAGGGCTGACGTCCAGATGGAATCCTCGGGCACATCGATGCCGGAGGCGAGCAGACGCGCCCGCAAATCCCGCGGCGTGTAGATCGAGTTGTTCGTCAGCACGCAGAACTTCACCTGGCGCGCCTTGAGCGTCTCCACGAAATCCGCAGCCCCCGGCAATGCGTCTTCCTCGTGGACGAGGACCCCGTCCATGTCGGTCAGCCAGGCGTCGATCGGAGCTTCAGTCAGCATGCTCCTATCCTCTCGCAGTGCCCCCCGACGGTGGAAAACCGTGCCCGGTCTGGCCCGGATGAACGTCGGGTGACATCGGAACGACAACCTGGATGGGGTACGACGGGGCCGGTCTGGGCGACCCCGCGGACTCAGGTGTGGGCCGTACCGCCAACCACAACCCCACCAGCACGGCCGCCAGCAGCAACGGAGTGCCGAGGATCGAGTCGCCCAGCTCCTGCTGATCTGCGGCCGATCCCGACTGAGAAGGGTGCCGGCTCAGCGCCGCCAGCGCGACCGAGCAGACGGCGAAGACCCCGTTGGCGAGAAACAGGTAGACCCGCGTGGTGAGAGGAAATCGCCTCGTGCCGGTCCGCGTGACGTCGGCCTCGGTCAGCACCTGCCAGACCAGGCCGAACAACAGAACACCGAGCCCGGCGAATCCGAGCAGAGCGCTGACCGGGTCGTCCAGCGCGTCGCGGAAGGCGTACAACCCTCCCACCAACAACACGGTCAAGACGCCGACCTGACGCCCCCGATCCAACGTCCGGGTGACGAGGGCGACCAGGAGCACCACGATGGCGACCCAACTCGACACCGTGGCGATTCCGTCCGTCGATCGCTCCAACAGCCAGCTGAACGCCGGGGTGTCGGTCGGCAGCAGCCGGATGACCTGGTATCCCCCGAAGGCGGCCAGTGCTGTGGCAGCCGCCGTACGCCCCCGCCGAGCCAGTCGAACCGCCAGCCACACCAGCGCCACCCCGACCAGACCACGCAGGATGTCGGTGGCGGGGCCCGAGTTGTATCCCGTCCAGATCGCCCGGATGACCTCCCGGCCCGGAAGACCGAGCGCTTCCGTCGCCACCATCGCGATCACGATCGGCGTCGCCGACACGACGGTCAGGGTGAAGGCTCCTGCGATCGGGAAGTGGTACCCCGACCACGCTGCGGGCAGGTCGCCGGGTCGTGGCACCGCCGGCTGCCGACTCACATACCTCACGAGCAGTACGGCTCCCCCAGCCAGCGCGAGCACCGCGGCCGAGGCAGCGAGGGAACGCCAGCCGTGTTCGACCGGATCCGTCCACATGTCCGTCACCGTCGTCGTCAAACGCCACACCACCGCGGCCACCAGCAAGCCCGCCAGTACCACCTTCGGCCACGACCTCGTCGCGAGCGCCTCGGCTGCCGTGACGGTGACGAGCGCAGGCGCGCCACCGGCCACGATCAGTGCGGGAAAAGACAACACGGAGAACATCTCGATGGCCAATTCGATCCCGATGAAGCGGGGCTCCAGGCCCGACCGGGCGGCGAATCCCGGCAGCGTCCACGTCGAGAACATCGTGACGGCGAGGAGTCCGCCGATCACCACGAACTCCCACCAGGCGTAGGCCCGAAACCCTCGGACGAGCACGAACACAAGGAGCCCCACGTAGGCCGTCACCGCGACACCGAGCAGCAACGGTCTGTCGTACCCGGTCGCCACGAACGATCCCACGGCCACCAGGCAGATCACGAGCAGTGGGAGTTTGACGTACCAGACCAGCCGGATCAGGGCGGTGTGGGCCAGGGTCAACGTCCACACCAATCCCGCCATGAGAAGGGGCAGGACCGCCTCGGGCACGGTACGGCGGGTAGTCAGGCTCGTCGCCAAGGATAACTCACGCAGCGGCTGTGCGAACGCAGCGGCTAACGCCAAGGTCGCGTACAGCACCAGGCTTGCGACACCGACCGACCGCAGCCCTGTGGGCCACTCCTCGGGTCGTGGGCGACCGTGCCGGACCGGATCCACGAACGTCAGCTCGACCACTCGCCGTAGGCCGCGCCGTACCACGCCGAGAGCCGACGGTCGAACTCCTGGCTCCCCCTGCGTCGAAAGCCCCGTCATCGCAGCACCGCCTGAGCCAGGTCGTTGAACGTCACCACGGACACCGAGTCGGCTCCGACGACCAGGTGCACGTCCTTGCCGGCGGTCGGCACCTGATGCTGCCAGCGGGCAGTCTGTCGACCCTGCTGGTCCAGGAGCAGCACGTCAGGACCGGCCAGTGCCAGCAGCTGGTCGGGCCCGGCCACGACCTGGTCGATGTCGGCCAGCCAGGACCAGCGCTGCTCACCGGTCGCCGGATCGAACGCCGTGATCCGCCCGTTCTGGACCGCGACGAGCTGGCCGCCGACGTCGACCGTCTGGCTCGTCAGGAACCCACTGAAGCGGCGCCATTCCTGTTCGCCAGTCTCGAGCCCGTACCCTCGTACCCCCTGCCCGCCCCGCTCGAACGTGACGACTCGACCGCCGGCGACCCCGATCTGGGCGACCCGAGGCCCTTGGATGCGCCACCGCTCCTGACCGTCCGCGGACAAGAGCGCCACCGTACCCGCTTCGTCGGCGACCACGATGCCACCCGGCACGACGACCGGGGTGATCGACTGCTCCGCGGGCAGGGCGTAACGCCAGACGACGGCTCCGGACACGGGATCGACGACCGTGAGCGATCCGTCGACGGTCGGGATCGCGATCCGTCCGGCGAGGGCGAGCGGGGCGATCGTCGTGGTGTCGGGCAAGTTCGCCGTCCACAGGTAGGCGCCGTCCGGGCCGTACGCCACCGCCTGCTTCCAACTCGTCACCGCGACCGTGATCTGTCCGATGGTGGCGGCCGACAGCAGGTGGCCGCCCGGTCTGGCGCGCCACACGATCCTGTCGACCGTCGATGTCGCGCGCGGGTCGATCGCGAGGATGTCGTCGTTGTTCTTGTTCGTGAAGACCAGCGTGCCTCCGGCCAGCGCGCCCGGAGTCGACACCGGAAACACCGAGACCAGGACGCTCGGCAGCGGGCTGATGACGTACGACTCGAACGTCATCGAACGCACCTTCTGCCAGTCCGGCTCGGCCGGCGTCGCATCGTAGGCCAGTCCATGCCGTTGGGACGTCACCTCCCAACTCACGGTGCCGGCGGTGGTCGACACGAAGCCCCGGCCCGGGCACCACGTGCGCGTCACCACCGACGTCGCACTCGCGACGGTCTCGGTGATCTCGATCGCGACACACGAGGGCTGGGGAAGTTCCGCCGTCGAGGCGAGCACCCGGCCCGTTGACGTGTACGGCACCGCCGGCCCCAGTTCACCCCGTCGCCACTCCCGCACGTGACCCGACGAGTCCCAGGTTCCAGCCCGGACGGGGTCAGCGGGGATCTCCAGCCGCCCACCCGCGTAGATCTTTCCTGTGTCACCGAGCCGAGTGGCCTCCAGCCGTACCCCGGCCGTAGCCAGGGAATACAACTCGTCTGTGGGTACGGCTTCCTCCCCCGAGCGGATCAGCGCGCTCCATCGCGCGTACCTCCCGTCGTGCGGGTCGAACGAGGCCGACCCGACCCACATGCCGAACGGATCGGGCCCGCTGTAGAGCAGATCGATACCGCCCCGCGCCCATTCGCCACGCAGGCTGGCCTGGTCGTCCTGGGGGCTCGTGAAGCTGAGTTTGGCGCCGTCAGCGCCGAGGTAGGCCGCGCCACTGCCCTCCGGCACCGACCATCTGCCCAGCACCGTCGAGGCGACGACAATCGCGAACACCAGGATCGCGATCGACACTGCCGGTGCCACAGAGCGGCGTTTCTTGGGGGTTTGAGGCTGCTGTGGACCTGCCTGCGGTGGTGGGGAGGGGTGGCCGGGTGGGGGGTACAGGTGGGGTGGCGGGTACGGCTGAGCGGCTGGCGGGTACGGCTGAGCGGCTGGCGGGTACGGCCGAGCGGGTGGCGGGTACGGCGGAGCGGGAGGCGTGTAGGACGACGACTGGCCCGGGCCGGGCGGCCGCGGAGGCGGGCGATGGGAGTCAGGCGGCACCCAGCCCTGGGGAACGTGGCCCCAGGGGCCAGGGGGTTGGCTCACGAGGACACGGTAAGGGGCAGTAGATGCACGACGGAATCTCCTGGGGAAGGAAATGGCGCACTACCATGGGGAAACCGCTTGCCAACCGCTCAAAGGAGACCCACGTGACTCTGATCACCGTGCTTTCCGGTGTCGGCCGCTATGCGGACCCGTGGCATCCGATCAGCGAGACCTCGCGCTGTATTGCGGAAGTGTTGGGCGCCGAGGGGTACGAGGTCGAGGTCCGACCCGACCACGATCCCGACGCCTGGTCGGATCTGAGCGGGGTGGACGTGCTGGTCGTGAACTCCGGCGGAGGGGATCCCGACGTTCCCCCGCAGCGAGTCGCGGAGTGGGAGCCGGTCTACCAGGCGATCGATCGGTTCGTGGCCGTGGGCGGTCCGCTGCTGGGTGTTCACTCGGCTGCCAACGCCTTTCCCGAATGGCCGGGTTGGGCCGAGATCATCGGCACGAACTGGACCCGCGGAGTGTCGGGGCATCCCGACGCGAGCGTTTCGGTGTTCGAAGCCCAGCCCGGAGCAGAGGGACACCCGGTGTTCGACGGCATCGAGCCGCTGACCGGTGTGGTCGAGCGGGAGGTGCCGGCGGTCATCGCTTACGACGAACGCTACTGGCGCATGCCGCTGCGACCGTCGATCACCCCCCTGCTGGGTCACGAATCACCATTCGGGTGGCACGTGATGGGGTGGGCGAACGGGCGCAGGGCCATGTACGACGGGTTGGGCCACGACGCCCGCTCCTACCTGTCGGCGTCCCGGTGTCGCTATCTGACCAACGAAGTGGCTTGGCTCCTGGACTAATTCGCCGACTTCCTTGCCGACGTGTCGCGGTCAGGATTGACTGGTCTCGCAGGAGTTCGGTCTGAGTCTGAGGCCCCGAGACCTGCTGTTCGAGGAGGAAAAAGCACGTGCGTACCGCTGCTGTCGTCGGGCTCGGCGACATCTCACCTTTGCATCTCGACGCGATCACCGAGAACCCCGAGATCGAGTTGGTCGCTGTCTGCGACACGAACCCGGAGCGGGCTGCGGCCGGTGCAGAGACCTGGGGGGTGAAGTCGTACACCGACCACCAGGCCATGCTCGCCGAGGCCAAGCCCGACGTCGTCCACGTGACCTTGCCGCATTCCAGCCACGGCCCGGTCGCGCTCGACTCGTTGGCCGCCGGCTCGCATGTGCTCACCGAGAAACCGCTGTCACACACGCTCGGCTCGGCTGAAGAGGTGGCGAGGCTGTCCAAGACGTACGACCGCAAGTTCGGCGTCTGCTTCCAGAACCGCTACAACCCCACGAGTGTCGCCTTCAAGGCGGCGATCGACTCCGGGCGGTACGGCGACGTGCTCGGCGCCCGAGGTGCCGTGTGGTGGAGCAGGCCGGACGCCTACTACGCCGCGTCTCCCTGGCGTGGGATGTGGGACCAGGCCGGCGGGGGCGTGCTCATCAACCAGACGATCCACACGATCGACCTGTTGTGCTGGTTCCTCGGCGCCCCGACTGATGTCGTCGGGCAGGCAGCGAACCTGACCCACCGATCCTCGATCCAGGTCGAGGACACGGCAACGATCATGCTGACCCACCCCGGCGGTGTGAAGACGACGTACTTCGCCACCAATACCCATTGGACCAACAACCAAGTCGAGATCGAGATCGGCTGCACCGAGGCCATGCTCCGGATGGCCGACGGTCAGCTCCTAGCCCGTCGCCCTGACGGCAGTGTCGAATTCCTCGCCGAGGATGCGAAAGCCGCTGGTCCGCGAGGCTACTGGGGACGCAGTCATGCCGCGCTGATCGAGGACTTCTACGGATCGCTGGACGGGCCGGCGCAGTTCTGGATCGATGCCGACGCCGCGCTCGTCAGCCTCTCGGTGCTCAGGAACACATACGTGCAGTCGGGTCTCGTCCCGGCCGCGAACCTCTAATCCGTGGCGGGGCAGGGTAGCTCAGCAGGGATTCAAGTCACGGCCATCGTCGCCTCGTTGGCGATGTTGGGGCCGTTCACGGTCGACACCGTGTTTCCTGCCTTTGCGCAGATGGGAGTCGACCTTTCGGCGTCGACGACCGCGATGCAGCAGGTCACGAGCGTGTATTTGCTGTCGTTCGCGGTCATGAGCCTGTTCCACGGCCCGATCTCGGATTCGATCGGGCGCAAGCCGGTCATGATCGCAGGTTTGCTGGGGTACGCCGTGGCTTCGGCCGTGTGCGCGCTCGCCCCGTCCTTGCCGGTGCTGCTGGTCGGCCGGGCGCTGCAGGGGTTCAGCGCCGGGGCAGGACAGATCATCAGCCGTACCGTGATCCGCGACCTCTACTCCGGCCCCGCCGCCCAGAGGATGATGGCGCAGGTATCGATGATCTTCTCCATCGCACCTGCCCTCGCACCCATCGTCGGTGGATTCGTGCTCGGCTTCGGCAGCTGGCACACGATCTTCTGGGGTCTGGTCGCGCTCGGCCTCGTGCTGGCCACCGCCGTGGCGCTCGGTCTTCCCGAAACCCATCCGGTCGCCGACCGGGCGCCTCTCAAGATAGGCCCGATCTTCACGTCGCTGCGGCGAGTGCTCTCGGACCCGCCCTTCCTGCGCCTCGCGTGTGCCGGGATGTTCGGGTTCAGTGCCCAATTCCTCTACATCGTGGCCGCGCCGATCATCATGGTGAACCTGCTGCACCGAGGCGAACAGGACTTCTGGATGCTGTTCGTGCCGATGGTGTCGGGGATGATGATCGGCTCGTGGATCTCGGCTCGATTCGCTCATCGCATCCGGCCGGAACGCTTGGCAAGCATGGCGTTCGTCGCTCTGATTCTCGCTTCGGCCCTGAACGTCAGCGTCAGCCTCACCTCGGTGGGATCGCGTTTGCCGTACGCCCTCATCTCGCCCCCGCTCGTGGGCCTGTCGATGGCCGTGATCTTCCCCGTGCTGCAACTGATGATGCTCGACCGCTTCCCTCATCACCGGGGCGCTGCGGCGTCTGGCCAGTCGTTCACGTCACTGACGTTCAACGCCCTGTTGTCGGGCGTGATCGCACCGCTGGTCGGTGGGTCCATGCTGACGATCGCCCTCGCCGCAGCCACCTTTGCCACCATCGGCGCCGCCTTCTGGGCCTGGCATCTCCGCCGTCTCCCGACCGAACCGGCCGACTGAAGACCTGCCGGGTGGGCGCGCCGCCTCAGCCAGCCAGCACGTGAGTCGCCTCGGTCAGATCGGCAGCCGCTTGAAGATCGGGCGTGGAATGTGGCGAAGGATGGTCATGACGTACCGGAACGCCGGCGGAGCCCAAATGAGCGTCTTGCCTTCCCGGGCCGACGCGACCACCAACTCGCCCACTTGCTGCTTGTCGACGGTCAGCGGCGCTTCCTTGAGGTGAGAGCTCATGCGCGTGCGCACCATGCCGGGCCGTACGACCAGCACCTTCACACCCGACGGCTCGAGCGCCTCTCCCAGGTTGAGGAAGAAGCTGTCCAGGCCGGCTTTGGTTGAGCCGTACACAAAATTCGACCGGCGCACGCGCTCCCCCGCGACGCTCGACATCACGATGATCTGGCCGTGCCCCTGGGCGCGCATCTTCTGACCAAGCAGGATGCCAACGCTGACTGCTCCGGTGTAGTTGACGCCGACGAAATCGATGGCCTGAGCCTGGTCCTGCCAGAGCTCCTCCGGGTCCCCCAGCAGCCCCCACGACACGATCGCGACGTCCACGTCTCCCCAGACCCAGGCGCTGGCGATCACGGACGGGTGCGACGGGAAGTCCAGAGCGTCGAAGTCGATCTTCTCGACCGCTGTGGCGCCTGCGGCCTCGAGCTCGGCGACAGCCTGCTCACGTTCCTGGCGGCCGCCGAGACCTGCCAAGATGACTCGGGCGGGTCCGCTCTTGAGGTATTCGGTCACGATCGCCAAGCCGATCTCGCTGGTCGCGCCCAGCAGCAGGATCGTCTGGGGATTTCCGGTCGCGTTGATCATGAGAGCTCCAGTCGTCGGGCCATGTCCGAAACGAACAGACCATCGGGATCGACCCTGCGGCGCACGGAGCGCCATTCGTCGATGCGGGGGTACATCGCGTGGAACGTGGCCGCCGACGTGCGGGAATCCTTGGCCACGTAGAGCCGACCGCCGAGTTCCAGCACTCGTTGGTCGAACCACGAACAGAACTGCGCCAACCCTCGTGTGATCGGAAAGTCGACGCAGACATTCCAGCCGGCCATCGGGTACGACAGAGGCGCCCGATTGCCCGGCCCGAAGAGTTTGAACACGTTGAGGAACGAGTAGTGCCCGGATCGCTGAATATCGCCGACCAGCGAGGCGAATTCGGCCTTGGCTTCCGTGGGTACGACGAACTGGTACTGCAGGAACCCTGCCGATCCGTAGGCCCTGTTCCACTCGCCGAACATGTCCAGCGGATGGTAAAACCCTGTCAGGCTTTGGATCTTGCCGGTGTAGTTGCCGCTCTTGGCGTACCACAGAGACCCCAGCGCAGAGAAGGTCACCTTGTTGGCCAGGCCGTTGGGAAACACGTCGGGCAGCGTGAACAAGGGCTTGGCGTCGAACCGCAGCGGGTCTGCGGCGAGCTTCGGTGGCAGTTCTGCCAGGCCCGCGATATGCCCGCGGGAAATCGCGGCCCGCCCGAGCTTCGGTGGCGCCGAGATCGCGTCGAACCAGGCCGACGAATACGGGTAGTTCTCCTCGGAACCGTCCGAATGTACGGCGATGGTTTCGTGCAGGGAGTTCGTCACGATGCCGTCGGCGACGAAATAGGCGCTCTCGACGCGATCGAGGGCGAGCGTCACCCGGAGGATGATGCCGGTCAGGCCGATGCCCCCGATCGTGGCCCAGAAGATACTGGCGTCGGGATCGTCAGGGGTTCCGTCGGGGGTGATCGTGAGCACTCGTCCGTCCGCGACGAGCAATTCCATGGACCTGACGTGGTCCCCGAAACTGCCCGAACTGTGATGGTTCTTGCCGTGGACGTCGCAGGCGATGGCGCCTCCGACCGTGACCTGGCGAGTGCCGGGCAGCACCGGGATCCACAGGCCGTACGGCAAGAGCACCCGCAGCAACTGGTCCAGCGAGGCTCCCGCATCGACGTCGACCGTCGCCGCCGATTGGTCGACCTCGTGGACGGTCGTCAACGCCGTCATATCGACGACCAAGCCACCCGCGTTCTGGGCGACGTCGCCGTACGACCGGCCCAGTCCCCGCGCGACGATGCCGCGTGACGACTTCTCGTCGGCCCGCTGTGCCGTCGTGGCGACAGCGTCGACGACGACTTCGGGATCGGTCGGGCGTAGGACGTACGCCGGTGTAGCCGCCGTCCTGCCCCAACCCGTCAGGATCTGTCTCGTGGTGCTCATCAGCCCCAACTTTAGGCCGTACGCACGGGCCGACAGGCGTGGGGGTGTCGAGCGCTCTCAGACGACCGGTGCCCAACTCGGGCCGGTCTGGCCCAAAGCCTCGTCGAGTTTGGCGAACAGGGGCGTGGGCTTCTGCAGCGGGCGCCCGACCGGGATCGGCGTGGACGACCACGTGGCCAACTGATCGGCGTAGTCACCCCGCAGAACGGGGTAGCTCGGGCCCCCCTCTTCCGTCACCTCGGTCAGCTCCGGTTGTGCGGCCCAGACCCCCTCGGCCCCGAGCGCCTCGTGCACCTTCTGCGCTGCGTGCGGCAGGAACGGGGTCAGCAACGTGTTGGCGTCCTGCACCACCTGCAGCGCGGTGTGGAGCACCGTGTCTCGTCGCTCGGGATCCCCCCTCAGCTTCCACGGTTCGGTGTCCGACAGGTACTTGTTCGCCGACGACACCACCCGCATCGCTTCGGTGATCCCCTGCTTGAACCGAGCGCGTCCGAGGAGGTCGCCGACCGTGCCGTACGCCGCCCGCGCGGTGTCGAGCAGGGCCACGTCGACGTCGGCCAGCGTGCCCGGCGTAGGGACCATCCCGTTGTTCTTGTGGGCCATCGAAATCGACCGATTCACGAGATTGCCCCACTCGTTGGCAAGCTCGGTGTTGGTGCGCCGGACGAACTCCTCCCACGTGAAATCCGAGTCCTGGTTCTCGGGGCCGGCGACGGAAATGAAGTACCGCAAGGCGTCGGGGCCGTACTCGCGCAGAAAATCGCCCACGTAGATGACGTGCCCGCGCGACGTGGCGAGCTTGGAGCCCGACATCGTGAGGTACTCGCTCGACACGATCTCGGTCGGTAGATGGAGCACTCCCAAGGCACTCGGCCTACCACCCTTCGCGCCCTGCCCGTTGGCGCCCAGCAGCATGCCCGGCCAGATGACCGAATGGAACGTGATGTTGTCCTTGCCCATGAAGTAGTACGACCGGGCTGCCGGGTTCTGCCACCACGCCCGCCACGCCTCCGGGTCACCGGAGCGCCGGGCCCACTCGATCGACGCCGACAGGTAGCCGACCACCGCGTCGAACCAGACGTAGATCCGCTTCATGGGATTGGTCTCCCACCCCTCGACCGGGATCGGGACACCCCAGTCCAGGTCACGGGTGACCGGTCGCTGGCGGAGTTCCGCGATCAGGTTCTGGCTGTACTTGAGCACGTTGGGGCGCCAGTCGCGGCGGGTTTCCAACCAGCTGCCGAGCGCGTCGGCGAGCGATGGAAGGTCGAGGAAGAAGTGTTCGGTTTCGACGAATTTCGGCACCTCGCCGTTGATCTTCGACCGTGGATTCTTCAGTTCGGCCGGGTCCAACTGACGCCCGCAATTGTCGCATTGGTCCCCGCGGGCACCGTCGTACCCGCAGTACGGACACGTGCCCTCGATGTACCGGTCGGGCAGAGTCCGACCGGTCGACGGGGAGATCGCGCCGAGCTGAGTCTGGGGTACGACGTAGCCGTTGGTGTACATCGCCCGGAACAACTCCTGCACCACCGCGTAGTGGTTCAAGGTGGTGGTGCGCGTGTAGAGGTCGTACGTGAGTCCGAGATGCTGAAGGTCCGTCGCGATCACCTGGTGGTACTTGTCCGCCGTCAGCCGCGGAGTGAGTCCCTCCTTGTCAGCCTGCACTTGGATCGCGGTGCCGTGCTCGTCGGTGCCCGAGACCATCAGTACGTTCGAGCCGGCCATCCGCTGGTATCGCGAGAAGACGTCGGACGGCACGCCGAAGCCGGAAACGTGCCCGATATGGCGGGGCCCGTTCGCGTACGGCCAGGCGACAGCGGCGAGAACGTGATCAGTCATGCCGAAAACCCTAGTGGTGCACCGGACGTGGGGTCGTCGCCGTTCGCCCGATGCTCGCGAAGCCAGCGGACCAACGTGAAAGGACCGATCTCACATGGCTGCCTCCCCGGCCGGGGTCATGAGTCCTTGAGAGCGGAGTTCCTCGACCAGCCGGCGGTTGCGTTCCGACGTGGTGCCGCGAGTGCGGCGCGGGGTGAACTTCTGCAGGTACGTCACACGGTCCCCAGCGTGCCGGGTCGACTCACTCCAGCCGAAGCACAATCCTTCTTCCAGCACGTCGAGGAACGACACGCTGTCGACCCCGCAGCCCGACTTCGCCAGCCGTACCCAGACACCTGCCGATCTGGCGTGTTCGGCCTCCAACCAGGCCCTCAGTTCGGCACGGCTGCCGAACGTCACTACGGGCAAACCCTCGTGTTCGTCGCACGTCATGAGCACCAGTCTCCCGGTGGCCACTGACAGGAATCCGCCACCGCCGCCCACGGTCTGATCCGCGATCTCGATCGCAACATCGGACGTTCCTTGACACCTTGGGCCTCCCACGGCGAATATTCCATCCGGACTACCGGGAGGGAGGCCATGAGCCAGCGGCTCGCGGCACATGCCATCGCCGAACTCCACGTCCTCGCCAACGAGAATGGGCCGACTTCGGTACGAATCCGTCTGGACCGGCTCGACTCCGACCTCTCCGAGCGGGAATCGATGTCGGGCGCTGCGACCGGTCGTGCCGTACCCACCGTCCATGACCTCTCCGGCGACGACTCGACCCTGCTCCGCCGAGCCGAGCGCGACTGGCTCGCCGACCTCCGCTCCCGCATCGAATCAGGAGATACCGCATGGCCGACACTGTGAAACGGGTCGACGAGGTGGTCGTGCCACGCGACGCCTGGCGCGCCCTGTGGGCCCTGGTGCTGGGGTTCTTCATGATTCTGGTCGATTCCACGATCGTGTCGGTCGCCGTACCCGCACTCATGAAGGGCTTCGGCGCCGGAATCAACACCGTGGTGTGGGTGACCAGCGCCTATCTGCTGGCGTTCGCCGTACCCATGCTCATCACGGGCCGCCTCGGCGATCGGATCGGTCCGAAGCGGATCTATCTCGTCGGGCTGACGACATTCACGGTGTCGTCGTTGCTCTGCGGACTCACCGGCACCTTGTCGCTCTCGATCGGGTGGCTGATCGCCGCACGTGTCATCCAAGGGTTGGGCGGATCGATGATGAGCCCGCAGACCATGACCGTGATCACCCGGCTGTTCCCGCCGGAGCGCCGAGGGGGCGCCATGGCGATCTGGGGAGCCGTGGCTGGCATCGCCACTCTGGTCGGACCGATCCTGGGCGGCGTGCTCATCGACGCGCTGGGCTGGGAGTGGATCTTCTTCGTCAACGTGCCGGTGGGATTGCTGACGTTCGTGCTGGTGCTGCGTCTGGTCCCACGCCTCGACAAACGTTCGCATTCGTTCGACTGGGTCGGCGTCGTCCTCAGTGCGATCGGACTGTTCTGCGGAGTGTTCGCGATCCAGGAAGGACATCAGTACGCCTGGGGCCACATTTGGGGGCCGTTCTCGGTGCCGCTGTTGCTCGGTGTCGGCGCGGTCTTGCTCGTCGTCTTCGCGTGGTGGCAATGGCGAAATCCGAAGGAACCGTTGGTGCCGCTGATCCTGTTCAACGACCGCAATTTCAGCGTGGCCAACGCAGGGATCGCGTGCGTGGGGTTCGCCGTCACGGCGATGGTGTTCCCGTTCATGATCTATGCCCAAGTGGTACGGCAGCTCGACCCGACGTGGGCGGCTTTGCTCATGGCGCCCCAAGCGGTGGCCGGCGCGCTGTTGGCACCCCTGGCTGGACGACTCGTGGACCGGGTCCATCCTCGTACCCTCGCAGCCGGAGGGTTGTTCGCGATGGCGATCGGGGTGGTCTGGATGAGCCGGATCATGACGCCCACCGCGCCGATCTGGCAGCTGATGCTTCCGCTGTTGCTCATGGGAGCGGCCAGTTCGTTCGTCTGGGGCACGTTGGCGACCGGTGCGAACCGCAATCTGCCTCCGAATCTCGCAGGCTCTGGCTCCGGGGTCTACAACACGACCCGGCAGATCGGCTCGGTGATGGGGTCTGCCGCGATTGCCGTGCTGATGGAAGCGAGGATCGCGGCCGAGCTGCCCGGCGCCACGACCCCGTCGATGGGCGGTGAGGGCGCAGCGATGCCCCCTTTCGTGGCCGACAAGTTCGCCCGAGCTCTCGCCGACTCGATGCTTCTGCCAGCCGCCGCCCTCGCCGTGGCCGCGATCGCCTCGCTCTTCTTCGACAACCTCCGACACCTCAAAGAAGGATCTTCCACGCCGGTCATGGAGGCCTAATCCGGGTTGGGCCCGAGTGGTGGGTTCTGCCGTACGACCGCACCACCCGCGACCTCTCAGGGAAGCGCTGATCAATGCTGTCCCGAGCGAGGACGTGCCGGGCTCCGATGAGCCGGTCCCACCACATCTCGTGGTCGTACCGGGCGTACGGGTTAGAGATGTGGGGGTAGCGGATCGCCCGATCCGGTGCGCCGCAGCCGGGACATGATTGATCAGCGGTTCCTTAGCTGCGATCGGAGGTCACGTCAGGGGTTGACGATCGACCACGCGATCTCGACCACGGCCGCGAAGTGAGCGTCGGCGCTTCGCTGGTCACGATCTCGAACCTGTATGGGTACGGCCCGCACGCAGGCCCACTCACGGAGGACTTGCCCCTCCACGCGACGGGCAAGGGCGCAGTTCGCGCGCGCATGTGGCACGAGGCTCTCGCCGCTCATCAGGCTGGCCGGGTCCGCGTGACCGAGGTGCGCCCCAGCGACTACTTCGGCCCCGGCTCCCGCGCGGGTGTGTCGTACGTCCAAACCTACGTCCTGACCCCTGCCGCGGCCGGACGACCGGTACGGCTCATGTTCGGAAGCCCAGACACGCTCCACAGTTGGACCTACCTCGACGACATCGGCGCCCTGGCCGCAACGCTCGCGACCGATGACCGGGCCTACGGGCGACCGTGGCACGTCCCGACCGCCGAACCCGCGAGCATCAGGGAGCTGGTGGCGACGGTGGCCCCCGTCACCGGCAAGCCAGAGGTCCGCGTGTCTCTACTGCCGAGGATCGTGCGGCAAGCGTTGCGAATCTCGCCGCTCATGCGCAGCCTCGACGACACGGCCTACCAGTTCACCGAAGACTTCGTGGTCGACTCCTCGGCCGCACAGACGACGTTCGGGCTCACACCGACGCCGCTCGAGACCGCTCTTCGCCGTACTCTCGCGTAAGCCCGCGCTGCCTACACCACCTGCCGTACCAACGCCTCGGCAGCGTCGATGATCCCGACGGTCTCGCGCTCCCAGGCGGCTTCCTGGCTGCGGTACGGCCCTGTGGCCAGCGAGATGATGACAGCGGCCGCCCGGAGCCGGAGTTCGGTGGCGTCGACCCGCTCGTCGAAGACCGGTACCCAGGTCTTCAACAGGTGGTGGACGCGCTGAGTTTGACGGGCGTTCATGCGCTGAACAGTCGACAGGTGGGCGATCAGACACGCGAGGTCGTCGGCTCGCCGACCCGGGCCGACCGTGTCGACGTCCAGGATTCCCGACACCACACCCTCGTAGACGAACACCTGGCCCTCGTGGAAATCCCCATGAGTCGGCTCGTCGCCGTGAGGGATCCCGGCTAGTCCGGACGTGATGGCATCGGTCATCCAGGTCAGGCGTGATTCGAGCGACGGCATGGCTTGGGCGACCATCAGCGAGTAGTGGGCGATCGAATCCGCCCACGGCGGCCGACGGTCCAGCTGGGCCAGGGATGCCGGCATCGCGTCGAGGACGTCGATCAATCGCTCTGCGGTCGTCGGGTCCTCGTCGTCGAAGATCGCTCTCGCGAGCGGCCGACCGGGCAACTCGTCGAGCACCAGCAGATGATCGCTGGTCGCGGCCATGATCGGCGGCGCAGGCACCCCGGCCTCGAGCAACAACTGATGCCGCAGCCGTACCGGTTCGAACAACTTCTCCCGGAGCACCTTGACGTAGAGGACGCGCGCCGGCTCGGTTACGGTGCACTTCAGGACGGCTCTGCGGCGAGGCCGATAACCGATCATGTCCAGCCGGACCTGATCGACGCCGATCGGGGTCGGAAAAACTCTGTACTCGTTGAGAACCCCGGCCATTTCCGAGGGGTACGCCGCACGCGCCAGTCCGGGCAGGTCGGGATCGTTGGGATAGATCCAGACGGCGACTTCCCGATCACCGTCGGCGAAGATGGCAGCCCGTTCGTCCGTACGGGCAAGTCCTCCCGCCCGTGCCGAAACGCCCAGGAGTTCCCGCCTGATGCCATGCGACCACTGGACTTTGGCGACATAGGTCGCTGTCGTCGAACGGTGCGGGTTCGAATCGACGTGATCGAGGTGCCACGACATCAACACCCCTCCGGCGTGCTGCACGGCAGCGTGGAGCAACCCCCCGACTTCCGGCCCGGTCAACAGCCGTGACCCGTCGGGATCGTGCACCGCTACCTCCTGTCGGTGTGGGTTGGCCAGAGACTATCGGGGCCGGTGTCTCGGCCGGGCCGAGCTACTCCTCGGTCGCCCTTTCGACAGGGTCGAGGGACACGGGCTGGGTGATCACACCGTCGCGCCGCCGCACGGTCACTCGCGCCGCCCGGCGACCGTCGAGTTCCTTGATCGTCATGACGACGGGCACCGTCGGGCTGCCCTCGCTCCCCCGGGACGAAGTCAGATCCGCCTCGATCGAATCGCCGACTTGGGGCAGGTTGCCGTGCTGGGCCACCCAGTACCCCGCGATGGTGTCGTACGGCCCGTCCGGCAGTTCGAGCCCGGTCCGGTCGGCAAACTCCTCCAAATTCAACAGACCGTCGACGTCGATCGAGTCGGTGGAGCTGATGATCGGCTGGCTCACGATGTCGTACTCGTCCTGGATCTCCCCGATCAGCTCCTCGACCAGGTCCTCCAACGTCACGATGCCCGCCGTACCCCCGTACTCGTCTCGCACGATCGCCAAGTGGGCATTCGTGCGCCGCATCTCGGTAAGCGCGTGCAAGACCTTCACGGTTTCGGGGAGGGCAGTGACCGGGCGCACCAGCGTCGACACGTGGGCATTTCGAGTCACGGGATCCAGATCCATGAGGTCTCGTACGTGCAGGAACCCGACGATCTCGTCGACCGTGCCGCCCGTGACCGGATACCGCGAGTGGGGGGCTCCCTGAACCTCGCGAATGGCCTGATAGGCCAGCATGTCGCCGGGCAGGAAGTCCACCTCGGTGCGGGGCACCATCACCTCCCGAAGGCTTCGCTCTCCCGCGTCGAAGAGTTCCTCCACGATCTGGCGTTCCTCGTCACCAAAACCCTTCGCGCCGACCACCAGCGACCTGATCTCCTCGTCGGTCACCTGCTCGCGGGCCGCCTTGGGATCGCCACCGAAGACTCGTACGGCGAGGTTGGTCGACAGGTCGAGGAACCAGATCACGGGCCGGGCCAGGGTCGCGAGCATGTCGATCATCGGCGCCAGGGCGAGGGCGAACGCTTCGGCCCGCTGCATGGCCAGGCGTTTGGCCGTGAGCTCGCCGAACACCACCGAGAAGTAGGAGATGACCAGCGTGACGATGATGAGGCCGACCACGCTCGCCGGGCCGGCCGCCATGCCGAGTCGCTCGAGCGGGCCGGCGGCCAGGTGTTCCAGATTGGCCGCGCCGAACGCCGCCGACAGGAAGCCCGACAGCGTGATGCCGACCGAAACCGCAGAGAGGAAGCGGTTCGGATTCGACACCAGTCGGGCCAACGTGGCGCCCCGCTTTCCGCGGGTGGCGAGTTGCTTGACTTGGCTTTCGCGCAACGTGACGAGGGCCATTTCGGCGGCTGCGAACACGCCGGTGATCACGATGAGCACTGCGACGAGGGCAACACTCCAGGCGACGCTGTTCACGCCTGCCTCCTGGGCCGACGTGAACAGGGTTGGTCACTCACCCGCCCTACTGTATCGGCGCTCCTCGACCGCGGCACTGCTCCTCATCCCTCAAGAGCGGCTGTGCCAGGCTGTACCCCGTGCCACTGAACATCTCCGTCATCGGGACCAACTACCTCGGCGCTGCTCACGCAGCCGGCATGGCGGAGTTCGGTCACCAGGTGATCGGCGTCGACATCGACCCGGAGCGGGTGGCGACCCTCAACGCCGGCCGGTCCACCATCTTCGAACGGGATCTGGAGCCGATGCTCGCCCGGCACACGGCCTCGGGACGGCTCCGCTTCACGACCGATTACGCCGAGATCGCCGACTGGGCCGACGTTCATTTCGTGGCTGTGGGTACGCCTGCCGCGCCAGACGGCTCGGCTGATCTGTCGCAGGTCTTCTCCGTCGCCGAGACCCTCGCTCCAGTGCTGACCAGGCCGACACTGATCGCCGGCAAGTCGACGGTGCCGGTCGGAACGGCCATGCGTCTCCAGCGGCGATTCGCCGAACTCGCCCCGGCGGGGACCGGTGTCGAGGTGATGTGGAACCCGGAGTTCCTGCGCGAGGCGTACGCCGTCGCCGACACCCTGCGACCCGACCGGATCGTCTTGGGCGTGCAATCGGAGAAGGCACTCAAGACGATGCGCCACGTCTACGCCATTCCGATCTCCGAGTCCGTCCCGGTCGTCGAATGCGACCTGGCCACGGCCGAACTCATCAAGACCGCCGCCAATGCCTTCCTGGCCCTGAAGATCTCGTTCATCAACGCGATGGCTCAAATGTGTGAGGTGGCCGGCGGAGACGTGGTCAAGCTCGCCGACGCCTTGGGGTACGACAAACGGATCGGCCGGGATTTCCTCAATGCAGGCTTGGGTTTCGGTGGCGGCTGCCTCCCGAAGGACATCGCCGCGCTGGCCCACCGGGCTGACGAGATCGGCGTACCCCAACTGAGTCAGTTGATCGAAGCTGTGGAACACATCAACGAGTCGCAGCGCACCGAAGTCGTGGAGTTGGCCACCCGGACACTCGGCGGCGAGACCTCCGGAAAGCGGGTGGCCGTCTTGGGCGCGACGTTCAAGCCCGGCACCGACGACACCCGGAACTCGCCGGCGTTGACCGTTGCCAAAGCCCTGGCCGACCGCGGCGCCGATGTTCGGGTCTACGACCCGCAGGCCGTCGTGCGCGTGCCCGGCATCACGCAGATGCCCAGCATTCTGGACGCGCTCGATGACGCCGACCTGGTGCTCCACTTGACCGAGTGGCCCGAGTTCAGGCAGTTGGATCCTTCGACGCTCGACGGCGTGGTTCGAAACAAGGTCCTGATCGACGGCCGTCTGAAACTGCATCGCGGCACCTGGCAACGGGCCGGGTGGAAGGTGATCCAGCTCGGTCGGGCGGCCACGTGGTGACCGATCTCGCACCCCTGCACACGTTGCCACTAGGTGGAACGGAACCTGTCCGGCTGCTGTGAATGGCTAGATTCGTCGGTCATGACCGCCGAGAAGGCCGAGGCCCTGCATCCGAACCTACGACCGATGTACAGCGAGGTGTTGAAGAGGAACCCCAGTGAACCGGAGTTCCAGCAGGCCGTCTACGAGGTCATGCTGAGTCTCGCTCCGATCGCGGGGAGCCGCCCCGAATACGCCCAGTGGTCGATCCTGTCGCGCATGACGGAGCCGGAGCGGCAGATCATCTTCCGGGTGCCGTGGACCGACGACGCAGGTGTCGTGCAGGTCAACCGGGGATACCGGGTGGAGTTCAACTCGGCGCTCGGGCCGTACAAGGGTGGCCTCCGGTTCCATCCCAGCGTGAACCTCTCGATCATCAAGTTCCTGGGATTCGAGCAGACGTTCAAGAATGCCCTCACCGGACTACCTATGGGCGGTGGCAAAGGCGGCTCCGACTTCGATCCGAAGGGCCGCTCCGACGCCGAAATCATGCGCTTTTGTCAGTCGTTGATGACCGAGCTGTACCGCCACGTCGGAGAGAAGACCGACGTTCCGGCCGGCGACATCGGCGTCGGGGGACGTGAGATCGGCTACATGTTCGGCCAGTACAAGCGCATCACCAACCGCTTCGAATCCGGCGTGATCACGGGGAAGGGCCTGACCTGGGGCGGTTCTCAGGTGCGACGCGAGGCGACCGGGTACGGCATGGTCTACTTCGTCAGCGAAATGCTGAAGGAAATGGGCACCTCGCTCGACGGCAAGCAGGTCGTCGTGTCGGGCTCGGGCAACGTCGCCATCTATGCGATCGAAAAAGTCGTCGAACTGGGCGGAACGGTGGTGGCTTGCTCTGATTCGAACGGGTATATCTACGACAAGCAGGGCATCCGGCTCGACGTGCTCAAGCAGGTCAAGGAAGTCGACCGCGGGCGGCTCAGCGACTACGCCGAGCGCACCGGCGCCCGCCATGTCTCCAACGGGTCCGTGTGGGACACCCCCTGTGACATCGCCTTGCCGAGCGCTACCCAGAACGAACTGAACGGCAAGCACGCCGCCGTGCTGGTCAACAACGGAGTCGCCCTCGTCGCCGAGGGCGCCAACATGCCGTGCACGCCCGAAGCCGTCGACGTGTTCCGCGAGGCCGGCGTTCGTTTCGCGCCAGGCAAGGCGTCGAATGCGGGAGGCGTTGCGACGAGCGGGCTGGAAATGCAGCAGAACGCATCGCGCGACTCGTGGGAGTTCGAAGAGACCGAAGAGCGGCTCCACGTCATCATGCGTCAGATCCACACAGCGTGCGTCGAGACCGCCGAACAGTACGGCCACCCCGGCAACTACGTGGTCGGCGCCAATCTGGCCGCCTACACCCGCGTTGCCGACGCGATGGTCGCCCAGGGGGTCATCTGACGCCAGCTGACCCCCCGCCCGTCACTGCTGGACGATCTTGTCCGCCGGCGGCGGGGTGAACGGCGCCACCGAGTTCCATTCGCTGAAGGCCAACTGCTGCGGGTTTCCGGAATCGTCGTTGACCTCGAGCCGAAGAATGTTGTTCTTTCCGTCGCTCGAAACCCAGAGATTCACGGCCGCACTGGAGGCAACTCGCTCGGAGATCTTGTACGCCTGCGTGCCGTTCAGGTCGACCTTGTCCACCTTCAGGTTGAGCTTGTCCACGACGCCGAACGATTCCTTGCTCAACGAGTCGAACAAGGTGCCCAGCGAGAAACTGGGCGGAGTCTGCGACTGGCGCGTGACGTACTTGCCGACCAGTTGCTGAGCCTGAGCTTGGGTCGCTCCCTGTTTCGTCCAGAAAGCCGCGTCGGCGGTGATGTAGTCCGTACCGCCGACCGTGACGATCTCGGCGTGCGTACCGTCACTGGTCATCGCCACGCGTTGGTTCGTTCCGTCTCGGGTACCGGCCATGTCGACCGTCATCGGTGTCCCGTTGGACACCACCGAACCGGTGACGTGGGCGCTGGTCGCCGCGGACAGCGACGCCTGGGTGCTGGTCCACAGTTCCTCGGCGCTCGGCATCTTCGCTACGGCCGCCTGGCTGGGAGACGAGGTGGTCGTCGTGGCTGCTCCGCAACCTGAGACACCGAGGGCAAGTGAGAACGTCAACGCGGCAGCGGCGATTCGCCGTCGAAGAGGGGTCATCGTGAAGTCTCCTTGTTTCGAGTGGGGGATTCGGGAGTTCGCAGGAAACCTAACGCAGCGAGGGTCCGCGGGAGTGCAGCTCCAGGCGACGACCGTGTGACGCGAGACCAGGCAGGTCAGGCGAGCGCCTTCTGCAGGTTCTCGTCGATCGCAGCGAGGAACTCCTCGGTCGTGAGCCACCCCTGCTCGGGACCGACCAGCAGGGCGAGATCCTTCGTCATCTTGCCGGACTCGACGGTCTCCACACAGACCCGCTCGAGGGTCTCGGCGAACGCGGTCACGTCGGGCGTGCCGTCGAGCTGGCCACGATGCTTGAGGCCGCCGGTCCAGGCGTAAATCGACGCGATCGGGTTGGTCGACGTGGGCTTTCCTTGCTGATGCATCCGGTAGTGACGGGTGACCGTACCGTGGGCGGCCTCGGCCTCGACCGTCTTTCCGTCGGGCGTCATCAGCACGCTGGTCATCAGTCCGAGTGACCCGAAGCCCTGCGCCACTGTGTCCGACTGCACGTCACCGTCGTAGTTCTTACAGGCCCACACGTACCCGCCCTCCCACTTCAGAGCGGCGGCGACCATGTCGTCGATCAAGCGGTGTTCGTACGTCAAACCCGCCGCCTCGAAGTCCGCCTTGAACTCCGAGTCGTAGATTGCGGCGAAGATGTCCTTGAACGCCCCGTCGTACGCCTTGAGGATCGTGTTCTTGGTCGACAGGTACACCGGGTAGTGACGCTGCAGGCCGTAGTTGAGCGAGGCCCTCGCGAAATCCTCGATCGAGCGGTTGAAGTTGAACATGCCCATCGCGACACCGCCGTCGGGGCCGTACTTCGCCACCTCGAACTCCATCGGTGCCGAGCCGTCCTCGGGGGTGTAGGTGATCGTGACCGTACCCGCACCCGGCACCTTGAAGTTCTGGGCCTTGTACTGGTCGCCGTGAGCGTGACGGCCGATGATGATCGGCTTCGTCCAGCCCGGCACGAGCCGCGGAATGTTGGAGATGATGATCGGCTCGCGGAAGATGACGCCGCCGAGAATGTTGCGGATCGTGCCGTTCGGCGACTTCCACATCTCCTTCAGCCCGAACTCGGCGACCCGCGCCTCGTCGGGGGTGATCGTCGCGCACTTCACGCCGACCCCGTGCTTCTTGATGGCGTGGGCTGAGTCGATGGTTACCTGGTCGTTCGTGGCGTCCCGGTGTTCGATCCCGAGGTCGTAGTACTCGAGGTTGACGTCCAGGTACGGATGGATCAGACGGTCCTTGATGAACTGCCAGATGATCCGGGTCATCTCGTCTCCGTCGAGCTCGACGACCGTACCGGTGACCTTGATCTTCGCCATGTCAGCGTTGCCTCTCTCGCGCCTGGTGCTGGCCGCAACGCTAATGCACCGGGTAGGGCGGCTGCATGACGCGCCGTTCCGGGAAGTGCGACAATGACCGGCGTGGATCTTCGGTCGCAGCAGTACCACGCCGTCGTGGAGCGCATCCTGACGCCCGGCGAGACCCTGGTCATGATGCCCGACGCCTCCTACATCGTCGGCCCCGAGACCATCGCCGAGTCGCCGGTTCCCACCCCTGGCCCGGCCTCACCGGAACGGATCCAAGCGACCAAGAACGCGTTGACGTACGGCGAAGCCGTCGTCGGCGAGCCCGGCTCCCTCGCGGTCAGACTGCGCACCGCGATGAACGAGGTGGCGTTGGGCGGTCGAGACGGTGAACTCGTGCTCACCGATCGGCGGATGCTCGTGCTCGACAAACTGATCGCTCCGGCGACCGTCATCTGGGAATGCCGGCGCGACGAGATCGCCGCGGCCAAGGTGACGCCCGGGCTGGGCTATGCCGGCCGTACCTGCATTGCGTTCACCGACGGCTCCGGCATCGCCTTGTTGCTCAGCATCGTGTTCCGGGCCCCGGCGCTGAAGTTCGCCGACGAACTCAACCGCCAGTCGGCAGCCCTGTAGCGGGTTTCAGCACGATCTCCTGCCCCGGCCTGGCTTGCGCCAGTGCGTCGGTCGACGCTTCCGTCAGTACGGCGACCACGGGATAGCCGCCGGTCGTCGGATGGTCCGGCCCGAAGACGACCGGCTGGCCGTTCGGGGGGAGCTGGACCGCTCCGCGGACGAGACCCTCGCTCGGCAACTCAGTCCTCGAGTGTCGACTGGACCTTCGGAGCGGTTCGCCTTCCAGCCGTACCCCCACCCGATTCGAGGTCGACGACACCCGCCATGGGCCTACGAGTCGCGTCACGTCGGCCAGCCAATCCACCCTCGGCCCCGGCAGCACGTGCAACGTCAGCCGGTCGCGACCCGGCGGCGAGACAGGTACGGTCGCGGGCAACGCCGGAACCCGCCGAACCGGGCGGCCGATCGGCATGAGGTCCCCGGCGACCAGAGGCTCCGGGCCCAGCCCCGACAGCGAATCGGCGCTCCGGGAGGCGAGCGTCTGCCGTACCTCGAAACCGCCATCCACCGACAGATACACCCGCAACCCGTCGACCGCCGCGGGGATCGACAACGTCTCCCCTTCGGATAGGTAGAACACATTCGCGTAGTCCACGGGCCGACCGCCGGCCGTCACCGTCGAGAAGCCACCGGTCACGACCGCCCGCACGTTGGCCAGCGCCGTCGCCTCGAACGGCCCGACGGTGATTTCCAGACCGGCCGCCCCGACCGGGTTGCCGAGCAGCCGCTGGCCCAGGGCGTGGGCGGCGCGATCGAAGGCTCCCGACTCGCTGACGCCGAGGTGGGCGTGCCCGGGACGGCCCAGGTCCTGGGTCGTCGTGTACGGCCCGGGCCGCACGACCCGCAGCATCCGGCCGGTCATGTTCCGACCTCACGGAAGGTCACGGTCATCCCGGGCCGCAGCAGTGCCGGCGGCACGGCAGTGGCGTCGAACAAGGTGACGGTCGTCCGTCCGATGAGCTGCCACCCTCCCGGAGAGCTGCGCGGATAGATGCCGCTGTACGGCCCAGCCAGACCCACACTGCCCGCAGGTACGGCTGCACGCGGCTCCGCGCGTCGCGGCACGTGAAGTCGAGGATCGCCGTTGACCAGATAGGCGAAACCCGGGGCAAAGCCACCGAAGCCGACCGTCCACGGCGTACCCGTGTGAGCAGCCACCACCTCCTCGCTGCTCAATCCGACCAGGGCGCCCACCTCGGCCAGATCCGGCCCGTCGTACGTGACGCCGATCTCGATCGAATCACTGGCGCTGTGCCCGGCCGTCCGGCCCGGCCGGAGACGCTGGATCGCTTCGACGACGCCCGCCAACCGTTCTGCGGTGGCCGCGGTGACCAGGAGCGTCCTCTCGCCGGGTACGACATCGTCGACGTGGGTCAGCCGTGCCGCGCGGATCGCGTGGTCCAGCGCGAGGACCTCCTCGATGCCGGCCAGTTCGAACAGCACGGCGCGTTCTCCGTACGCCAACCACCTCATGCGAGGGCCCTCACCTCGATGCCGGCCGACTCCAGGGCAGCTCGTGCGACCCGGGCGAGCTCGACGGTCCCCGGCGTGTCGCCGTGCACGCAGATCGAGTCGGCGGCCACGCGCACACGAGTCCCGTCCACCGCGATCACTGTCTGGTCGCGCGCCAGCAGCACCACCCGCGAGGCGATCAGCTCGGGGTCGGTGATGACCGATCCGGGCTGGGACCGCGGTACGAGCAGACCGTCCTGGCCGTACGCCCGATCCGCGAACGCCTCCGTGAAGACCCGCAGCCCTGTCGCCCGGGCGAGGTCGGCGACCACCCCACCCGCGACGAGCAGAGCCAAGCCCTCGTCGTACGCCCGCATCGCCCCCACCAGCGCCGAGGCGTGTTCGGGATCGTGCGCAACGCGGTGATAGAGGGCTCCGTGGGGTTTGACGTACGACATCCTCGCCCCCGCCGCCCGGCAGCAGGCGTCGAGCGCGCCGAGCTGCACGAGCACCGCCGCCTCCAGCTCGTCACGGCTCATTGCCATCTCCCGCCTCCCGAATCCGACCAGGTCGGGATAGCTCGGGTGGGCTCCGATGGCGACCCCCCGCCGAGCGGCGGATTCGCACGTACGGCGTATGGTCACCGGATCGCCGGCGTGGAATCCGCACGCGATGTTGGCACTGGTCACGACGTCGAGCATGGCTTCGTCGTCGCCCATGCTCCAGGCGCCGTACGACTCCCCCAGGTCGGCGTTCAGGTCCATGGTGCGGTTCATGGTTGCGGCCTCGCGTTGATGCCGTCCATCACGCCGGGCTCCCCATGTCACACACCTTTCACGATCAGGTCGGCCCGAAGGTCTGGGCGCTGCTCGGCGAGATAGGCCTCCTCGCGGGGCATCCAGTTGGTGGACCAGCACGCCCAGCGCGCGCCACCCTCTCGCTGCCGGGCTCGATCGATCCGGAGGTCCCGATCCACGTCGACCCAGACCCGCACGGTCCACGGCACAGCGACGGCGTCGTCGATCACGTGGACGCCTTCGACCACCACGGGACCGTGCGGAGACACAGCCAGTTCCTCGCCGGGGTGTGCGCTGGTCCAATGCCACCGTCGATAGCGCCCTTCGCGCCCAGCCAGCACCGGCGCGTATACCTCCATCACGAACCGTTCGTGCTCCCACAAGGGGCGACCCGCCCGTGACAGGTCGTCGGCGTGGACGAGTTCGGCCCCCAGGGCCGTCGCCAGCCGGGTCGCGAACGTCGTCTTGCCGCTGCAGGACAACCCGTCGATCCCGACGAAGCCGGGCTGACCGGAGGGTACGCGCTCACGAAGCAGTCGCCGTACCTCCTCGATCCCCTCCTTGCTGTGCATGCCGCCATCGTGCCAGCCGAATCGCGCTGGCGAACTGCCGACCACGACACTCCCTCCCGCCGTCCTGGGCCGGCCGGGGGTATGAGAGCCTGGCAGTAGCGTCTCCCCCCGCGGACCAGGAGTGATCGAGGAATGACGAGGCCGAGGCTGATCCACGGCGACGTGGGTCGACCTGACCGAGCCGTCTGGGGGCTGATCGTGACGTGGGCGGTGTTGTTCGTGCCGTACATCGCTCGTGCCGGCTTCGTGAGAGACGACCTGGGCTATCTCACCGAGCCTGCCAAGTTTGCCGATTACTGGTCGTTCCAGGCGTGGCTGTCGAGTTCGATCACGATGACGGCGCGGCCGGTTTCTGCGGTGCTGCACGGCGTGTGTTACTGGTTCTTCGGCACGACCGCCTGGCCGTTCCACTTGGTCAACCTGGCGCTGTTCCTCGGGTCGGTGTTGTTGGCGTACGGCGCGGTCCGCAACCTGCTCGGGCGCCCGTTGGGCGTCGTGGTGGCCGTGCTCGCGATCGTGTACCCGTGCGCGTCGGCGACGCTGTTCTCGTCGATCATGATGAACTCGAACCTGGCCGGATTGTGCTGGGCCGGTGCCTTGTTGGCAGCCTCCACCGCGCGTCCGGATCGGGTGTCCTGGCGACTCGTCGCCACCACCAACGTCCTGTTCCTCATGTCGACGTTGTCGTACGAGTCGTTTATCCCGCTCTCGGCCGCAGTCGTGTTGGCGGCGTACGCGCGCTGGCGCGAGATCCCGAGAGTTCGGCGCCTCGTGAGCAGTGCGCTGACGGTCGCGCCCGCGTTCGCAGTCGCCGCGATCTATCGGTTCTGGTTGGAACGGCTGATCTTCGACACCTCCTTCAGACGCGCGCAGCTGCCGCAGGATGGCCTCGTCGGTGGGAGCGTCCGGGCGCTCACCAAGGGCAGCGAGGTGGCCTTCCTCGACTCGATCCGGCTGTCACTCGACGCCTTGGGGCGGTGGGGCGAGATCCCGTTCTGGTACGACACCCTCCTCGTGCTGGTTGGCATCGGCTGGGCCCTGGTCATCTATCGGATCCTCCCAACCCGCGGCGAGAGGCTGACTGCCGGCGCGAAGCCGGCCTGGGTGCTGGTCGCCGCGGTGGTCCTCTACCTGCTGGAACTGGCGATCTTCGTCGGGTTCGAGCCGTCGTCGGCAGGCTTCCCCAGCCGTACCCAAGGCGGCGTGCAGTTCACCTGGGCGTTCGTCGTGGCGGCTGGCTTCTTCTGGGTTCGACACGTCGGGTCCCGCGTCTGGCAGGCGATGGCAGCGGTCGGGTTGGCGGCGACGGTGTGGCTCGCCGGGGTAGCGATCGTCGTCGAGGCCGACGCGTGGGTCGCGGCCGATCGCTTCAACGTGTCGGTCCTCGACAAGCTGGAGGCCACGATCGACCATTCCGAACTCGCCGAAGCAACCGCGTTCACGTTGGTGGTCGACGTCCCGGTCACATTCCCGGGCCAGTTCAACGGCGAGCCGTCGTTCGGCGAACCCTGGGACATCGGGCCCGCGCTTGCCCTCCGCTTTCCGGGCAAGACCATCCGGCCAACGTCCACCAGGAAGGCCGCACGACGCTGCAGGCCGACGGCCTGACCGTCGACGGGGAGTGGCGGGCGTTGTATCCGTTCTACCTGTACCGGTCGGAGACCGATCGCCTCTATCTGGTCGCCTCGCCCGACGACTTCAATCGCCCGCTCGGGCTACCGGTGGGCGGTTAAGGAAGCACTGACCGGGACGCTGCCGACGCGACCGCCATCGGCCTGACCAGCGCCGCCAGGTAGATCGATCCGGTGACGAGCAGGTCCCGCTCCGGCCGGTCGAGCAGAGCTCGCCACGCTTGCGAGAGATCGGGGACCGCGACGGCATCAATCCCGAGTGCCTGGGCGGCGTCGACCACGACGTGCGCTGGGAACGACCGCTTCGTCTTGCCCTGGCTGCCGAGCTCGTACTCCGGTACGACCAGCCACGACACCAGGGGCGCGAGCATCCGGAGCGAATCGGCGAGCTTCGACGCGGGCGCCTCCAGCAGCGTGGCGAGTACGGCTGCCCGCCCCACCCCGTCACGCTCGAGACTCTCCACCAGGCCCGCCAGCTTCTGGGGGTTGTGGGCACCGTCGACCACCAGCCGATGCCCGTCGAGGTTGAACCGTTCGTAGCGGGCGGGCGGATCGGCGACAACGAGGTTCGCCGGTGACGAGAACCCGTCACGCTCGGCAAGGACGGCGACCGCAGCTTGGGCGAGGGCCGCGTTTCGACGGCGGTACGGCGCCCCGTCCGGGTAGTCGGCGATTACCACGTGGCCGTGCATCTGAGCCGCGCGCAGCCGTACCTGATCGAGGACGGTCTCGTCCTGCCGCACCACGACGGCCGTGTTGCCCGGTCCGATGATGCCGGCCTTGTGGGTGGCGATCTCGGCCAGCGTGCCCCCGAGCAGGTCGGTGTGATCGAACCCGACAGCGGAGATCACGCACAGCTTGTCCGGGGCGACCACGGCATTCGTCGCGTCGCGCAACCCACCGATCCCCACCTCGACGACCGCGTAGTCGACCTCTTCACGCGCGAAGACCCAGAGCGCGAGGCCGATGGTGAGTTCGAAGTAGGTGAAGGGCCGACCGACCCGTCGAGCGATGTCGAGGAACTCGTCGAGGTAGACGCAGAAACGATCCTCGGCCAGGGGAAGTCCCGCGACCTGGACCCGTTCGTTGACACCGACGATGTGGGGCGACACGGTCAGTCCGGTCGTGAAGCCGGCTGCTTGCAGGAGGCCGCGCACGAGGTAGGAGGTCGAGGTCTTGCCCGACGTGCCGGCAACGTGAACGATCCGGTAGCTCCGCTCGGGATGGCCCAGCGCGTCGAGCAGGGCGGCCAAGGATTCGACCGAATCGTGACCCGGACGCCGTACCCCGGAGAAGTGGAGGAGCGCCGAGACAGCCTCGTCGAGATTCCGAGTGGCCGACCGATTCACCAGCGTCACCCCTTCTCACCCAACGGTTCGCGCGTTCTCACCCACGTCGACCACGCAGCGACTGAGGCAACGCGGCGCTACCCTACCCCGCGTGACTGCGAACCGGACCGATTGGGTGATCACGCTGCGGTGCGCCGACCGCCCCGGCATCGTGCATGCCGTGAGCGGCGCGATCGTGGCGGCAGGCGGCAACATCACCGAATCGCAGCAGTTCTACTCGGACGAAACCGAGACGTTCTTCATGCGCGTGCAGGTCTCACTGGCCACGCGTGAGGATCTCGAGTCGGAACTCGACGCTGTTCGAGATCTGCTGGGGGCGCAGATCGACGTCGACGAGGTCGGCCGGCCCATGCGCACGCTGGTGTTGGTGTCGAAGGCAGGCCATTGCCTCAACGACCTGCTGTTCCGGCAGCGGTCGGGTCATCTGCCGATCGACGTCCCGCTGATCCTCGGAAATCACCCGGTGCTGGCCCCTCTCGCTGAGTTCTATGGCATTCCGTTCGAGCATCACGTGGTCAACGGCGACACCAAGTCCGACGTAGAGGCGAGGATTCGCGAGGTCTGTGAGACGTACGACATCGAACTCGTGGTCTTAGCCCGGTATATGCAGATCCTGTCGCCGGACCTGTGCGAGTTTCTGGCCGGTCGGGCGATCAACATCCACCATTCGTTCCTGCCCGGATTCAAGGGGGCGAACCCCTATCGGCAGGCTCACGGGCGAGGCGTGAAGCTCATCGGTGCCACGGCGCATTTCGTCACCACCGACCTCGACGAAGGACCTATCATCGAACAGAACGTCACTCGGGTGAACCACTCACGCACCGTGCCGGAGCTGGTCGAGATCGGTCAGGACGCCGAATCACTGACGCTGTCCAGTGCAGTCAAGCTCTTCGCGGAGCGGCGGGTGTTGGTCGACGGCACCCGCACGATCATCTTCGACTGAGGGTCGGGGCCTGTCGTCGGCGGTCGGGGATCACGAGCAGCAGTTCGGCGTTTTCGGGTTTGCTCAACCCGTCACCGTCTTCTCCTGAGTGCCTTCCTGACCTGCGGGGAGCCGAGAGGCGATCGCCCACTACTGCGTGCCTTCCTGACCTGCGGTGGAGCGGAGAGGCGATCGTGCACTCAGACGTTCGTGTGACGAAGCGACTGAGCCGGCCGGGTCCCAGACCCGGCCAGCTCCGTACCGAAACTGCCTTCATACTCCACGCGGATGTGATTTGAACGAACAAAATCGACATGTGCGGGCAGATTCGATCGCTAGGTGACACACGACACGGTGCCATGAGGACACGTGGACATCACGACACGGTGGCCGGCTCCCGATCGTCGCGAGCAGCCGTACGCCCCTCGTAGGAAGCGGCGTCGAGGATGCCTTCGCGCTTGCTGACGATGACGGGTACGGCGACCTGGCCGGCGACGTTCGTGGCCGTCCGAGCCATGTCGAGAATCGGATCGATCGCCAACAGCAGCCCGACACCTTCCAGCGGCAGGCCGAGCGTCGACAGGGTCAGCGTGAGCATGACCGTCGCGCCGGTGAGTCCTGCAGTTGCGGCCGAGCCCACCACCGCGACGAACGCGATCAAGAGGTAATGCTGGATGTGCAGGTCGATTCCGAACAACTGAGCCACGGTGATGGCGGCCAGGGCCGGGTAGATCGCGGCGCAGCCGTCCATCTTGGTGGTCGCACCCAACGGAACAGCGAACGAGGCGTAGGAACTCGGCACGCCGAGGTTGATCGCGTTCTGCCTCGTGATCGGCAGCGTGCCGATGCTGGAGCGGCTCACGAAGGCGAACAGGATGGCCTGTCCGGCGCCTGCGAAGAACCGCTTGACCGACAGGCCGTGCGACTTCAACAGCACCGGGTAGAGACCGAACATGACGAGCGCGCAGCCGATGTAGACGTCAACCGTGAAGACGGCCAACGGCGCAACGAGACTCCAGCCGTACGTCGCAACGGCCTTGCCGATGAGCGCAGCCGAGCCGATCGGGGTGAGCTTGATCACCCACCAGACCAACTTCTGGAAGATGTCCAGGGCCGATTCCACGAAGGAGATGAACGGCTCCGCCTTCTTGCCGACCGCCAAGGCGGCCGCCCCGAGCACGATGCCGAGCACGACGAGTTGCAGCACGTTGAAGCTGAGGCTCGTCGTGACGGCAACGTTGGCGCCCGTCGTCGCGCGCGAGGAGGCCTCGAGGCCGAGGATGTTGGCCGGCACGATCGACTTCAGGAAGTCGAGCCAGCCTCCCTGTGTGGCCGGTGCTTTGGCTCCGCCGAGATCCAGGGTGGCAGAGCCGCCGGGGTTGGTGAGGAGGCCGAGCGTGATCCCGATCGTGACCGAGATCGCAGCGGTGATCGCGAACCAGACGAGCGTTTGGATCGCGAGCTTGGCGCCGTTGGTGACGCTGCGCAGTTGAGTGATGGAGACGATGAGTGCGGTGAGCACGAGAGGTACGACGAGAACTCTCAGCAGTTGGACGAAGATCGTGCCGACCGTGGTGAGTAGTTCAGTGAGCCAGCCGAGCTTGAACTGACCGGCGAGATAGCCGAGGAAGACGCCGAGGGCGAGTCCGATCAGCACCTGTGCCCCGAAGGGAATCCGCAGTCGCGGACGCTCCTCAACCGTGGCGTTGGACATGATTTGTTCCTTTCGAGGGCAGCACAGTGGTGCTGCCCGGAGGGTGCGCGCGAGTGCGCGACGAATGAATGGTGTGGTTGGGTAGGCCGATCTGGTGCAGATCGACGCAGGGCCTCGAAGGCCGGCGGACGTCAGCGACAGCGCGTCGTCGTGGCGCGCTCGAAGTCGACGACGAGTCGACGCCAGAGAGCCACGGCCGGATCCTTCCGATGGGGGGTTCGAGCGGTCATTCTGTCACGGGCAACGTTTGCAGGGGGTACGGCATTCCCGTCCGTGAGATGTGGCCCCAGGAGCGACAGGTACGACGCCTGGCGAGTCCGGTGAGTCTTCGTGCGACGCCGGATGCGTGCCCGGGAGTCGTGTGCGGCGCCGGACGCGTACCAAAACTGCCTCCCAGATCGACCCCGATTGGATTTGATCGCGCAAAGTGCCCGTTTGCAGGCAGTTTTGGTACGTACTCCGGGCCTCAAGGCGAGGCGGTCGCCTAGTCCTCGAAGACGTCGTCAGCCCAGCGAACCAGGCGCCAACCGTCGTCAGTGTGGTCCATGACGACGGTGTCGGTGTTGTTCAGACGCCAGTGTCGAGCAGCGCCGACGGGGATGTTCTTCGCGGTCGCAGGGATCCACACGCGCAGGGCAGCGCCGTGGCTGACGAGTGCCACGGTCTGGAGGCCCGTTTCGACGATCTCCCTGACGGCGGAATCGAAGCGCGTCATGAACTCGACGGCGCTCTCACCGCCCGGCAACTTCGCATTCGGGGTCTCGTGCCAGGAGTCGAGGACTGACACGTACGGCATCCAATCCACAGCCATGTCGTCGACACCGGCGAAGATCTCGCGCAAACCGGGATGGGTGGACAGAGGTACGTCGAGGGCGTCAGCGAGCGGCCGTCCGGTTTGTCGAGCGCGGATGAGGTCGGAGGTATAGACAGCCTCGATCTCGTCCCCGGCCAACGTCTCGGCGAGCGCTGCCGCTTGCTCCAGTCCGAGTTCCGTCAACGGTGCGCCGGGGAATCCCGTGTCGAGCAAGTGGTCGACGTTCGACTGGGTCTGACCGTGGCGAATGAGGATGAGGCGCACGGTCCGACCCTATCGGCCACCGTACGTGTGTTCGGGTGGAGCATCTGCCCCCTCGCGTCCGCCGCGGGCGGCGCTGCTAGCGTTCGGATTGTCCGCCCTGAGAGGAGCCTGTCGTGAGCAAGACCCCCGTGAAGGTCACCGTTACCGGCGCTGCCGGCCAGATCTGTTACAGCCTGCTGTTCCGCATCGCCAGTGGTGCGTTGCTCGGTCCCGACCAGCCCGTCGAGTTGAGGCTCCTCGAGATCACCCCAGCGTTGAAGGCGCTCGAGGGTGTCGTCATGGAACTCGACGACTGCGCGTTCCCGCTGTTGTCGAAGGTCGAGATTGGCGATGATCCGGCGACGATCTTTGACGGAGTCAACGTTGCCCTCCTGGTCGGCGCCCGGCCGCGCACCGCCGGCATGGAGCGAGCTGACCTGCTCAGCGCCAACGGGGCGATCTTCACCGCCCAGGGCAAGGCGCTCAACGACAATGCGGCCGATGACATTCACATTCTGGTGACGGGCAACCCGGCGAATACCAATGCGCTCATCGCGATGAGCAACGCTCCTGACATTCCCGCTCAGCGCTTCAATGCCTTGACCCGACTGGACCACAATCGCGCGATCGCGCAGTTGGCGGCGAAGTTGTCCGTACCCGTCACGTCGATCACCGACATGACTATCTGGGGCAACCACTCCACCACGCAGTACCCCGACCTCTTCCACTGCAAGGTCAACGGCCAGAATGCCGCCGAGGCGGTCGGCGACCAGGCGTGGCTGGAGAACGACTTCATCCCGACGGTCGCCAAGCGGGGCGCTGCGATCATCGCCGCCCGCGGGTCGTCGTCGGCCGCTTCCGCCGCCAATGCCACGATCGAGCACATGCGCGATTGGCTGCTCGGCACGCCCGCTGATTCGTGGGTCTCGATGGCGGTTCCCTCGGATGGCTCGTACGGCGTCACCGAGGGTCTGATCTCCAGCTTCCCTTGCCGTACGGCGAACGGTTCCTACGAGATCGTGCAGGGTTTGGAGATCGACCCGTTCTCGCGGGCGAAGATCGACGCCTCGGTCGCGGAGTTGACCGACGAGATGAACGCCGTCAAGGAACTCGGTTTGATCTGAACGCAGACGCAGTTCGGCCCCGCCGGTCCATCCGACCGACGGGGCCGTCTTGCCATCCCTGACCCAACTCGTCATTGATGTCGGGTCCGCCAAGCGACAAAGCCCCCATTCGCCTGGCGGACCCTTCGGCAGCTGACCGAGAGGGATGATCTCTCAGCCCCACCCACTCCCCCAATTTGTGGGTGACTGCCTGGTGACTAATCTATTGAAGAGGGGGGTCGATTCGCTATGGGGAGGGCTCCCCAATAGGAAAATACGAGTGGGGAGTACTCCCCGTTCCATGGTCCACATAATGAACCCAGGGAGCTCTATGATCCTGAATGGCACGGCCAAACAACCGAAATAGACGGCGCCTACTTCCTGATTCAGCGGACGGATGATCTGACGAGGATCCAGGTCAGTGTCAGCATTTGTTGGTTTGAATCAGACTGGAGCGTAGTGCGTTCCACGACTGCCGGCCAAGACTGCCGTCGGTGATCAGCCCGTGGTTGGCCTGAAAGCGCGTGAGAGCGCTGACCGTGCCGGAGTCCATGACGCCGTTGGTGACCACTCCGTCGTACCCCAAGGCCACGAGCGCGGATTGGGCGCTGAGTGTCACCGTGTTGTAGCTGGCCCCCGCCTTGATCAGGGCTGGTTCCGGGAACGTGGGTTGCGTACAGAGATTCGCCGGGCCGGTGTAAGAGTACGGAGGCCACTGACTCCCTGGTCGCGCGGCTGTCGTGCCGGGGACCGGAGCGGTGACGGTTGGGGCGGCGATGGTGACGGTGCGGACGGCGGTCGTCTGCACTGTGGTGGTTGAGGCTGGCGCAGACGGAACCGGCACCGTGCTGGTCTCGACCTGCACAGCCGATCGTGACGTGGTGGCGGCCGCGGCCGCGACGTCAGTTGGTGCCCGAACGAGAGTCGGAATCGCAACAAGACCGAGCGCGCCAAGAAGCACGACGCCCGTCCCGGCACCGGCGATCAGCAACCTGCGGCGGCGAGTATTCGTCGGACCGATCGATGCTTGGACGGCATTCGGCCATGCGCTTGAGGGGTCGCTGACGAGTGACGTTCCTGTCAGCGAAGGCGTGGGAGGTGAAGCGATGCGTGGAGGCGCCGGGATCCACGGATTGCCACCCGTATCGTCCGTCGTCCTGGGACGCGCCACCGTGAGGCCTTGATCGTCGGCGAGTTCACTCGCCGTTCGCGGCAGACCAAGGTGGTGCTCGATCCCCTGCAACCCACTGACGAACTCCATGGCCGTTGCGGGGCGCATGCGTGGGTCCGTGGACAGTGACCGCTGCAGCAGGTTTTCCAAAGATGCGGGAACCTCGTGCCGTGACGTTTGGGGGGGATCGGGGTCATCCGCGCGCTGGTGAAATCTTCGGCGGCCATGACGAACTCGGTGCGGGGAAGCCGCATCTCCTGCTCGATGGCCTGCAGCGACCGCGCCAACTCCGCCGCGCTGGCGGGCCGGAAGCGCGGTTCCTTCGACAAGGTCACGCGCAGCAACCGGTCGAGCGAGCCCGGTACGTCGGCGCGACCCGTCGAAGGCGGCGGAACGTCGCGAACCCGGCGGATCAGAACCGGTGCACTGTTGTCACCCTGCGGGATCACGAACGGCGACCGACCGACCAAAAGGTGCCACAGCGTCGCGCCGAGGGAGTAGACATCGGAGCGGACCGTGATCGGGACCCCGGGATACAGAGCCTCCGGCGGCGCCCACGGCGGCGACACGCCCGCGTCCTCGTCGTCGGTGGCGCTCAACCGCGATGCGATCCCGAAATCCGCCAACCCGGGGGCGCCGAAGCGGCTCGTCAGAATGTTGGCCGGTTTGATGTCGCGATGCAGCAGGTCGGCCTTATGGGCGGTCTCGAGCGCGCTGGCGATCTGGATGCCGACCCGCAGGGTCTCGGAAACACCGAGCGGCTCCCGCCGGACGCGCAGGCCCAGGTTCTCGCGGGGGTAATACATCATCTGGATGTACGGCAAACCCTCCGGCGTCATGCCTGCCGCATACACGGGCACGATGTGGGGGTGTTCCAACTGGGCCATGATGTTGGCCTCGTCGAGGAACCTCCGCACGAGGCTCTGCGACAGCATCTCGCGCAGAACCTTGACGGCGACCTCGCGCGCTGGCATCGCCTGCTTGTACAGGTACACGTCGGCGAAGCCGCCCGATCCCAGGTGGCGAATGTACGTCAACCCCGGGACCGACGGGGCCGCACGCGGCTGATTCACGACGTGACCTCGAAGGAAATCTCACAGATCCCACTCAGCACGATCTTGCTGCCCGGCTCCAGCGTCATCGGGTCGTGCGGGCGCAACAGCACCGGTGGTTGGCCCGGCAGCACCACCTCGGTGCCGTTGGTGGACTCCAGGTCTTTGACCGTAACCAACCACGCGTCGAGGCGAATCTCGACGTGCTGGCTCGACAGATCCCGGTTTGGATCCGGGATCTTCACCAGATTCGGCTGCTCACCGACGTACCCGGCCGGCACGTGCGGGTTGCGCCCCAGGATCGCGCCACGGTCGAGCGTGATCGTTCCCCCTTGTGGGAGTCGCAAGATACCCAACGGGGGCCGGTGCGCCTCGATCGGTTGCTGGGTCGCGAGCGGCGCGCCACACACACGGCAGACCCCGGCGTGCACGGGGCTGAGATGGCCCTGCCCACACCTGACGGCCACCACGGTGGGCCCCAGAACGTCCTGCGATCCCAGCGACGACCGCTGCACGGTCCGGTCGAAGTTCGTTTCCCTCTTCTCGGGTACGGCGTCGCCGTAGCTGGGTCCGGTGGAGGCACCGGATCGACGGTCCTTCCCGAACTCGCCGCGACCGCGACGGGTGAGCCCGAGGGTGGGCCGGCCGGTCCTGACAAGCTAGGCGTGGCCGTCGCAGTGGGGACGCCACGACCCGGTCCGGACACTGATACGACGTCCCAGGGAAAAGCCGAGATCAGGTGATGGTCTGAGCTGATCGGCAAGTCTGCGACTCCCGACGTCGACTCCATGACCAGCGTGGCGCTGGCGTGCGAGACAGGTTCCCTCTCCGGTGCGCTGGCCGCCGACGTTGCCACCGGCTCGGGGACGGGACTGGCCTCCGAGGACGTCCCGACCGGCGCTGCAGACACCGAGCCGCGCATCGTCGACGCGAGCAGATAGTCGTACGAGGGACCGTCTTCCTCGCTGTCCGCCGGCTCGGTTGCGGTGTGGACCTCCGGTAGGGACTGGGCGACGACGGCTTCTTCGCGGGCGACGGCTATCGGGGACTTGGCGGCAGACGCAGCAGATGTGGCGGCCGGGGAGGAGTGAACCACCGGCCCAGGAGCGCTGACCGGAGACGTCGCTGCCGCACCAGCAGCGGCGGCCTGCGAGCCGGGCAGGGAGCCAGCCGGGAGCAACGCAGGGTCCCAGCCGACCGCAGAGGCCAGGATCACCCCGCCGTGGAGAGGCAATGGCGTACCCAGATCAGGCCCGGCACCGATCCCCGCCGGTCCCATGAACATCCGATCGAGCCACGGGCCGTACTCGTGGCGCAGCGTGCCTTCCTGAAACGCGGTGACCGTACAGCCCCCGCTGACGATCGCGCGGGTGCGGTCTCCGTACGCCTGCAGGATCCCCCACGTCTTCGGTGCCGTCGCGCCCCCGGCCGTCACGAGCGCCAGCACCTGGTCGATGGGCGATCCGCTCATCACCGCGTTGAACAGCGCTACGGCCAGGTCGCTGTCGACCGGAGTGTCGACGAGCACCAGCAGGGCGGGAGAGACGACGGCGGTGACGGATCCGGGCCTGTACCACACCAGTCCGTTCACGCTGGTGTCTCCAACTCCACCCGGGGCACGGTCGGACCGTCGTCACTCGCGGCGACGCTCCCCGCGGTGGCGACGACGATCGCCGAGATGTTGTCGTGCCCCCCGTGTTGGTTGGCCTCCGACACCAGCCACGTGACCGCGTCGGTCGGGTCGGTCGCGTTGTTCACGATCGCCGCCAGCGCGTCGTCGGACAGTTCGTTCGACAACCCGTCGCTGCAAATGAGGAACCGCTCGCCCGGGGTGCACGGGAGGACCCACACGTCCACGACGGGCGGCGGCACCGTACCCAACGACCGGGTGATCACGTTGCGGGTCGAGAGGTGACGAGCCTGTTGCTCGGTCACGACGCCCGCGAGCAGGAGTTCCTCCACGTGCGAGTGGTCGACGGTGGCCCGGGCCAACACCCCGTCGGCCCATCGGTAGACCCGCGAGTCGCCGACGTTGAAGACCGCCCAATGCGGCAGGTCGGCAACCGTCACCGCAGCGATGCCGCTGAAGGTCGTACCCAGTCCCGCCGCCTCCGGGTGGGCTTCGCCGTACGCGACGATGCGCGCGTTCGCGACCTCCGCGAGCTGGCTGACCTCCGGGACCGCGAGCCCTCCCGGCCGATCCACCTCACCGCAGACCTCGACGACGATCGCACTGGCTACGTCACCGGCTGCGTGACCGCCCATCCCGTCGGCGACCGCCCACAGGGACTGGCCGGCATAGACCGCGTCTTCGTTGTGGTCACGCACCTGCCCGGTCGAGGTCAGGGCCGCACTGAGCACCGCGTCGTTGCCGTTCCCCACGCCTGCCCCCCTTGCGTTGCGCGCAACAAGATAGCGCACGTGCTCTCCGCTCCCCCAGGCGCCTAACGGTCGATCGTGGGCCGTAGAGCTGGCACCCAGAACGCGAGGACGAGGATTCCAACCCCGAGCGCTGTCATGACTGCGACATCGACCCAGCGGCCACGTACGGCCAACAGGCCGGCTTTGGCCGCGGGCAGGACGGTGCGCAGCCCCGCCCCGATCAGCAGGGCTCCGCCCATGATCGCGCTGCCGCGACGCCAGTGCCCGGGCGGCAGGGTGGCGTACAACGCCCCCGCCGCGAAGACCACGACCGTGAAGAACCAGGCCCACTGCCGGCGGGCCATCGCGGCGACGCCGCGCCGCTCCCCCAACGGTGTCTGTCGTCGCTCGGTGGTCATCTCATGCGACGCTCTCGGCCCGCTCCACCACGTTGGTCAGCAGCATCGCCCGAGTCATGGGCCCTACGCCTCCCGGGATCGGCGCCACCCACGAGGCGACGTTCCACACTGAGGGGTCGAGGTCTCCCGCCAGGCCGTTCTCGGTCCGGGAGATACCCACGTCGACGGCTACCGCGCCGGGCTTCAGCATGTCTCCGGTCACGAGACCCGCCACGCCCGCTGCCGCCACGACGATGTCGGCCTCACGCGTGACCGATGCCAGGTCCCGGGTGCCGGTGTGACACAGGGTGACGGTCGCGTTCTCCGACTTACGGCTCAGCAGCAGACCGAGCGGCCGCCCGGCGGTGATGCCCCGGCCGATGACGACCACGTGGGCCCCGGCGACCGGGATTTCGTGGCGGCGCAGCAGGGCGACGATCCCACGCGGCGTGCAAGGCAGCGGCGCCGGGATGCCCAACACCAGACACCCGAGGTTCCTCGGATGAAGTCCGTCGGCGTCCTTGAGTGGGTCGATCCGTTCGAGCGCGGCGGATTCGTCGAGGTGCCGCGGCAGGGGCACTTGCACGATGTAGCCCGTACAGGCCGGGTCCTCGTTGAGCCGATCCAGCTCTTCGTCGAGCCGCGCCTGAGTGGTGTCCGCCGGCAGGTCGACCCGAATCGACTGGATCCCGACGCTGGCACAGTCGCGGTGCTTGCCCGCGACGTAGGAGTGGCTGCCGGGGTCGTCACCGACGAGCACCGTACCCAGCCCGCACGCGATCCCCGCCTCCGCCAGTGAAGCGACCCGCTGCCGCAGGTCACGCCGGATGGCAGCGGCCGCAGCCTTGCCGTCGAGCAGTTGTGCTGTCACAGACATCCCCTCGTCAGTGGAAGAAGTGCCGGTTGCCGGTGAAGTAGAGCGCGACCCCGGCCGCCTGGCACGCCGCGATCGTCTCGTCGTCACGCACCGAGCCACCCGGCTCCACGATCGCACGGACACCGGCGTCGATCAGAATCTGCGGCCCGTCGGCGAACGGGAAGAACGCGTCGGAGGCGGCCACCGAGCGCGCCGCCCGATCTCCGGCCCGTTCCACGGCGAGGCGGCACGAGTCCACCCGGTTGACCTGGCCCATCCCGACCCCGACCGAGGCTCCCCCTGACGCCAGCAGGATCGCGTTCGACTTCACGGCTCGGCAGGCCCGCCACGCGAACGCAAGGTCGGCCAGCGTGGCGCCGTCGACGGGCTCGCCCGCCTTCAACTGCCACCCCTCCGGTGTGTCGCCGGGGGCATCGAGGCGGTCCGGCTGCTGCACGAGCACGCCGCCGGAGATCGGCTTGAGTTCGTGGGTGAGGCGGGGGTACGGCTCGGCCACCAACAGCCGTACGTTCTTCTTCTTGCGCAACACCGTCAACGCCTCGTCGTCGAACGCCGGAGCGATCACGACCTCGGTGAACACCTCGGCCACCTGACGTGCCATCTCGACCGTGATGGTCCGGTTCGCGGCGATGACGCCACCGAAGGCGGACACGGGGTCGCAGGCGTGGGCTAGCCGGTGTGCCTCGGCAATGTCGGTACCCACCGCGATCCCACATGGATTGGCATGTTTGACGATCGCGACCGTGGGCTCGGCGAAGTCGTACGCGGCACGGTAGGCGGCGTCGCCGTCGGTGTAGTTGTTGTACGACATCTCCTTGCCGTGCAGCTGGGTCGCGCTCGCGATCCCCCCCGCCCCGGAATCGGACGTGTACAGCGCCGCAGCCTGGTGGGAGTTCTCGCCGTACCGCAGCCCGGCCGCCTTGGTGTACGACACCCCCACCCACGAAGGCAGGACCGGGTCGTCCTCGGCCAGGTGCTCCCCCATCCACGTCGCGACGGCAATGTCGTACGTCGACGTGTGTACGAACGCGGCCGACGCCAGCGCCTTCCGCTGGGCGAGCGTGAATCCGCCGTCGGCCAGCGCCTGGACGACCTGGCCGTACTGGGCCGGCGACGTCACGATCGCCACGCTCGGATGATTCTTCGCTGCAGCCCGCACCATCGACGGCCCACCGATGTCGATCTGCTCCACGCACTCGTCGACGCCCGCGCCCGAAGCGACGGTCTCGGTGAAGGGGTAGAGGTTGCTGACCACGAGGTCGAAGGGCTCGATTCCGAGGTCGGCGAGCTGCGCGACGTGGGAATCCAGCCGCCGGTCCGCGAGGATCCCCGCGTGCACCCGCGGGTGCAGGGTCTTGACTCGCCCGTCGAGACACTCGGGAAAGCCCGTCAGCTCGGCCACCTCGGTCACCGTCGCACCGGCCTCGCGCAACCGGGCTGCCGTACTCCCGGTCGACACGACCTCGACGCCGTGCTCGACCAGTGCTGCGGCCAGCTCGGCCAGGCCGGTCTTGTCGTACACACTGACCAGTGCGCGGCGGATTCCGATGCGATCGGTCATGGTTGCCTTTCGGTCGTGGCAAGGGCTTTCACGGTGTCGACCAGCAGCCGCCGCTCGACGATCTTGATCCGTTCGTGGAGGGTGGTCTCGTCGTCGTCCGGCAGGACGGGTACGGGTTCCTGGGCGATGATCCGCCCGGTATCTACGCCCTCGTCGACCACGAACACCGTGCAGCCGGTCACCTTGACCCCGTACTCCAAGGCATCCCGTACGCCGTGCGCACCCGGGAATGCCGGCAGCAGCGCGGGGTGGGTATTGATCATCCGGTCACGGAACCGAGCGAGAAATGCCTGGCCCACGATCTTCATGAATCCGGCGCTCACCACAAGGTCCGGCGCGTAGGTTGCGACCGCCTCGGTCAATTCCCGGTCCCACACGGCCCGATCGTCGCCCTTGCGCAACGGACGAACGAACGTCTCGATGCCGGCCAGCCGAGCCCGTTCCAAGCCGTACGCGCTCGCCCGGTCGGCGCCCACGGCCACGATGTCGACGGGCAGTTCGCCGGCCGCGACGGCGTCGACGAGGGCCTGCAGCAAGGTGCCCGACCCCGAGACGAGCACCACGACACGCAAGCGTGGGTCCTCGGAGTGCACGCCGACACCCTACCGGCGGCGGTCAGTCGTCCTGCTCCTCCGGTTCGAGGGCGGAATCGGCCGTACCCGGCCCGTTTCGTGTGACGAGGACCGTGTCCGACTCGGTTTCGGGTACGGCTTCCTCCGTTTCGGGTACGGCTTCCTCCGTTTCGGGTAGGGCTGCATCAGTGCCCTGCTCGGTGGGTTGAGGGAGCGAAGTTTCAGGTACGGCACTGCCGGCCGAGGCGACCGGCTGAACACGTGTCCACGCGACGAGCCCCATCACGGTGCCGGTCACGACCCCGGACAATCCCATCAGCGAACAACCGATGACGAAGAGGGGTACGGCTCGCGGACCGAGGTCGACCAGGCGCGACGTGCCGAGATCACCGCGAGACAGTGCCGCCACAGCCGACATCAGGATGCCGGTGGCCACACCGGCCAGGCCGCCTACGAGTGCCGACTCGTCGAACCGCGCCCGTCGCCGCGGGGCGATGGAAGCCCAGGCCGCAACCACGCCGGCAGCGACACCGACCGCGAGCCAGCCCGCCAGGGACCATCCCGAGCCGGCGTCAGGCACGGCCCCGAAGACCGGGATCGACGGCAACAGACCGACCTGGGTTCCGGTCGGAGCCGTGATCGAGCCGTCTCCGAGCGAGACGCCCGCCCCGAGCACCCAGGAAGCAGCCCAGATCACGAGATTCGGTAGAAAAGCGAGTTGACCGAGGGCCAACACGACCGATCCGGCCGAGTCGGGGGCCAGGGCATTGGTGAGGTCGGCGATCCGACCGCGGGAGACGTACAAGCTCGTCACCAGGGCTACGGACCCTCCGACGAGGATGACCAGGACTCCTGCGGCAGCGGCCCGCGGCACGCGCCTGACCCAGACGGGCCACGACTCGGTCGGCCGCCAGCGCAGCGTCCGGCTGGCGCCGAAGAAGCTGCCTGCGACCGAGAGCACGGTGGCGCCCGCCAAGGCTCGTGCCATCTGGGCGGGGTTGGTCGTGAGGAAGGCGGTGAGGCCGACGGCGATCACGTACGACCCGGAGAAGGTGCCGACGATCAGCCCGGTCCAACGTCGCCGGTCCTCGTTCGTGAGATTGTCGTCGGGGTAGAGCAATTGAGCTTGTCGCGCCGCTGATCCCGACACGCCGACGACCATCAGCGCGAAGAGCAGGGTGAGCCCGAGCGGCACGAGAGTGATCGTCGTCCCACCGATCGCGGCGCCGGCCCCGTGGGCGAGCAGCCACAGTTGTGTGCCCAGGGCAAAGCCGCCGCTCAGAGGTCGCGCCGGTCCGCTCAGGGTCGCCGTGACGACCGGCGCGGCTACCAGCAACCAGCCGGCCAGGGCACATCCCACGCCGCCGACCACCGATGCCAGCGCCCACGGCATCGCGGGCGCCCGCACGAGGGGTGTCTCCGAGCGCGACGAGGTAAGCCCCTTCACGGTCAGGGCGATGCGTGCGGGACGCTTGTCTCGGGTCGTACGTTTGTCAGCCATCGGCTCCATCGTCGCGGGCACGCACCCCGGATCACACCTCGACACGCTGGACCCCGTTACAGTTGAGGCGCCCGAGACCCAGCCGTACTCCCGTGACGAACTTGATGTGAGGTGAGCATGAGTGACGACGACCGACGGCCTCCGGCCCGTCGCGCCGCAGACGACCACGAGACTCCCCGTGAGGAGACTCGGCCGCGTCGGCACGTCACTCCCGACTGGGACGACGACGACTCTTGGGACGACGACGGGTGGGACGGCGACGGGCCGGACGACGAGGACGAACCCGACGACGCCGGGCCCGTGCGCGGGGCACGCTGGCTCCCCACGTCTCCCGACGAGCCGGAGCAGACGCAGGCTCGGGGCGCCCGGTTCCATCCCGACGGCGGCGACGCCACGGTGGTACGGCCGGCCGCCCGGCGAGGCTGGCACGCAGAACCCGCCGCTAGCTCCTCCGATGCTCTCGGTGCCCGGGAGAGCAGGGCACAAGAACCACCGGACGAGACGCCGACCCCGCCGCTCGCGGCCGGCACCCGGGCCGGGGACGACTGGCGCGACGCCCCGATCCCCGGAGTGTCCGGGTCGTTGATCGGCCAGGCCCCGCCGCCGATCGAAGTCGTGAGCGGAGCCGTACCTCACGAACACGACGCCTTCGTACGTCCGGATGCCGGCGGGCCGCGCTCCGCGGGGCGAGATCGCGACGTCGTCTCGACGGCACCCGGCGCAGCCTGGGAGGTCGAGACCACCAAGCTGCCCAAGATCAGCGCCGCGCCGGAAGAAGTCACTCTCGTGCCTCCTCCCGGGGTGGGGCCTTCCGTCGGGTCCCGTGACGAGCCGTCGCCGGAACCGACCTCGGATCAAAGCCCGCCCGATTGGCCGTCCTTGGCCAACGCCTCAGGACCCAGCCGCTCAGCCGAGCCACCGCAGCCGCGCAGCCGCCGCACGTTGTGGATCGGCCTGGCTGCCCTGATCGCGGTCGCCCTGATCATCGGACTGGTCGTGTTCTTCACGCGACGAGAGTCGGGCTCGACGGCGTCGACTCCCTCTCAGCAGGCATCCGCTGCCACCCTGGGCACCGACGACCTGGTCAAGGCCGAAGACCTGGCAGCGCTGGGCGCCGCAAGCTGGCAGGAGCAGGCCACCGACCAGACGATCACCGCCGACACGCAGAACCCCTTGTGTATTGCGGCCACTCAAGGTCTGCCGACGTCGACGTCGGGATACCAGCGCAAGCTGGGTTCGGGCAGCGGCTCCGTGATCCACCGAGCCGAGGGGTACGCGACGCTCGCGGACGCGCAGCAGTACTACGTCGCCCGCCAGACCCAAGTCGGCCGGTGCGCCAACGTCCCGATCTACCTGCAGAGCGGCGCGAAGATCACCGGTCTCGGTGACGAGGCGGTCGCGGTCACGGCGATCGTCCAGGATCAGACTCCGTCGTTCCACACAGTCGTCTTGGCTCGCACAGGACAAGTCGTGAACATCCTCGACATCACTCAGGCCGGCCAGCCGGCGACGTACGAGAACGCGGTCTCGGTGGCTGCGGCAGCCGTCGCCCGCGAATGTCCCCGCTCGGGTGGCGCCTGTGCCCAGAGTCCCGCCGTGACGGCCGCGCCGCCGCCGTCCGGTGGGGTCGCGGGCTGGCTGACGGTGTCGGACTTGCCGCGCATCACGGCCGGGGCAGGTCGCTGGACCGCGAGTGATCCGACCACCACGATCCGGGTGCCCGGCAGCGCCTGCGAGAACCTGTCGTTCGCGACCGTCACCGGGCCCACCGCGCGCAAGCAGCGCACGTACTTGCTGACCGAGGACCCACGGGTGCCCAAGGACTTCGGGGTCGACGAGCTCGTGCTCGAGTTCGACACCCCGGAGGCCGCGCAGGGGTTCGCCAACTCCCTCGGTCAGGCGATCGACGGGTGCCCGGGCCGCACCCCCACAGCGAAGCTGGGCGCGAGCGGTCCCCTGCAGGGGACCGGGGCCAACGGTGAGCAGATCGGCGGGTTCTGGCGTACGGTCACCCAGGCCACCTCGGCCACGACCAGCGTCGTGTTCCGGGTCTCCGTCGCAGTCGTCGGCACGAAGGTGGTCTACCTGCTGGGCACGCCGACCGCCTCGTACGACTTCATCGACAGCGACTGGGCCGCCCTCGGCGTGAGGTCAGGACAGCGAGCGACCCAAAACTGAGTCCGTGACTCGGTGGGCCACGAGCCCCCGGTCAGGCCGGCATGCCTCGCATGATCTCGGCCATGATCGAAGCGGTCTCGCTCGGTGTCACCCCGACGTGCACCCCGGCAGCCTCGAGAGCCTCCTTCTTGGCCTTCGCCGTACCCGCGCTGCCCGACACGATCGCGCCGGCATGACCCATCGTCTTGCCCTCCGGGGCTGTGAATCCCGCGACGTACCCGACGACCGGCTTGGTCACGTTGTGGGCGATGAAGTCGGCGGCCCGCTCCTCGGCGTCGCCACCGATCTCACCGATCATGACGATGGCCTGGGTCTCGGGATCGGCCTCGAACTCCCGCAGGCAGTCGATGTGAGTGGTGCCGATGATCGGGTCACCGCCGATGCCGACGGCTGTGGAGAAGCCGTAGTCGCGCAGTTCGTACATCATCTGGTAGGTCAGGGTGCCCGACTTCGACACCAGTCCGATCCGGCCACGACCTGCGATGTTCGCGGGGATGATGCCGGCGTTGGATCGCCCAGGAGAGATCAAGCCAGGACAGTTCGGCCCGATGATCCTGGTCGTGCCGGAGTTCTGCGCGGCGGTGAAGAACTCGGCGGTGTCGCGCACCGCGATGCCCTCGGTGATGCAGACGACCAGCTCGATGCGGGCGTCGATCGCCTCCACGACAGCCGCTTTGGCGTACGGAGCCGGCACGAAGACGACGCTGACATTGGCGCCGGTGGCGCTGACCGCTTCGTGCACCGAATTGAAGACGGGCACCGGGTCCTCTTCGAACCTGACGGACTGCCCACCCTTGCCTGGGGTGACGCCGCCGACGACCCGGCTGCCGGACATGATCATGCGCTGCGTGTGCTTGCGACCCTCGGCGCCGGTCATTCCCTGAACGATGATCTTGCTCGTGTAGTCGAGAAAGATGGCCATGTCGTACGACTCCCCTACTCGGCCGAAGCCAGTTCGGCGGCCTTGCGAGCCGCGTTGTCCATCGTGTCGATCACCGTCACGAGCGGGTGATTTGCGTCGGCCAGGATCAGCCGGCCCTGCTCGACGGCATTGCCGTCGAGACGGACGACGATTTGCCGGGTGGCCTTGTCGCCCAACATTTCGAGCGCCTGCACGATCCCCCTGGCGACCTCGCTGCAGGCCGTGATTCCGCCGAACACGTTGACGAACACGACCTTCACTTGGGGATCGGACAGGATGATCTCCAATCCGTCGGCCATGACCTGCGCCGAGGCACCGCCTCCGATGTCGAGGAAGTTGGCCGGCTTCGGCTGGCCGGGCAGGTCGCGTCCGGCGTACTCGACGACGTCGAGGGTGCTCATGACGAGCCCGGCGCCGTTGCCGATGACACCCACGGAGCCGTCGAGTTTGACGTAGTTGAGGTCCTTCTCATGCGCTCGCCGCTCGAGAGGGTCCCCGGTGTCGGGGTCGTCGAGCGCCGCACGGTCGGGGTGCCTGAACGCGGCGTTGTCGTCGAGGGTGACCTTGCCGTCGAGGGCCAGGATCGTGCCGCTCCTAGTCTTGACCAGGGGGTTCACCTCGACCAGCGTCGCGTCCTCGTCGTGGTAGACCCGGCCGAGCTTGACGAGCACGTCGCACAACTGTGCGTGGTCTTCCTCGGGGAAGCCGGCTGCCTGCACGATCCGGCCCGCCGTCGCCTGGTCGATACCGACCAACGGATCGACCGCGATCCTGGACAAGGCTTCCGGCCGCTCTTCGGCGAGTTGCTCGATCTCCATGCCGCCTTCGCGGGAACACAAGGCGAGATAGCGGCGTTCGGCGCGATCGAGGAGCACCGAGAAGTAGTACTCCTCGGCGATGTCGGCTCCCTCGGCGACCATGACCCGGCGCACGGTGTGTCCCTTGATATCCAAGCCGAGGATGTCCTTGGCCCGATCGACTGCCTCCTGCGGAGATCGAGCGAGCTTGACGCCACCGGCCTTGCCGCGGCCACCCGTCTTCACCTGGGCCTTCACGACCACGACGGGAACGTCGAGTTCCTCGGCGATGGCTCCTGCGGCGTACGGCCCGATGGCCGTCTTCGCTCGGAGGACCGGCACGCCGTGCTTCTCGAAGACGTCCCTTGCCTGGTACTCGTAGAGATCCACGTTGCTCCCCTCAGGCGGCCCGCTCAGTCTGCGAACTCGTGACGTGAGCCTAGTGGCGGTCTGACGACCTGTGCACCTCGCGGGCACCGCTTTCCGATTCGCACCGAGCGGCAGCTGTTCCTCAGGTTCGGGCCACCGGATGCCACCCTCCAGCCGCAGGTTTCTCAACAATCTCGGCGTGGCGGACCCAATCCTGAGAGAAGTTGGTTCAAACCTGAGAGAAGTGTTAGGGTCCTAAGCGTTAACCAATCCAAGGCGGGGGCAAGAGCACGTTCGCTCCCCTCTCACCACGGGGAGTCACACAGCGTGTCGCATGCACCAGCTCGTCGAATCAGCGCCCGCCGCGCTCTCGACGACGACGCAATGCTGGCCGAGCTCGACCTACTCGACCACGACGATCGCCGAATCTCGGTCGCATCGCTGGCCCGTCAGGCCGTGACCGCCGTGGTTGTCGCCGTCTTGGGCCTGGTCGTGGTGGGGGCCGTCAGCGCCACCTCTGCGCCGTACTCCACCGCCGTCGCCAAGGAACAGACCACCGTCTCAGGCGCCACCGACATCACGCGGGCCCAGCCCCAACCTGCCGTGAACGACGAGGCAGCAGCCAATGCGGTGTCCGCCGACCAAGTGTCGGCGGACGAGTTGGCAGACGCCGATCTGAGCCGCAGTGCCCTGCGCTCCGAACTCAGTAAAGCTGTCACCGGCCAGATCTCCTCCGCCCGTGACGAGGCACTGAAGAACCAGAACGAACAGGTCGAACAGGCCGCCCAGAGCGCCGCCGCCGACCAGCGCGCCGCGTCGATCACCAACACGTCGTCGGCCATCTCGACCGAGCAGAAGCGACAGGCCGACGAGGCAGCGCGCGTCGCTGCCGAGAAGGCCGTCGCCGAGTTGGTGGCACAGTCGACGGGCACGTTGGTGTCGAAGAATGGCACCAAGTCGGCCACCACCGATCCCAAGCTGGAGGCGGCCCTGGCGACCATCTCGTCGTCCAGCGGCTGGGTCACGCCCCTTGTGCCCGGCACCTACACCCGCGGTGCGGGCTGGGGAGCCGTCGGTTCGTGGGCGCGGTACCACACCGGTGTCGATCTGGTGGCCGCGTACGGCACGCCCATCCGGGCAGCCGGACCTGGCGTCGTGATGCCGTCCGACGGCGGCGGCTGGGCAGGGATCCACGTGGTGATCAAGCACGCCGGTGGCGGACAGACGCTGTACGCGCACATGTCGGCGAAGACCGTCCAGCCCGGCCAGATCGTCAAGGCCGGCCAGATCATCGGCTACGTCGGCCTCACGGGGCGCACGTTCGGTCCCCATTGCCACTTCGAGTACTACCCGCCGGGCGCGCGTGTCGGCGACGTGTACACCACGGCCGACCCCGCCAGCTTCCTGCTGCGCTTCGGCGTTCGTCTCTGAGTCTGGTCGACCGGCAACGCCCCTCCATCACGTCATCTGTGTACCGAACGACGGCTCAAACGGCCCTCGCTGCGATTATTCGCAGCGAGGGCCGTTAGAGCCGTCGTTCGGTACAGGTGAGGGTGTCTGCTAGGGGAAGCGCAGATCAATGCTGTTCCGAGCGAGGACGTGCCGGGCTCCGATGAGCCGGTACCACCACATCTCGTGGTCGTACCGGGCGTACGGGTCACAGATGTGGGGGTAGCGGATCGCCCGATCCGGTGCGCCGCAGCCGGGACATGATTGATCAGCGTTTCCCTACAGCTTTTCGAGCGGTGCGACCTTGAGCGCCAGTCGCTTGACACCTGCAGAACCGAAGTCGACGTCGGCTTTGGCCGCGTCGCCGACACCGGCGACCGAGATCACGGTGCCGAGGCCGAAGGCGGTATGCAGAACCCGATCGCCGGGTTCCAGCGACACGGACGGGCGCGATTCGCGTCGCGGACCGAACCCGAGCGTGACCTTGCCTGCGACCGACCTTGACGCGCTCTGACCGGGGCGCGGGCCGTACTTGGAGAAGCCGGTCTGGATCGTACCCAGCCTCCGCCAGTCGAGCAGGTGCCCCGGAATCTCGTCGAGGAAGCGTGACGGCGGATTGTAGGAGGGGTTCCCGAAGGTGATCCGCACCGACGCGCGGGTGAGGTACAGCCGTTTCCGCGCCCGGGTGATCCCCACATAGGCCAGACGCCGTTCTTCGAAGAGTTCGTCGGGGTTCTCCCGCGACCGTTCGTGGGGGAACACCCCATCTTCGAGCCCGGACAGGAACACCGTGTCGAACTCCAGCCCCTTGGCCGTGTGCAGTGTCATCAGGGTCACCACGCCGCCGCTGGAGTCGGGGATCTGGTCGGAGTCGGCGACCAGCGCGATCCGTTCGAGGAACGCGGGAAGCGAATCGTCGGGCTCCGGGGCGCCGATCAGTTCCTCGGCCAGGCCGTCGGAGGGTACGTCGACCGCGTTCGCCGCCGCGACGAACTCAGCAGCCACGTTGACCAGTTCGCCCAGGTTCTCGATGCGGGTCTCGGCCTGGGGATCGTCTTTGCGCGCTTCGTCCAATGCGTCGACATAACCCGACTCGACCAGGATGCTGCGCAGGATCACGTCGGCGGGTTCGCCTTGGGTCACCAGGTCGCGATGCCGGCTCAGCAGCGCCGCGAAGTCGACGAGGTTCTTCGCACTGCGGGTGGCCAGGCCCGGCACCTCGGCGATCCGGTCCAGTGCCACCCCGAACGGAATCCGCTCCGCCGCCGCGAACTGCTCGACCGCGGCCTCGGACGAGTCGCCGATCCCGCGCTTCGGCTCGTTGAGGATCCGCCGTACGGACACGTCGTCGGCCGGGTTCGCAATCGCGCGCAGATAGGCGATCGCGTCCCGGACTTCCTTACGCTCGTAGAACCGCACGCCGCCGACGACCCGGTACGGCATCCCCACCCGAACGAAGACTTCCTCGAACGCCCGCGATTGTGCGTTCGTCCGGTAGAAGACGGCAGTATCGGCGTAGGTCGAGGTCCCCGCATCGGCGAGTTTGTCGATCTCGTTCGCGACGAACTGCGCTTCGTCGTGCTCGGTGTCGGCGACGTACCCGGTGATCAGCGCCCCGTCGCCGGCGTCGGACCACAGACGCTTCTCCGGCCGGCCGGGGTTGCGCGAGATGACCGCGTTCGCCGCGCTCAGGACGTTCTGTGTGGAGCGGTAGTTCTGCTCCAGCAGGATCGTGTGGGCTCCGGGAAAGTCCGACTCGAAGTCGAGGATGTTGCGGATCGTGGCGCCCCTGAACGCGTAGATCGACTGGTCGGAGTCCCCCACCACCATCAGCTCCGCAGGCTCGACCGCCGGTTCGCCGGACCGGCCGGGCTGTTCACCGCACAGTTCGCGCACCAGCACGTACTGGGCGTGGTTCGTATCCTGGTACTCGTCTACCAACACGTGTCGAAACCTGCGCCTGTACTCCTCCCGCACGGCGGGGAACGCCTGCAACAGGTGCACGGTGGTGGTGATCAGGTCGTCGAAGTCGAGCGCCTGGGCCGCCGCGAGCCGCCGCTGATACTCGCCGAAGGCTTTGGCGTACGTCTCCTGCACCGGCCCGACGGCCTTGCTGAGCGCGGTCTCGTGGTCGACCAGTTCGTTCTTCTGGTTCGAGACCCAATTCATCAAGGCCCGGACTGGATAACGCTTGGAGTCGATCTCGAGATCCCGCGCCACCAACGTCATCAACCGCTTGGAGTCTGTGTCGTCGTAGATCGAGAAGGACCGTTTGAAACCGAACCGCTCGATCTCCGCCCGCAGAATCCGTACGCAGGCCGAGTGGAACGTCGACACCCACATCAGCCGTGCCCGGTTGCCGACCAATTCCTCGACCCGGTGTCGCATCTCGGCGGCGGCCTTGTTCGTGAACGTGATGGCCAGAATCGACCCAGGGTGGACTTTTCGCTCAGCGACGAGGTAAGCGATCCGCCTGGTCAGCACGCGGGTCTTGCCAGATCCGGCTCCCGCTACGACGAGCACGGGCGAACCGGCATGGAGCACGGCTTCCCGCTGCGGCTCGTTCAACCCAGCCAGGAGTTCCTCCGCGGTGGGCCGTTTCGACCGTCGGGTGCTCGCCGAACCGGCCGGGGACGACGCAGCCACCGGTTCCTGGACCGTGCTTGTTGGCTGTTCGACGGTGGCCGGTTCCTGAGTACTGGGGGGAACCGGCTGCTCGGTGTCGAAGCTGAACAGATCCGGGAACAAGGAGTCGGTCATGGCGCGCCCACTCTAGGCCACGGGGGCGACAGACTGATGACCCCTGTTCGGCCGTCACGGCGGCCAGCTTTCGCGGGGCGGCTCGGCAGGCATCCGCCTGGCGAAGGGAAACACCACCCGCGATTTGGGTCTCCAACACCGAAACCCGCCGAGGTATTCCGGTCCCGAGCCGGCGGGTTCCTACAGGGTGATTTCGGGGTATTGGCGTTTGAACGTGGCGGGAGGGGGCGCGTAGCGTCGTTGACAACCTCATCGCGGTGGGCCGCAAGCCCTCCGTCATCATCGAAGGAGAATCGATGGGAATCCTCGGCTGGATCGTTCTCGGACTGATCGCCGGTGCCATTGCCAAGGCCATCTTGCCCGGGCGACAGGGCGGCGGCTGGCTGGCGACCTTGGTCCTCGGCATCGTCGGCGCCTTGCTCGGCGGCTTCATCGGGGGCGCGTTGTTCGGCGTGCCCCTCGGCACGTTCTTCGAGATCAGGACGTGGCTGCTCGCCATCGTCGGAAGCCTGCTCGCCCTGGTGATCTGGGGCTTCGTCACCAAACGCAAGGCCTGACCAACCAAAACCACGAGACGCCTGGGGATCAACTCCCTGGGCGTCTCGCCCTGTCTGCCGACGGACTTCCGAGCCCGCCGTCTCCTCGGGCTGCGGAGAGGCAGCTCCACCCGACGACACGAGCCGACGACGACTACACCAAACGACGGTCCGTCGCCCAGCGCGTGAGTTGGTGACGATTCGACAGTTGGAGTTTGCGCAGCACGCTCGACACATGAGTCTCGACGGTCTTGATCGAAATGAAGAGTTCGCGGGCGATCTCCTTGTACTGGTATCCGCGGGCGATCAATCGCAATACCTCTCGTTCGCGAGCCGACAGGCGATCGAGGTCTTCGTCGACCGACGCCACGTCGATGGCACCGGAGAACGCATCGAGCACGAACCCGGCCAACCGGGGTGAGAAGACGGCGTCACCCTCGGAGACGCGCCGGATGGCGTCGACGAGTTCGAGCCCGTTGATCGACTTCGTGACGTAACCGCGAGCTCCGGCCCGGATGACTCCGATCACGTCCTCGGCCGCGTCGGACACCGACAACGCCAGGAACTTCACCGAGTCGTCGACGGCGTGGACCTGCTTGATCACCTCGGCTCCGCCGCCTCCGGGCAGGTGCACGTCGAGCAAGACCACGTCAGGCTTAGCGTCGAGTACGGCCTTGACCGCCGTCGGCACGTCCTGGCCCTCCCCGACCACACTCACCAAGGGTCCGATCTCATGTTTCACACCCGCCCGGAACATTGCGTGATCATCGACGATCACGACGCGATTCCGGCTGCGTTGGCTGTTGTCCGACATCGACAGTCCTCACTCTCGTTCCATGGTCAGTCTGACTTCCGTACCGTCCGCCGGCGTCGACCGCAGCCTCGCCGTACCCCCATGCCTGGCCATTCGGTCGATGATGGAGTACCGGATTCCCATCCGATCCTCCTGCACGGCGTCCACGTCGAACCCACGACCCCGGTCGCGCACGTACACCTCGGCCAGATCTGGCGTCACCTCGGCGTAGACGTCGATCCGATCGGCTCCTGAATGCTTCGCCGCGTTCAAGATGGCCTCTCGGGCAGCGCGCACCAAGGCGTCGAGCGCCGGGTCGAGGTCGGCGTTCCCCACGACGACCAAGTCGACCGCCACTGCCCTGCTGTCCTCCACCTCTGAGGCGACCTGACGCAACATCGCGTCGAACGTCTCCAAGCTCTGGTCCTCGCCGTACAACCATTGGCGCAGCTCTCGTTCCTGCTTGCGCGCCAGCGCAGCCACGGCCTTGGGGTCGTCGGCCTGCAATTGGATCAGGGCCAGGGTCTGCAGCACCGAGTCGTGCAGGTGGGCCGCCACATCGGCCCGAGCATTCGCCAGCAGTTCCTTCTCCCGCGCGGAACTCAACGCACTCCGGGTGCGAAAGGCCCACGGGAGGCTGACGGCGAAGACGCCGACCAAGGCCGACGCCGCGACCCACAACGCGCTGGTGGCTTGGGAAACTCCCAACCGGAGGGCCACCGCGGCCATGACGGCCAGGCCCACCAACCCGACCCCCGCCGTGATCGCGAACCAGCTGCGCCAGGTACGCCGCTTCGTGGGATCCCCACTGATGCCGTCAGCTTGCCGCCAGACCAGCGCGACACCGACGCACCCCAGCACCAGGGGCCAATACATCGTGCGGTACCAGTTGAAGCCGAAAGTCTGTTGAAGCCACACCAGGCCCGTACCCAGCATCGCCAGAGCCACTTTCGGACCGATCTCCCTCGTCAGCCACCGATCCGACCGCATGCCGCTGCGGTTGGCTGCCTCCAGTCCCGGGGACTTCACGTTCTGGTTCAAGGGCAGCACCAGCCACAGCACCGCATACACGGCGACCCCGACGAGTTGAAGCGCGGCCAGCACCACGAAGGACGTGCGCAACACCGTGACCGGCCAGCCGAGGTACGCCGCCAACCCAGAACACACGCCACCGAGCCACGACCCGTCCGCGAGCCTTGTGGCGCGTGGCGGCAATTCTGGACCCGGCGCCGGCACCGGCGCTGGCTGGCGGTTCGCCGTGACCGCTGCCGCCGTCGCCTCCGCCGGCTGCTCAACTGCCTCGCGCTCCAGGCGCGCCGCAACCTCGGCCAGGGACGGTCTAGCCGCCTCTGGTACGGCAGACGTTGCCTCGGCTGGCTCGGGAGACGGCAGGCTCATGGTGGGGTCAGCCTCTCAGCAGGTTCCTGTCAGAGGCCAGTTGGGGGCGGCGCGTCGGGGGGACCTCCGGGGGTACCCCGATCGATCAGCTTGATCGTCGCGGGCAGGATAGGCGCGTGGGACAGCAACTCGCGCTCCGGCGCAGCGACTCCGGCGGCAAGCTCGCTGGAGTGTGCGCGGGGATCGCGGAGCGTCATCACATCGACCCCGTCTTGATCCGTGTCGTGGCCGTCATGCTGGCGCTGTGCGGCGGGACCGGGATCGTGCTGTACGCCGGCGCATGGCTGCTCCTACCCCGGGGTACGGCACCGGCTCCTATCGTGCGGTGGATCCCCGTTGCCGCCCACGTTCAGAACTCGACCTGGGCGATCGTGGTCGGCTGTGTCACCGCGCTTGTGCTCTTCACGGTCGGCACGTGGGTCACGGTCGGTTTCATCCCGACGGTTGTGCTGGCAGCGATCGTCTACTTCGCCGCCGTACGGAATGCGAACAGGACGGCCACACCTGCAGCCCCACCCCAGGTCCCCGTCGCTCCGCCGCCTGCCCCGAGCGCCCCTGTGTGGCCGTTGCTGCCCGGTGTGGGCCCGCAGCACCCCCACGTGACCGTTCAGACTCGCTCCGGTCCTTGGGTTCCGACGACGACCTGGGGGCAGCCACTCACGCTCGCGGACTGCGCAGCCTTCTATGCGGTGCCCGATCCGGTTGGCCTGTACGTTCGCGCGGCCGGCACGGTGGCTCCTGACGTACGGCGCCGCCGCTGGCTGCTCGTTGCGACCATCGTCGCGGCTGCGCTCGGAATGGGCCTGGTCGACGTGTTCGGTCCCGTCTCCGGCCCGTACCCCACACCCGTGGCGACCTACTTCGCCGTCGCCCTCGGTGCGTTCGGCTTGGGTCTGATCGCCGCCTCGTGGATCGGCCGGCCCAAAGGTCTTCTGACCGGCACGATCGTGCTCATGGGACTCACCCTCCTCTCAGTCGGGCTGTCCCCGGGCACGCCGATCGACGAGGTGAGGTCGGTTCCGGTGACGTTTTCGTCGTACAGCGACATCGACGAGATCCCGAGCCCCATCGAAGTCGCCACAGGTTTCTACACGCTGGATCTCTCGGATGTCACAATCACCCGTTCCCGCACCATCGACGTGCACGTCTCCATGGGCGACGCGGTCGTCATGATTCCCTCGGAAGGGAACGTGACGGTGGAGTGGGACGTACCGTCGGGTGACGTCGGAACTCCTGACCAGGCGGGTCCGCTCGGCAGCAACGGGGGCTTCGTCCGCCTGGTCGATCAGACGGCCCCGATGCTGGTGATCAAGATCGCGGTCGTCAACGGCTCCCTGGCGGTGGTGTGACATGCAGCCCCGTCGCTTCGACCTGGTCGCCGTCATCGCCGGATTGCTCGCGGTCACGACAGCGGGGATCGTGCTCTGGGCGACCCGGACCAGTTCGGGCACGTTCCTCTTTGACAGACTTGCGATCCCGGTGGCTCTGATCGCGGTCGGAGGACTAGGCCTCCTCGCCTCACGTCGGTAACGCACGAAAGACCACAATCCCCTACGAAAGGAACCACATCATGGCCACATCAGGAAAGTTGACTCGCTCGTCCGACCGGCTGCTCGGCGGTGTTTGCGGAGGAATCGCCAAGTACCTCGGCGTCGACGCGACACTCGTGAGGATCGTGACGGGCCTCGTCGTCATCTTCACCGGTTTCGGGCCCTTCATCTACGCACTCCTGTGGCTGATCCTTCCTGACGAGATGACCGGGAAGACCGGAGTCGACGCCATCACCAAGGGCGTCAAGCAGGCCAAGCAGTCGTACGACTCCAACAAGCTGCACAATCCTGACGACTTGCGCTGACACCTCTCACGCCCTGTCCCCCGGTCAAGCCCCCGACCGGGGGACAGTTTGTGCCCGGGCGCGGAAGACTTCGGTCATGCTGATCACGCGCGCCAGGCTCGTTCCGGTGTGGGGCACCGAGCCCAAGGGGCCCGTTGACGTACTCGTGAGGTCAGGCAAGATTGCTGCCCTCGGCTCTCGGTTGCCCGCCGACCAGGACACCTTTGACGCCGACGGCCGGTGGCTGATGCCAGGGTTCTGGGATCACCACGTGCACTTCAGTCAATGGGCCGAGGTGCTCACCCGTTTCGACACATCGGGAGCGCACAGCCCGGAGGCCGTGTGCGAGCACGTGAGCGGGCACGTCTCCTCGGTGCCCGACGACGACTCGTTGGTCGTCGGGTTCGGACATCGGGTGTCGGATTGGTACGGCAATGCCTCCATCGCCCAGCTCGACCAGGTCAGCGGGCAGCATCCCGTGGTGCTCGTCTCCGGCGACGCCCACAGCGGCTGGCTGAACAGCGCAGCCCAGCGGCTGTTCGGTGTGACAGCCGAGGGGATCGTGAGCGAAGACGAGTGGTTCGGTGTGTTCACTCGCCTGCCCGAGCAACCGGAGAAGATGCAGACCGGGTTGCGACAGCGGCTCACGGAGCTGTTCCAACTGGGCGTGGTCGGATTGGTCGACCTGGTCATGGACGGCTCGCTCGGCCCCTGGCGCGGGCTGACGGAGGCGGGGGTTCCCTTGCCCAAGGTTCGGATCGGTGTCTTCCCGGCCGGGCTCGAGCGGGTGATCGGGGACGGGCTTCGCTCCGGCGACCGGATCCACGACCTGCTCACGATGGGTCCGCTGAAGATCATAGGCGACGGTTCCGTGTCGAGTGTCACGGCAGCGTGCCACGAGCCGTACGGGGAGGCGGGTGGGTACGGGGAACTGGCGTACGGTGACGCCGACCTCGCCGAACTGTTCAGGCAGGCGGCGCGACACGGGCTCGACGTGGCGTGCCACGCCATCGGCGACGCGGCGGTCACCCAGGCCGTCGACGCGTTCGCCGCGACCGGAGCCGTCGGCAGCATCGAACACGCCCAACTGGTGCGGGCGAACGACGTGGCCAGGATGGCCCGGTACGGCATTGCTGCCAGTGTCCAGCCCTGGCACCTCGTCGACGACATCCCGGCGATGGAACGGCTGTGGCCGGATCGCGGCGGTCGCTGCTTCCCTTTGCGGTCGTTGGTCGACGCCGGGGTGGAACTCCGTTTCGGCTCGGATGCTCCGGTCGCACCACTCGACCCGCTCGGGGCGGTGGCGGCAGCCGTACACAGAAATACGTCGCAGGCCGCTTCTTGGCACCCCGAAGAAGCCATCACGACGCGGGAAGCGCTCCAAGCCTCCGTCGACCGCCGACGCGTCGCCAGCGGACAGCCGGCCGACCTCGTGCTCCTGGACGAGAACCCGCTCGCCGACGGCCTGGATAATTCGGCCAGGCAAGCCGAACACCTGCTGCGGCTGCGACCGGTGGCGGCCACCATCGTGGCCGGCGAGGTGCGCTACCGACGCTGACCCGGTCGGCTCGGCCTCACTCCCATTCGATCGTGCCCGGCGGCTTGCTCGTCACGTCGAGCACGACCCGGTTGATCTCGCGAACTTCGTTGGTGATCCGGGTCGAGATGCGTTCCAGCACGTCGTACGGCAACCTCCCCCAGTCGGCGGTCATCGCGTCCTCGCTGGTCACCGGGCGGAGCACGACCGGATGTCCGTACGTGCGGCCGTCGCCCTGGACCCCTACCGAACGCACGTCGGCGAGAAGGACCACAGGGAACTGCCAGATGTCACGGTCGAGACCAGCTCTCGTCAGTTCCTCCCTGGCGATGGCGTCGGCCTCGCGCAGAAGGTCGAGGCGATCGGAGGTGACCTCGCCGATGATCCGGATCGCCAAACCCGGCCCGGGGAACGGATGCCGCCAGATCATCCTCTCCGGGAGCCCCAACTCGAGGCCCACCTGCCGTACCTCGTCTTTGAACAACGTGCGTAACGGCTCGATCAGCGTGAACGCGAGATCGTCGGGAAGGCCACCGACGTTGTGGTGGGACTTGATCGTGGCGGCGCCCTCGCCACCTCCTGACTCGACGACATCGGGGTACAGGGTGCCCTGCACGAGGAACTCGATGTCACGCTCGGCTTCGAGTCGGCGAGCCGCGGCCTCGAACGTACGGATGAACTCGCGCCCGATGATCTTGCGCTTGGTCTCCGGATCGGTGACGCCGGACAGGTGCCCGAGGAACTGGTCGGCGACGTCTTCCACGACCAAGTCGACCCCGGTCACCGCCACGAAGTCGCGTTCGACTGCCTCGGCCTCACCCTTGCGGAGCAACCCGTGATCGACGAAGACGCACGTGAGCTGGTCGCCGACCGCCCGCTGCACGATCGCTGCAGCGACCGCCGAATCCACTCCGCCGGAGAGCGCACACAGAACGCGTTTGTCGCCGACGGTTTCCCTAACTCTGGCGATCGCCTCCTCGGCGATGGTCGCCGTCTGCCAGTCGCTGCCGCAGCCTGCGATGTCGTGGAGGAACGTCGACAACACGTGCTGACCGTGATCGGTGTGCAGCACCTCGGGATGCCACTGGACCCCAGCCAGCTTGCGGCCCGCATCCTCGAACGCGGCCACCTCGGCACCGGCAGACGATGCAAGAGGAGTGAAACCAGAGGGAGCCGTACGGACGGAGTCGCCGTGGCTCATCCAGGCGTTGAATGCCGAGGGAACACCGCCGAGCAAGCGACCCGCGCGACCGACGCTGACGACCGTACGGCCGAACTCCGACAAACCCGTCTTGGCCACGTCACCGCCGAGTGCCTTCGCCATCGCCTGGAAGCCGTAACAGATCCCGAACACCGGGATCCCCGCCTCGAACAAGGCAGGATCGACCTGGGGCGCGCCCTCGGCGTACACCGACTGCGGCCCCCCCGAGAGCACGATCGCGCCCGGTCGCCGCTGCACGATCTGGTCGACCGGCAGAGTGTGAGGCACGATCTCCGAATAGACACCTGCCTCACGGACGCGACGGGCGATGAGTTGGGCGTACTGGGCGCCGAAGTCGACGACCAGCACGAGCTCGCGGAACCGATCCATGGGCGGGAGTGTATTGGCCTCTGCAGACGCTCCCCGACCGGTGACAGGGGAAGGGCCGACCTCGACCGAGCGCCCGGACGTGCCAGACCCGGCGCATGCGTCCCCTAGGCTGCGGAGCACGGATCGTGAGAACGGAGCACCATGTCGCGGCTGTTCGAGTTGCTGTCCGCAGCTCGCGCGCGTTTCGCCGAGGATCTGGACACCGCGATGCGCGAGGACCCCGCCGCGACGTCGAGGCTCGAGGTGGCCCTTCTGTATCCCGGTGTCCACGCCATTTGGACGCACCGGGTGGCCCATTGGCTCTGGACGAGGTCCCCGGTCCTGCGCCCCCTGGCGAGGGCCCTGTCGCAGTTCAGTCGGGCGGTCACACAGATCGAGATCCATCCCGGGGCCACGATCGGGCGGAGGTTCTTCATCGACCACGGCAGCGGGGTCGTCATCGGGGAGACGGCTGAGGTGGGGGACGACGTGTTGATGTACCACCAGGTCACCCTTGGCGGTCGGGCCCGTGGCCGGTTCAAGCGGCATCCGACGATCGGCAGCCGGGTGTTGATCGGGGCTGGGGCCAAGGTGATCGGCGACATCGTCGTCGGCGACGACGCCAAGATCGGCGCCAACGCCTTGGTCGTCAAGGACGTCAAGCCTGGGCAGATCGTCGTCGGCATCCCCGGGAAGGTGCACGAAGGTGACGTGATCGCCTGACGGCGGTTCTGAAACGACCTCTGGCGGGGTCCTCCGTCGGGCGGCGTCGCTCATGGTGGCTCGTCGGAGCCCGGCCCGTCCTCCCTTGAAACAGCATTGATCAGCGCTTCCCTGGGCGCACCCGTCCACGCGAGGGCCGCTCTCACATTCGGGGTCGTCACATCCCGCTCGTCACCGGCAGTTGGCCACCCGAGCGATTTGCATGTCTAGACTTTGTGTAGCGGTAGTGTTCGCCCATGCGACAGGCGCGCTACACGGTGAAGCAGGTGGCGGAACTCACCGGTGTGTTGGAAACCACGTTGCGGGTCTGGGAGCGTCGCTACGCCGTGGTCAGCCCCGAACGATCCGAAGCCGGGTATCGGCGGTACGACGACGCACAGGTCGACCGCCTTCGTCGCATGGCTGCCTTGGTCGCTTCAGGCGTGCCCGCTTCCGTCGCAGCTGAGAGCCTGAGCCGAGAGCAGGAGGAGCAAGCATCTACGCCGGCGGGACCGTCGAACGGAGACCTCGTCTCGGCGGCCCGCAGCCTGGATCCACGATGCCTGGACGCTGTGCTGGCATCCGGCCTGTCGGGTCCCCTCACCGCGACCGTGGACGAGTGGCTGATGCCAGAGCTGGTCAAAGTCGGGCATGCCTGGTTCGTGGGGGAACTGACCGTCGCCCACGAACACTTCGTGAGCGCTGGGGTGCAGAGGGCGCTCGGGCGCCTCTTCGATTCTGCACCGGGCCCGCAGGCGGGCGGCACCGTGCTCGTGGGCGTCCCCGCGGGTGGACATCACGAGTTGGGAACGCTGGCGTTCGCCACCTGCCTGCGTCGACGTGGCGTCGACGTCGTCTACCTGGGCGCTGACGTACCGCTTACCGACTGGCTGGCAGCCGCGTCCGCGGTGCTCCCGCGGGGCGTCGTAGTCGGCGTTCCCCTTCGATGCCCAGTGCGTCGCGCACAGGAGTTGGTCGACCGCCTGACGACTCATGCACCCCCGCTGCCGCTCTGGGTCGGCGGGGCCCTGGCGGCAAGGATCAGAGGAGGGATTCGCCTTCCAACTCCTCCAGGCGCTGCCGCGTCCGTACTCGCCGACGCCATCCTCGCGGGCACGACTCACCTTGTCTAAGACTCACCTTGTCTAAGACTCACCTTGTCTAAGACTCACCTTGTCTACGACTCACCTGGTCTACGACTCACCTGGTCTACGACTCACCTTGTCTAAGATTCTACAAACATTAGACATATAGACGCCTCGCTGGATAGTCTGCTCTCACGACGAGGGAGGCGTACATGCATCGCGATCTGGTCCGCCAACTGTGGGTCACGGGCTCGGAAGTGGCCTGTGTGTTCGGCACTCTGCTGGGTACCGGTGTTCTCGGCCAGCGGGTCCAGGAGTCGTCGGGCGGATCGTTGGCGGCAGACGCCACCCTGCTGGCGCCGGCGGGCCCGGCCTTTTCGATCTGGTCTGTGATCTATCTGGGGCTGCTGGCGTACACGCTGTGGCAGTGGCTACCCGCACATCGGACCTCCGAGCGCGCCCGCGCGACGGGGTGGCTGGCTGGGGTGTCGATGCTGCTCAACGCTGCCTGGCTGCTGGTCACTCAGGTGGGCTGGATCTGGGTCAGCGTGGGCGTTATCGCCGCCTTGGTGGTCACGCTGGGGGTGTTGGTACGGCGGCTCGCGGCTTTGGACCCGTCAGGTCTGGCTGATCGGCTGGTCGTCGACGGCACGTTCGGCCTCTATCTGGGATGGGTGTCGGTCGCAACCTGCGCCAACGTGGCCGCTGCGGGTTCGGCATCGGGATGGACACTCGGCTCCACCGGCGACCAAATCCTGGGTGTCGTGGTCTTGGCGGTGGCTGCGGCGATCGGCGTCCTGCTGGCTCGACGCCTAGCCGGCAGGATCGCGGTCGCCCTCGCGATGGGTTGGGGGCTGGCCTGGATCGCCGTGGGCCGACTCGCCAGCCTCCCGGCGTCGCTCCTGGTCGGGATCGCCGCACTGGTCGCAGCCGCTGTCGTCGTCGGCGCGACCCTGGCCGTCCGGGCCCGACGCATCGCCTAAGGAAGCGCCATGTTCTACGCCTTTCCCGTCGCCACCTGGTTGACGACCGTCGCGGTCGTAGCCGTCGCCCTGCTCGCCTTGGTCGTGGTCGTGTGGCTGATCGGGCGCCGGCTGCGCCGGTTCGCGGTGATCGACGTGTTCTGGGGCTTGGGCTTCGTCGTCGCCGCGGTGATCTCGTTCTTCGCGTCGGCAGGTGTCGGCGACAGCGCGCGCCGCTGGCTGCTCCTGGTGCTGACCGGGGTGTGGGGTCTGCGGCTGGCGGGCTACCTAGCGTGGCGTCAGCGGGACGGCGCGGAGGATCCCCGCTACGAAGCCCTCCTGAAGCGGGCTCCTGACGGCCGCGGGGACGTCCACATGCTGACCCGCGTCTACGTCTTCCAGGTCGTGGTGATGGTGGTGGTGGCCATGGTGCAACTCGTCGGGATGTTCGAGACCGGTCCTCTCACGATCGTCGCGTGGCTCGGGGTTGCGGTGTGGACCGTCGGCATGTTCTTCGAGGTGGCAGGGGATGCCCAGCTGGCCGCATTCAAGGCCGATCCGGCCAATCGCGGGCGCATCATGGACCGCGGGGTCTGGGCGTGGACTCGACATCCCAACTACTTCGGCGACACGGCGCTGTGGTGGGGCCTGTTCCTCGTCACCGCCAGTTCGTGGCCCGGAGTGCTGACCGTGCTGTCGCCGCTGCTCATGACGTGGGCGCTCGCGCTCCGCACGGGCAAGCCGCTGACCGAGGCCAGAATGTCGAAGCGTCCTGGATGGGACGAATACGCCGCTCGTACGAGCGGGTTCTTCCCCCTCCCGCCCAAGCGCTCCGGCCATGTCGACTGAGGCGACCGCCCCACCGGCTCCCCCGTCGAGCAGGTCGGCCGTCGACCTCCTGCTCAATCGCTACGAGCGGTCACCCGCACACGTGGCTTTCGCCCGACGCACCGACACAGGGTGGCGCGAGGTCACGATCGGCGACTTCGTCGAGGAGTGCCGGGGCATTGCCCGCGGCTTGATCCGTCACGGAGTCGGCGTCGGGGACCGGGTCGTCGTGCGATCCCCCACGCGGTACGAGTGGGCCGTGGCCGACTTCGCGGTCTGGCTGGCCGGAGGGGTCGTCGTTCCCGTGTACGACACGGCCTCCCGTCAGCAGATCGCCGCGATCCTCGACCAGACCGCTCCCGCGTGTGCCCTCGCCGGTTCAACCGACGACGAGGCAGCGTTGTCCACGGTCGATCCTGCGCTTCCGGTCTGGACCATGGATTCGGGCGATCACGATCTGGCGGCGCTGGCGGCGTACGGGCAGGACGTCGGAGAGGCCGAACTCGATCGTCGAAAGTCGACGCTCTCCCCCGACTCGCTTGCCACGATCGTCTACACGTCGGGCACGAGCGGGAAGCAGAAGGGGGTAAGGATCAGCCACGGGAACCTGGTGTCCGTGGTCGCCGGAGTGATCCAGGGGTATCCCGACCTCGTCAACGACCGCGGTGTCACGATCATCCTGCTTCCGCTGGCCCATATCTTGGCCAGAGGGCTCCAACTGGTCGCCGTGGCCGCGGGGATGAAGGTCATTCACGAATCGGATCGTTCGCGCGCGATCGCCACCTTCGCCGAGGTGCAACCGACGTTCCTCGTCGTCGTACCCCAACTCCTCACTCGCATCCGTGCGGCGGCTCGGTCCAGGGCGGACGCCGCCCGGCTCGCGCCGCTGTGGCGTGCCGCCGAGCGTACGGCGGTGGACTGGTCCCGCCATCTCGAGGCCGCCCAGGACGACCCGAGCGCACGCCCAGCCGTCGGGCTGGCCCTGCGACACCGTGCCTTCGACCTCCTCTTCTACCGCAAGCTGCGGGCCCAACTCGGGGGGCGAGTCGAGTGGCTGCTGTCGGGCGCCGCCCCCCTGGACGAAACGCTGGCGAGGTTCTTCTGGGGCGCGGGAATCGGGGTCATTCAAGGCTACGGGCTCACTGAGACCACGGCCCCCGCGACCGGTCAGCGCCCGGGCGACATCCGTCCGGGCGGGGTGGGCACGCCCATCGCGGGTACGTCAGTCCGCATCGCGAACGACGGTGAGGTGCTCGTGCGCGGTGGTGGGGTCTTCGCCGGCTACGCGGATCCGGACGACGACAACGGCGCCTTTCTGGATGGCTTCTTCCGCACCGGGGACCTCGGTTCTGTCGACGGGTACGGCCGGCTGACCCTGCACGGACGGGTCAAGAACCTGATCGTCACGGCATCGGGGAAGAACGTGGCACCGGAACCGTGGGAGAACACCGTCGCTCGGTCTCCGCTGGTCGCCCACGCCCTCATGGTCGGTGAACGGCGTAGCTACCTCACGGGACTCATCGTGCTCGAGCCGGACGCGGTACGAGCCTGGGCAGACCGATCCGGACACCCGGATCTCCACCTTCCGTCGACGGCGGGAGCCATCCGGACTGTGGACCACCCCGCGCTTCGCGACCGATTGGACCGCACCGTCGCCCGAGCCAACGCTGCCGTGTCGAGGGCCGAACAGGTTCGCGAGTACCGCATGGTCGTGGCCGACCTGACCCCGTCGTCTGCGCTGGTCACCCCCACCCTCAAACTGCGCCGGGAGGCCTTGGCCGACGCCGCGTCGGATCTGATCGAACAGATGTACCCTGACGCTCCCTGAGGTTGTGCCTCACCCGAGCAGGTGGGCCTTCAACTGTTCGTCGTCTGCGCTGCTCCAGCCCAAGTCCGTGAGCACACGGCGGGCTCCGCCGTACTCCGATTGCAGGTGCGCGATGACCGACAACATTGCCTCGGGCCGAGCCGCCAGCACGTCGAGCGAGCGGTCGGAATTGCTGTCGGCGTACGTCGAATCCCCCCAGAGGCGGTCCACGACCGAGAGGATCCGTTCGGTCGTACGGGCGTAGTCTGCTGCGATCTCGTCCGTGTCCACTCCGACCAGGTGCAGAGCGAGGGCAACCGTGAGGCCCGTCCGATCCTTGCCGGCGGCGCAATGCACCAGAGCGGCGCCGGGCGCCGCCGCGATCGCCCGTAGAGCGGCTAGCACCGAGTCCGGCCGGTCGGCCAGGAAGGCGAGGTACGAGTCTGCCGTCGCATCGCCGGTCACGACGTGTGGGAGGTACCCCAGCCACGGCAGAGCCTGGTCGAGCACCTCGACGTCGTCGTCGACCGCCTGTTTGAAGAACGAGTGGTGGTGGTAGGAGACTCCGTCGACGTCGGCGAACGGCGACGGCGAACCACCGATCTCGAAGTCGGACCTCAGGTCGACGACGTCGGTCAGTCCCAGGGCGACGAGCCGCTGTTTCGACGATTCGGGGATGCCCGTGTGGTTTTCGCTGCGCCACAGGCGGCCAGGCCGGATGCAGGCGCCGCCCGAGGTCGGCGTGCCACCGAGATCCCTCAGGTTGTCCAATCCGTCGACGTCAATCCACATGCCCGCGAGTCTAGGGAACCATTGATCAGCGCTTCCTTAGCGCGTCGATCCCCCTCCCAGACAGCGGGTGATCGACGCGCCAAGCGCGGCGAACCAGCCGGTGGACTCGGCAGCCGTAGCCTGGGTTTCCCAGGCCGGCGCAGATATCCCAGCGCGAATGGGCTGTCCCACAGATCCCAGGCCCGGTGGGCTTCGCTTGTGGACGTCGGCCGGTCGAACCTGTCCCTGGGCGTCGGTACGGTGAACGCATGGACACGCTCTTCCGCCCTCCCGCCGACGCGTGGCAGAGGGTGTCGCCTGCCTACGCGGTGGTCAAGACGATGACCTCTGTGGTCGCCAACGCTGTGGTGCTCGGGCCGGCGGTGTATGCGGCGTTTCGTTTCCTGGGTTCGCCCTGGGCATGGGCAGCCCTCGTCGTCGCCGTCGCCTGGTTCGTCTGGCGTGTCGTGCGGGCCGGGCGTTACGCGCGGTCGTGGGGGTACGCGGAGCGTGGTGAGGATCTCTGCATCACCCGGGGACTGTGGTTCAAGGAGCTGACCGTCGTGCCGTACGGCAGGATGCAGGTCGCCAAAGTCGAGAGCGGGCCCTTGCAGCAAGCGTTCGGCCTTGCCACCGTGACCTTGGTGACGGCCTCCGCGCAATCAGATGCCACGATTCCGGGGCTTCCCCGGGCCGAGGCCGAGCGTTTGCGTGACCGTCTGATCGAAGTCGGCGACGCAGCCGGAGCCGGATTGTGACCACACCGCCGCCCACCTGGCCGCCCCCCTCCCGTGGGCCGGGGCAACCGCCAGCCCTGCCGTCAACCCCACCGACCGACTGGATCGCTCCCGGCGACCCGGGCGTTCCGCAGGGCACACCCGTCGCTTCGAGCTTGGCTGCGCCGGACTGGCGACCACCTGTGGTCGGAAGCTCTCAGCCTGACGCCTCCTGGCCTGCACCGACCGGATCGCCCGCCCCTGAGTCGGCCGGCGCAGCCTCAGCGTCGTGGCCCTCACCCGCCGGCTCGCCGTCGGCATCGTGGCCCCCGCCGACGGAGGGAGCCGTACCTCCGATCGGTACCGTCGTCGAGCGACCTCATCCGCTGTCTCCCCTGGTCAAGGGCTGGTTCGTGCTCGTCGCGGCGGCGGGCATCTACCTGCAGGAGTTCGTCCGGGGATTTCAACAGCCCGACTCAGGCCCCCGGGGGGTGCCGTGGCTCTGGGTTGTGGGTGTCATCGCTGCGATCACCGTCGTGGGAGCACTCGCCGGTCTGGTGTCGTGGTTGACGACGAGGTTCGTCGCCGACGACCACGAGTTCCGCGTAGAAACGGGGTGGTTGTTCAAGCAGTCGCGACGTGTGGCGTACACCCGCATCCAATCCGTCGACGTGGTCCAGAAGCTGGCGGCACGCTTGCTGGGGCTGGCCGAGGTGCGCATCGATGCCGGCGCCGGCGACCATATCGCGCTGCAATACCTGAGCAGGAAGCGCTCGTACGAACTGCGTGACTACCTGATGGCCCGGGCCCACGGTCAGCAGACCACGGTCACGGCGTCAAATGCTGCGGTCAGTTCGGACGCGTTCAGTGACCTCGGTCAGCATGACGAGATCCTGGTGCGGGTCGAACCTGGCCACTTGATCATCGGTGCACTGGTGTCGCACGAACTGCTCTCGATCATCCTCGCGTTTTCTCTGCCCTTGATCATCCTCACGGTCGTCTCTTGGATCAACCCGGGGCTCGAACTGAGCCGGGCCCAGCCGTACGTCGCGATCGGCAGTTTGCTGCCGTTGATCCCGGCGGTGTTGTCGTACATCGGCAAGCGGGTGATCGGGCAGTTCAACTACACGCTGGCCCGCACTCGTGCGGGGTTGCGCATCACGCGCGGGCTCACCAACCTCACCAGTCAGTCGGTCCCTGTCGCCCGGATTCAGTCGATCCGGATTTCCCAGCCCCTGTTTTGGCGATGGTTGAGGAGGTACCGGGTCGACCTCGAAGTGTTGGGGTACGGGCATCGGACCACCAACGAAGACACGGCGAACACCTCGACGATCCTGCTGCCGATCGGGACTCAGGCCATGGTGGACACAGCGCTGAATGCGGTCTGGCCAGGGTTGCGACTCGACCTGATCACGTTCGTCCGCTCGCCGGCCAGGGCTCGGTGGCTGGACCCCTTGGCGTACGGCTGGAACTCCTTCGGGGTCGACCGCACCGTCATCGTGACTCGTCGGGGCTGGCTGATGCGGGTGCAGTCGATCGTTCCCCACGCTCGACTCCAGTCCACGAACGCGACCCAGGGCCCGATCGAACGGCTCCTCCGCCTCGCGAACGTCTGGTTCCACACGACGGGCCTGCTGCGAGGCCACGCCGCGATCCACATCGACCACGACGTGGCTCGGCGGCTGGTCTACGACGAAGCCGATCGCGCCACCACCGCCCGCGCCGACGAGTTGGTGGGCAACCCGCCGCCCTCGCCGCCACCGGATCCCCCCACCGTCACCGCAGACAGGGGGTGGTCGCCGCCGACAGGCCCTTGAGTCGGTGTCTCGTGGGCGAGTGTGCATCACCTCCCTGGTTGGTACGCCTCGTGGCCGTCGGGCACCGTGCCTACGCTGGTCGCATGTGGATCGACAAGGCGAAGGTCGTAGCGCTTCAAGATGCGTTGAAAGGACGGGATCGGCCGATCCTGGCGAACCCCAATCCGCATCGCGTCCTGGGCACGTCACTGGTGGACGTACCTGACACAGCCGAAACCGCCTACTTCGGCATGGGCTGCTTCTGGGGAGCGGAGAAGTTGTTCTGGAACATCCCTGGCGTCGTGTCCACGTCGGTCGGCTACCAGGGCGGGCATACGCCCAACCCGTCGTACGAAGAAGTCTGCAGTGGCCGTACGGGCCATGCCGAGATCGTGAAGGTGGTGTACGACCCTGCCGTGGTGCCGTACCCAGAACTGGTGAAGGTCTTCTTCGAACACCACGACCCCACCCAGGGCATGCGGCAGGGCAACGACCGAGGCACCCAGTACAGATCTGCGATCTACACCACCAGCGACGACCAGGCCGCCGAAGCCGACGCCGCTCGGCGCGCGATGCAGTCGAGCCTCAGCCAGGCGGGGTACGGCACGATCACCACAGAGATCGCTCCCGCAGGTCCCTTCTACCTGGCTGAGGACTACCACCAGCAGTACCTCGCCTGGAACCCTGGTGGTTATGACTGTCACGTACGGACGGGAGTCGCCTGCCCCCTGCCGTAGGCAGGCTAGCTTGGTGGCCCCTCGAGCACATAGGTGGGCCACACACTGACGACCGATCCATCCCGCGGGGAGTCGACCCCAATCGCGCCTGATGTCTCAATCATTGGGACATGTGTTAGTCTTCTGTCCTGATCATTAGGACATTAGGACACCTGGATGCCAAGCCTCTTCCACCCACCTCCTCTGGGACTCGATGACCTCACCGTCATCGATGAGATCCAAGAGATCCGACGAACCCTCGCCGCGGTCCTGCGCGCGCCGAAGCGCTGGGACGGCGGACTCAGAAGGACATCCCAAGCGAAGGCCATTCAAGGCTCGAACAGCATCGAGGGCTACACGGTCACAGACCAGGACGCTGGTGCCGCCATCGACGCAGAGCCTCCGCTATCTGCCGACGAACAGACGTGGGCCGAAATCCTGGGGTACCGAAGAGTGTTGACGTACGTGCTCAACGTGGCCACGGAACCTGGCTACGTCATCGACGAAAGCACCATCCGTGGGATGCACTTCATGCTGCTGGAGCACGACTTGACGAAGTCACCGGGTCGCTACCGTTCGGGCGCCATCTACGTCCACGACGATCGTCTACCCGAGCCTGTGTACCAAGGCCCCGAGGCCACACAGGTACCGGAGCTGATGCGAATGCTGGTTCGCACTCTCGCAGAGCCGACAGACGAACCGATGGTGCGTGCAGCCATGGCCCACCTGAATCTCGTCATGATCCACCCGTTCAAGGACGGCAACGGGCGCATGGCTCGCGCGCTCCAAACCATGGCGATGGCTCAAGACCAGATCCTGGAACCCACGTTCAGCAGCGTCGAGGAGTGGCTTGGCCACAACACAGACGACTACTACGCCGTCTTGGCAGCCACTGGCGCTGGCGCTTGGCACCCCGAGCGGGACACCCGCCTATGGGTCCAATTCAACCTCCGCGCACATCACATGCAGGCGCAGACGATGCGGCGACGCTTCAACGACGCCGAGCGACTGTGGACATCAATCGACCATCTGGTGACAGTCCATCAGCTACCGGAGAGAGCGGCCGAGGCGCTCTTCGACGCCCTCCTCGGTATGCGCGTGACTCGTCCTACCTATGTCTCTCGCGCCGCGACGGAGGATCGGACAGCCAGCCGCGACCTCGCTCGCCTGGTTGAGCTCGGCCTCCTTGAACCGCACGGCCAAACCCGTGGTCGCTACTACACGGCCGGCCATCCACTCTTGTCACTCACTCGCGACCTCCGATCGAACCGCAGAGCCCTCACCGATCCCTACCCTCACCTGATGGCCGAGATTCGAACCGCGCTCAACAGCTTCTGACACGCCGCAGCGGCTAGCACGTGGGTGTTGATAACCATTCGGGAACCCGAACGGCTATTGCCCCATTCACGCCACCGGAGTGAAGTGAGGACCCGCTGACCAATGACCGCCTATGCTCGAACCCATTTCTGTACACCCTGGTGCAGCACCGGTCAATACGAGTCATGTCCAGCATCAGCGCCAGCGAGGCCCGTCGAACTCTGCCCGAGCAACTGGACCGCGCCGAACGGGGCGAGCGCGTGTCCATTACCCGCCACGGGCGCGTCGTGGCAGTCCTGGTGTCACCCGACGTGATCGCCAACCGGCCGCAGGCCGTGCAGCAGGCCGACCTCTTGGCTGAGCGTCTCCGTACCGCCCGCGCGACCCCGCTGCGAGAGCCCGTGATAGATCCGGCCCGCGCCGAGGAACTGATCGCCGCACTCGACGACCAGCGCTCAGGTCGATGACTGCGCTGACCGCCTTCGACGCGGATGTCCTCATCTACGCCGCTACGCGCGGTCACCCCCTGGGTGAACGAGTCCGCCGACTATTCACCGCGGCCGAGAGCACGGGCGAGCCCGCAGGCCTGGGCTCGGTGCTGCTCCTGGGCGAGGTGCTCACAAAGCCACTGCGCGCCGACCCAAACTCGGACGAGTCGACAACACTCCTGAGCCTGCTCAGCCGCCTGACTCTCAAGGCTCTCGAGGAACCGACCGCACGCCTGGCCCTGGTGCTCGGAGTCTCCTACGGATTGCGGCCTACCGACGCCGCCCACTTGGCCACAGCCATCACGTCGGGCGCCGACCGCTTCCTGACGAACAATCGACGCGATTTCCAGTCGTCGATCACGGAGATCACGATCACGTATCCGGACGCACTGGACGACTGATTGGGCCAGGTCCCGATCCACGCCACCGGGGAACGCGGCCCCGCCACAGGTTCTTTGATGGGATGTCGCACTGGATCACTATCGTCGAACGAATGAGATCCGACGCGTACGACGAGTTCGCAGACAGCTACGAGGCCGAGAATGCATCCAGCCTTCTCGATGCTCATTACGAACGCCCTGCCATGCTGGATCTTGCCGGCGATGTGTCAGGCCGACGCATCCTCGATGCGGGGTGCGGTTCGGGCCCCCTCCTGGCCGAACTGCGCCAGCGCGGGGCCACGGTCACCGGCATCGACGGCAGCGCGAAGATGATCGAACTCGCTCGACCTCTGCTTCCTGTTCGTCGCTCTGGAGTCCTGAGGGCACCCGCCCAGCCGTGAGATCAGGCGTTCAGGACTCGGTACGGCTGACCAGCCGGCCGAGCTGGGCCTCGGACTGGTTCAGCCCCGTTTCTGCCTCGGCCAGCCGTTCGCGAGCGGCGGCCAGGGCCAGCGCCAACTCGTCGACCTCTCGTTGCGCCACGTCACGTTCTTCCCGCGCGGCGGTCAGTGCGTGTCGAGCCGCTTGGAGAGCCCGAGCCGCCTCGGCGCTTTCCCTGCGCGCGGTCACCTGCGCCACGTGACGTTGCGCCGCGGCAAGGGCCAGCCTCGCAGCAGCCTCGTCGTCGTCGATCGACGCCTCGGCGCCACTCGTCAGCTCGACGCCTTCAGGAAGAACATCGGAAACTGCCCGGAGAGCCACCGGCTCGGGGTTCGCCGACTCCGACCCACGCGTCGAGGTTGAGGTCTCCTCACCGTGGACGTCGGCCGGTGACTCGTCCGCAGAAGGGCCGGGTTCGTCGTACCTCGTCACCCACGCTTCGAGCTCCGACCCCAGCGCGCCGGACAGGTCGACCTCACCGAAGCCGGCGTACGACAGTGACCTCGCCAAACAGCCGGAGCGTACGGCTTCCGCAGCCTTCGGGTCGGCCACGGCGGCCGTCACTGTGGCACTGACCTCCGCCAGCGCCGACGGGGTGGGTTGGATCTCTCGGGCGGTCACGAGAGCGGCCACCTCCCGTACCACCTGAGCTTCCAGTTCGCGGCGCCGGGGAGTTAGCGCGCTGACGGCGCGAAGGTCCAACGCGGACTGTGCCGCCCGCATCTTCGCCCCCACGGCCAGCAACTCGTCGAGCGTCGCCAGGCCAGCCCGTACGGCCAGGTTGACGTACCACGCTGCCACGGTGGGCCGCCGCAACTCCCCGATCCGCGCCGCCAGCGGCCGGTCCTTGGCGGCCCGAGCTTCCCGGACCAACTCCGAGCGGCGCGCGACGAAGCCGGCCGGGTCCATGCCGTACAACTCCTCGGCCGCCTCGGCCACCGTCACCATGGGCACAGCATGCCTCAGGCGTGCAGCAACACTGTAGATGCCCACTCGTGACCCTGTGACACGTTCAAATCGGCCCTTTTCGCCAACGAGTGTGCATCTACAGTGTTGACCGCGCCGAGACGCTCAGGAACCGACGTCGTAGTCGACCACCACGGGCGCATGGTCCGACATCCGACTGTCGTAGTCGACATCTCGATCCGTACCCCCACTGACAGCGCTCCGCGCCAGCGCAGGGGTCGCGAGGTGGTAGTCGATCCGCCAGCCGACGTTCTTCTGGAACGGCCCGGCGCCCCACCGCCACCACGAGTACGGCCCTTGCTCGCCCGGGTGGAGCAACCGAACCACGTCGGTCAGGGTCCGCGGACCCACCAGGGACCCGAACCACGCCCGCTCCTCGGGCAGAAACCCGACCTGGCGGTGGTTGGCCGTGGCATTCGTCAGATCCAGACGGGTGTGAGCCACGTTGAAGTCGCCCATGACCAGAAACTCACGCCCTTGGCCGGCCGCGACCAACCGGGCCCGCCTGAGATAGGCGCGAAGAGACTTCGCGAACCGGACCTTGTGCCGGTACCGCCGTTCGCTCGCCGGGTCGCCCGCCCATCCCCCCTTGGGCACGTAGACACTTCCGACGGTCAGCGCGAGCCCCGGCAGGTCGAGGTCGACTTCGACGTACCGACCCTCGTGCTCGAACGCCTGCCTCCCGATGCCGGACCGAACCGCGCTCGGCGCCACTCGAGAGAGCACGGCGCACCCGTTTCGACCGGCCAGGGTGCCCGGCTCGTACGACACGTGCCACCCGTCGAGCTCGTTGGGGAGTTTCCCCGCGGGACATCTCATCTCCTGGATCGCGACCACGTCGCAGCCACGTTCGGCCAACCACTGGTCCAACCCTCGACGTACGGCCGACCTGATCCCATTGGCGTTGAAGGTTGCGATCCGCAGAAGCACGCTCACATTCTCGCCGTGAAATCGATGCGACAAAGCACGATAAGGTAGTTGTCCGCTAAATCGAATCGACTACGTCAAATCAGCATGTTGCATGGCCAAAATCGGTTTAGCATGCCGCCCATGAAGCCCCTCGTGCTCCGAAGCGCCATCGTTGCTTCGGTCGGCGGTCTGATCTTCGGATTCGACACCGCCGTGATCTCTGGAACCACTGAAGCCCTCAAGACCGTCTTCCACCTCGACGATGCCGGCCTCGGCATCACCGTCACGACGGCCCTCATCGGAACCATCCTCGGCGCCCTGATCACCGGCAACTTCGCCGACAAGTACGGACGCAAGAAGGTTCTGTTCACGATCGGTGTGCTCTACATCATCGGCGCACTGGGGTCGGCGTTCGCAGCGAACTACGCCATGCTCGTCATCGCACGGTTCCTCGGCGGTGTCGGCGTTGGCGCGTCGAGTGTCTGCGCCCCCATCTACACCGCGGAGGTAGCTCCGGCGAAGGCCCGTGGTCGGCTCGTCGGACTCGTGCAGTTCAACATCGTGCTGGGCATCCTCGTGGCCTACCTGTCGAACTTCATCATCCGCCTGCTGGTGCCTGACACCGACCCGGCGAACCCCCATGCCTGGCGGTGGATGTTCGGAGTCATGTTCATTCCGGCCATCATCTTCGTGATGATGTTGTTCACCGTGCCTGAGTCCCCCCGCTGGCTCATGGCCGTCAAGCGCGAAGCTGAAGCCCGAGCGATCTCGCTCAAGCTGACCGACAGCACCGAAGAGTCCGACCAGCAGATCACCGAGATTCGCGATGCGATGGCCGCCGACGCAGCAGCGGCAGGCGTCAAGTTCTTCACGAAGGGCCACATGAAGGTGATCATGTTGGCCGTCATGATCGCGATGTTCAATCAGCTGTCGGGCATCAACGCGATCCTCTACTACGCCCCCGTCGTGATGGAGAAGGCCGGCGCATCGACCAACTCGGCGTTCCTGATGAGCGTCGGCGTCGGCGCCATGAACCTGATCGCCACGATGGCGGCGCTGACGGTCATCGACAGGATCGGTCGCCGCAGCCTCATGATCGTGGGCTCGATCGGCTACCTGGTCAGCCTGGGATTCCTGGCTTGGGTCTTCTTCTCGTACGAGGGCCACTTCACCAGCGGCTCGAGCGTCCTGGTGCTCGTGGGTCTGATGGTGTTCATCGCCGCCCATGCGTTCGGTCAGGGATCGGTGATCTGGGTGTTCATCTCCGAGATCTTCCCCAACCGCATCCGCGGCCGTGGTCAGTCCCTGGGCTCGTTGACCCACTGGGTGTTCGCAGCCATCACGTCCGGACTGTTCCCTCCCGTCATCGGGGCTCTTGGCGGCGGGCCCGCTTTCCTGATCTTCTTCATCTGCATGATCGGTCAGCTGATCTGGGTGCTGAAGGTCATGCCTGAGACGAAGGGGATTCCGTTGGAAGAGATGGAAGACAAGCTAGGACTGGTGTCCAAGTGAGCGAAGACCGAGTTCTGTGTCTCGGTGAGGCGCTGATCGACGTCGTGATCCGTGGTGACTCCCGGGTCGAGCACGTCGGCGGGAGTTTGCTCAACGTTGCTGCCGGGCTGGCCAGACTGGGTCACCGAGCCAGCATCTGCGCCTGGTGGGGCGACGACCCACGCGGGGCCCGGCTGGCCGAGGCAGCGGCGAACGCCGACGTCAGCGTCGAGCCGGGCACCCAAGGGGCAGCCGCCACGCCCGTTGCCTACGCCACTCTCGACGACGAAGGTCGGGCGACGTACGAGTTCGACCTCACCTGGGACGTACCCGAGGTCAAGGACCTCGACACCGTGACGCATCTGCACACCGGCAGCATCGCCGCGACGCTGGAGCCAGGCGGTTCGAAGGTCGTCGACCTGGTCAAGGCCGTACGTCAGCACTCCACGGTCTCGTACGACCCCAACATCCGTCCGGCCCTTATGGGGTCGCCGGAGGCGGTCATGGGCCGAGTGGAGGAACTCGTCAGCCTGTCCGATGTCGTCAAGGCATCGGACGAGGACCTGGGGTGGCTCTACCCTGACGAGCCGGTCGAGAACGTCATGCGCCGCTGGGTGGGCCTCGGCCCATCCCTCGTCGTCTGCACGCGTGGTCCGTGGGGTGCGTACGCCTTGTTGAGGAATAACCGAGATCTGCTCGTGGTCGACCAGATGAACGTCGACCTCGTCGATACGGTGGGCGCCGGCGACTCGTTCATGGCCGGCATGATCTCCGGCCTGCTGGCCGGCGGCTTCCTCGGTGACCGCGACGCGGCCGCCTGGCTAGCCCGGTCGGGTTGGTCTGCGGTGCAGCCCGCGTTGCACCGAGCCGTCATCACGTCTGCGATCACAGTCAGCCACGCAGGGGCGTACGGCCCGACCATGGCTGAGGTCAACGCCGCTCACGAGGTGGATCAGCGACTGCTCTAACCACCCACTCCCAGCTCTCCGCCGACCGCGGCCGTCCCTCCTGCGGTCGGCGGAGCCTTGTCCTGCCTCGATCGACCGAGCGAGCCTTCAGTTGTGGGCGGGCATCGCCGTACCTCGCCACCGCCTGGCGAAAACGATCAACCGCTGGGTCACGAACGACCCGGCGAAGAGAGCACCCTCCGTGACGATCTTCGCCACCAGCACTGACACACCCAGCGCGGTCAGCGTCGTGAGCATCTCGTAGTTGAGCACCAACAGCACGGATGCCAGAACTGCGTACCGCGTCCCGGCGCGGGCGACCGGCACGTCGGTCGCTTGGAACACGTACCACCGATTCACGGTGAAGTTGAACGTCGCCGACACCAGACGCGCCATGACGACGGCGATCAACAAACTGCCGGATTCCCTCTGAACCAGCCAGAGCAGCGCGAAGTCTAGGGCGAAGGACAGAACCGACGAGAGCCCGAAGCGCCAGATCCGCGGCCGAGTCGCCACTGTGAAGAGGGAAGTCATCGCCGGCCCCGCCTCAGGGCATACGCCAGCAGCGGCCGGTAGATCCGCCACGAATCGGCCAGGGGACGGAAGTGGGAGCTGTAGGAGGCGGGGTCGTACACCGTCTCGATCTCGATCTCGACGATGCGGATACCCTCGTCGCCGGCCCGGACGAGAACGTTCGACTCGTACTCGAACCGCTCCCCCGGCACCGAGAGCAACCACGGCATCACGTCGTGGCCGTACCCGCGCAGGCCGGTTTGCGTGTCGTACACCGCATCCCCGGTGATCAGTCGGAAGACCCAGCGGGTCACCGCGTTGCCGAGTCTGGATCGCGCCGGAACTGACCCGGTGAACCGCCGACCGCCCAGGACTAGAACGCCGGGCCGTACGGCGTCGGCTACCCTCACGACGTCGACCACCCGGTGCTGACCGTCGGCATCGACTGTCACCACATCGGTGCCCGGCCGGTGGGCCAGCACCCAGCGCATCCCGGACTTGAGCGCAGCCCCCTTGCCGCGGTTCGCGCCGTACCCGATCACGGTCGCTCCAGCCTCGGCCGCCCGCCGAAAGGCGTCGTGGTACGGCTGACCCGATCCGTCGTCGACGACCAGTTCCTCCGAGCCTGGCAGCGCCAGGCGCAGATCGGCGACGATCGCTGCCAGGCGGTCGTCCGGCTGGTACGCGGGAATCAACACGATCATGACGACGTCACTTCCCGATGTAGAGAATGTCGCTGGTGCCACGTTCTGTGCCGTTACCTTGCGGCCAATTCACCACGTTGCCGTTGAAGAACAACGTCGAGGAACCACCCCCGTCGAGGTTGTAGGCGACCCGACAGCCGGCCTGCTGCATGATGTCGGCCAACTCGATCATGTCGACGCCCCGGCTGTACCCGTCCGAACGGCCGTCGACGATGACCGCGATCAAGTGCCGGGGCTCGATCATGCCGATCGCTGTCCTTGGTTGGTTGCCCTGAATGCTGTGGTTGCCGATGTTGGTGTCGACCTCGATCTCGTCGATCCCGTCGATCACCTGTCCGCCGTCGACCAGACCGGGACCGAACGAGAGCGTCTGCCAGACGCCGTCGGCGAGCAACCGGGTCGCCGACGTGGAGGTTTCGTCGTACAGGCTGAAGCTGCCGTCTCGATAGATCGCCAGGCCCTGACGTTCGGGCTGGTCACGGAACACCGCACCGTTGCGAATCTCGATCCCGGAGGATCGGAATCCGTAGTAGTCGCCGTTGATCGCCAGCACCGCGCCCGAGCGCTCCGCCATCACCGACGGGACTTCGATGACGTTATCCCCGAAGGTGTCCTTCGCGAACGCCGAGCGCAACGCCGTGCCCGTCGACAGGTTCACATCGGCGACGAAGTAGGTGACCTTCTCGGACCCCGTCCCCTGCTCGACCTTCGTGTAGGACGCCTGGCCGCTGGGCCCTGAGTAGCTGGTCGCGGTGATCCGAGTCGCCACAGAGGAGGAGGCGCTCGGCCGGGCGGAGGACGACTGGTACGCCGAACTCGCCGACCGAACTTCCACGTGTTCGATCAGGAACCGATCGACGGCCCAGGCCGCCCCGCCAGAGAGCGCCAGGAGTCCGCTTGCTGCCCCGCCGAGAGCCGCGCGCCGACTGATCGGCCTCAGGCGCCGGGTCGTGGTGACCGGGACTGGCGGGTTCATGATGCAGCAGCCAACCGGGTCAACCTATGAAGTTGCTGTCGCCTCCCTGGCGCGCCGCCGTGAGTCTTCCCGCGCATGCAGACCTGGCGCCCGCGAAATGTCTACAGGGCGTCGGAATCGATGCGATCGAGCGCCGCGTTCCAGTGAGCTTCGAGTTCGCCAGGGTCGAGATCCGAGCCGACGTGCTCGTGGCGGATCTCAATCAGCGTGGTCTCGCCAGTTTCGGGCACCAAATGCAGGTCGACGAGCGTGCGCGCGGAGTCGGACGACTTGTGCCACGAGAAGCGGATCTGCTCCATGGGATGGAAGCTGCGGGTCACCCCGTACGAACCGTCGGCAGCCCGCCACGTGTCGCCCTTGCCGCCGAGCTGGGCGCCCTCGCCGAGGAGGGCTTCCATGCCGGCGGGAGTGAGCAGGACGTTCCAGACAGATTTCAGCGGATGGGACACCTCGCGGCTCACGACCACGGTGGTGTCCTGACGTTCTGTTTCGAGCTGCTCCGTCATGATTCAATCCTCCGATCGATTCGGGCCACCGTTGGCCCCGATGCGCTGCCGGGTCACCTCGGCGTGACCCACACATTAGTCGGGCCACCGAGCCCGCGCAGCGTCGGGTGGACTCGTGTCCGACGGATCGGTCCGACGTCTCTGTCGGCGAAAACTTCGGCCGCCCGCCGCGTGTCCTCCACGATGACGGCGGCTGCCCCAGGTAGAAATCGAGTCGTAGGCCCCGGACCCGGTATGAGCAGGCCCGGGGCCTGAAGCGTGTCCGGGCGTCGGGGCCGAGGGGACAACGCGGTGCTGACCTCTGCTCGCCGATCACCGAGGGCGACGGCCTGTTCAGACTGCCCGCGGTGAACGCCGGTACGTGCTGACGCTCGGTTCCCCACTCAGCCAGAATCGCCATGGCACGTCGGCCGCGCGGCTGACACCCACCCGGGGGCCGCTCAGGACCGGCAGATCTGCCGTACCCACGCGCAGGCTTGCCCTCCTGCCGTCGAGAGCCAGACCGGAGTCGGCCGTCGTCAAGCCGAGAGCCGATCCGAGGTTGCCGGGCCCACGGGCCAGGGCAGCAAAGGGTACGGCTCCCCGCCTTTCCCGTACGGACTTCTCTCCAGACACCACCTCCCCGGCCCGCAACAACACCGCCGACGCGACCCCCTCCGGCCCGCACACGATGTTGACGGCCGAGTGGACGCCATAGGACAGGTAGACGTACAGGTGCCCTGCCGGACCGAACATGACCGCATTCCGAGGTGTGCGACCACGCCAGGCGTGCGAGGCGGGATCGGAGAGCCCTTCGTACGCCTCCACCTCGGTGAGCCGTACGGCCACGTCGTCGACCACGAGCAGTGACCCCAGAAGGTCTGGAGCCACCTCCAGTCCGGGACGGTCGAGACGCACGGGTCCCAGTCTGCCTCGCGGTAGCCTGAGCGCATGCTCGGGCGTCGCGCGCTGCTCCGCGCCGCTGCCGGAGCGATCGGACTCGTCAGCGGCTGCGCGGTCGCGCCCGTCGCACCGACCTCGCCTCTCCCCAGCCCGACCCCGACGCCGACTCCGACTCCCAGCCTGCCGCTGCGGGACTTCACCCTGGCGGGGCAGGGCAACGCCATCGTGAAGGAACTGGTATCGGCTGCCGGAACCATCAATGCGATCAAAGTCGAGATCAGCGAACATGCGGCCTCGCTCAGCGTGGTCAGCGGGATGACGGCGACGACCTGGGCGTACCGGAACGGCCAGATCGGAAAGGTCGACTCCGACACCCAGTACGTCGGCCAGTCGATCTTCGACCCCCGTGACTTCAACCTGGCCGACGTCGGGCGGATGTTCATCCAGGCCGGGCAACTGTCGAAATCGACGTCGGCCCAGGAACTCCAGGTGGTCGAGTACGCCGACCGCATGGTCTACATCACGGTCACGACCAACCCGGAGTCACTGACCGTCTTCTTCCGACGTGACGGCACTCTGGTCTCGCCCGTGGATCTGAGCACGGCCGCGGGGCTCTCCGAGGCGTTGACAGACGTGACGGGCACCCACCGCGAGGTCCTCGCGGTCGGCGTGCTCCCGAACAACGGGGGTCTGTGGGCGGACCGTCAAGGGGCGACCGGTGAGATCGTCCGTACGATCCGGATGCCCAAGCTCCCGGCCCGTACGGCCGTACGCACCGAAACCACGACGCTCGAGCCGTTCGACATCTCGCTCGTCGATGCGGCGCAGTTGGCGTCGACCCTGACGTCGATCGTGGCGAAGGGTACGGCATCGCTCGGCCCGGGCTGGAGCTTGACGATCGACCGCCGACAGGCGCAGGCCGCGCCGCTCGTCTACTGGTCGGTCAACGGACAACAGGTCGTGACGACCCTGGCCGGGGTCGAGATCACGTCACGCTGACGATCTGGGGGCAGGCGTCACACCTGGGCCGGGGTAAATGTGTCGCACTGTTGGGGATCGCCGGTCTTGAAGCCGCGCGACATCCAGCCTTTGCGCTGGGCCGACGAACCGTGGGTCCAGCTCTCGGGGCTGATCCGGCCGGTCTGAGATTCCTGGATTCGGTCGTCGCCCACAGCCACTGCCGCGTCCACCACGCGGTTCAGGTCGTCCTGGGTGATGGACTTGATCACCCCGTTCGGGTCGTCGGTGGAGTGCCGGAACCAGACCCCCGCGTAGCAGTCGGCCTGGAGTTCCAACCGCACCTGCGGAGAATTGGGGCCGGTCTGCTGACCGGCCGCCTGCACTTTGTCCATGGTGCCGAGCAGGTTCTGAATGTGATGGCCGTACTCATGGGCCACGATGTACGCCTCTGCCGCGTCTCCGCCCTTGGCGCCGAGCGTCTGGAGCAACTGGTTGACGAAGTCGGTGTCGATGTAGATCGTCGAGTCTGCGGGGCAATAGAACGGTCCGACCTGCGACGTGGCCTGACCGCACCCGGTGGCTATCTGGTTCGAGAAGACCGTCAAACTCGTGCCCTGGAAGTTCTTGAGCGTTCCCGCCCAGTAGTTCGTGATCGAACTCATGTAGGCGTTCCACCGGCACTCGCGGTTCTTGGCGACATCCGAGCCCCGCGTGCAGTCCGTCACCGGGGCTGAGCCCTGATCGGTCGTACCGGTCTGCCCGCCGAGGATGCCCGTGGGGTCGAAGCCGAAGAGCAGAGCCAGGATCAGCAGGATGATTCCTGCTCCGCCGCCGACCGCGATGCGACCGCCACCGCCACCCCCGCCGCCTCCGGCACGGTTGACCTGTCCGGAACTGATGTCGGCGTTGTCGCGATACTCCATGGCCCATCCCTCCATGCCGCTGCACCCGATTGCAGGCGAGCGCAGCATAGCCGCCTCGTACCAATATCGAGCCTTCTCCTGACAGCATCGACCGCGTGCGGGTGGGAGCGTCGGCTTGGCCCTTTCGCACTCACCGGCCATCATGAACAGATGCAGATCGTCGGCGTGCCGGCGGCTGGTCGGCCGGCGGAGATCAGCCTCCTCGTGGGGCATGGCGCGGATCCGCACGCCCTCTTGTGGGAGCACGGCTACTTCGTGCAGCGTGTGCTGTCGGTGAGCGGCTCGGGCGAGACCCTCACGATCACGGTGCAGGTCGCGGCGCATCACCATCCGGGTACGGCGTTGCCGGTCCGCGATCGAGGGGTCGATCCGGGCCTGGTCATCCCCGACGGCACCGTGCCTTTGCAACGCCAGCGCATCGCCGCCTACGCGATCGTCTTGTCGAGCCGCGGCTTGCTGGCGACCCAGTTCTCCGGACGGACTGCCGTTCCCGGTCTCTGGGGTCTTCCCGGTGGCGGCCTCGACCTGGCCGAGAGCGCCGCGCATGCCGTGATCCGCGAGGTGTACGAGGAGACCGGTCAGCACGCCGAGATCGACCAAGTGCTGGACGTCCAGTCCGACCATTGGGTGGGTCGAGCGCCGTCCGGGCGGATCGAAGACTTCCACGCGCTTCGGCTGATCTATGCGGCGACCTGCGGCCAGCCCAGTGACCCCACGGTGCACGACGTGGGGGGTACGACGGCTGCCGCGCGTTGGCTCCCGGCCCGCCGGTGGCGCCGGTTCAGTTGGACGGCCGGCTTTCGGGCCATCCTCGCGAAACACCTGGACGGCCTGCTCGCCGAGGAACATACGGCGTAGTGAGGATCGCCGCCAGGTGCGGCAGTGAGCTACGACAGCCCTCAAGGTTGAATCGAGACGCGCCCCTTCATCATCTCTCCGAGCGTGGGAGGCACGTCCCTCGACAGCGACCAGCGACGATCGGTGATCATCCGCGCGGCGATCAGGCCGGCCGCGATGCCGATGATGGTGAGTGTGGCGCTGATGCCGTACTTCATCATGTTGGGCAGGTCGTTGGCGTTGAAGTAGAGCAGGGCACGGTATGCCGCCGCGCCAGGAATCATCACCAGCGTGGCAGGGGCGGCCATGACGACCGCAGGCCACTGGGTGTAGCGACTGATGACCCAGGTCAAGAGGCCGACGACGAAGCAGGCGACGGCGGCGGCCTCGTGGGCGGGCATGACGTATTCACCGAGTTCCAACCGCAACACGTTCGACACCAGAGCGACACCACCCGACGCCGCGCAGATGCGCAGCGAGGAGTTGAACAGCATCGAGAAGCCGAAGACTCCCAGGAACGACGCCGCCCCCTTGATGGACAGGATCTGCCAATCCGGCATGACGAATCGCAGCACCGGCGACGGATCGAACGGCGAGAACAACGAGACGATCCAGATGCCGATTCCGGCGGCAAGCAGAACGAGAGCCGCGTACGCGAGTCGGTTGACGCCGGAATCGAAATCGAGCCGGGCTAGGTCGAGCGATCCCGACACGATCGGATAGCCGGGAACGAGGTACAGCACCGAGGCGATGAACCCGATCACCGCTCGATCCATCGACACCCCGGGCAGGCCGTGCGTGAGCATGAGGAAGGCGAGGTAGAGGAAGCCGGAGACGGTCGCGACGAGCGCCACGCTGGCCAGGTGATTGACGTGGCGATGGCCCAGGAACAGCCTGAGCCTGTGGCCGATGACGGCAGCGATGAACGTGCCGGCCGCTTCGTAGGCGCCCATGTTGTTGAGGATCCCGTAGCAGCAGCAGGCGATCGCCACCGCTACCGGCAGCAAGGAATGGCTGTAGAGAATCGGCTTCTTCTCGATCCGGTCGAGCACGGCATTGACCTCGGCCGGAGTCATGTGGTCGTGGACCGACTTCATGAACGCCCACAGCTCGCAGGCACGGTCGGAGTTGACGCCCGGGGTCACGGCAGCCGCGACCTTGGTGCGGTAGATGTGGCCTCGCTCGACCGTGATCGTCAACTGCGGGAATGCGATCTGGATGGTGATCGCGTCGCAGTCCAGCACTTGGGCGACCAACCGCATGACGTCCATGACCCGCCCGCTGTCGAGACCGGTCGACAAGGCGATCCGACCGGCCCTGAGGATCGTGTCGGTGCGTTCGATGAGTTCACGGGGTTCCTGGCCGTAGTCGATCTCGACCTCGGACAAGTTGGGAGTGCGCGTGGGGTCCTCCATGGGCCGATTCTGGACCTGGGGGGACGCCCGACTGGGCAGGCCATTTCTTGCTCTCGGCGACGTCAAAACGCGCATCGCGCCCCCGAGAACGGTGGGCGCGACGCGCGTGTGAGAGAGCCAGAACGACTATCGACGGATGTAGCTCAGGATCCGCAGCAGGTTGGTGTAGAGCCAGACCATCGTCACGGTGAGGCCGAAGGCCGCGCGCCACGACTCCTTGGCAGGAGCCCGCATCGCGATGCCCTGCTCGATCGACTGGAAGTCGTCGACCAGGCTCAGCACGGCGAGCACGACGCCGACGAGGGCGAAGACCCACGCCAGGGCCCCGACCCGGCCGGTGACTCCGGCGTACAGGCCGAGGTTGATTCCCGCGAACGACAGAACGAACTGGAGCAGCGCAGCCACTGCCATGCCGATGATCGACAGCATCACGATCTTGCGCATCTTGCCCGACAGGCGGAACCCGCCGAACTTGAAGGCGGCCAAGGTGACGCCCGCCGCGGCGAACGTGCCGAGAACGGCCTGGACGATGATGCCCGGGTAGTACATCTCAAACAGCATCGAGAAACCACCGACGAAAACGCCCTCGAGGATGGCGAACGAGACCGCCAGCACCGGACCGATCGTCCGCCTGACGGCCGCAATCAGCGGCACGATGAACGCGACCAGTCCCGAGACCACCGAAACGGGGAGCAGGAGCTGGATCGGCAGGAATCTCGCCGCGGCGACCGCCGTCAGCATCATCAGACCCATCGTGATCGCCGTCTTGGTGATGACGTCGTCGATGGTCATCAAGCCGGTCGGCGCGACCGGCTGCTGGGGTGCCCGAGGGTCGTACTGCTGCTGACGCGGGTCGTAGCCGTAGGGCTGCTGACCGTATGGCTGCTGGCCATAGCCCTGCTGGCCGTACGGCTGCTGGGTGGGCGGTGGCTGGGTGTACTGGCCGTACTGAGGACCGGACACACGATCGTGGGTCCAGGCATCCGGCCGGGAAAGAACGGGGTTGTTAGCCAAGGCGGCGAGCCTCCTGAGTCATGAAACCGGCGCCCCGAGGCGACTCTCTCGTCTCGACGCGTCTCCAGTCTAGAGAACGGTCTGTGCCGAGGCTTTCTTCCCGCTGGGAGATGCCACTGAGATGACCCCGAGCGCGTGCCCTCGATGGGATTCGAACCCATACTGTGGCGGGTTTAAGCCGCCTGCCTCTGCCGTTGGGCTACGAGGGCTGTCGCATCAACTCCAGTGTGGCGCCGTCGAGGAGATCGGTCTCGCGCACCAGCAGAGGCTGGCCCGTGCGCTTCCCCACTTCGTCGGCGATCAACGCCCCCGCGCAGATCACCTCCGCCCGAAGATGCTGCACCATCGGCCAGCGGGCCAGGATCTCGCCGACCGACAGGCGCAACAGGGTGTCGGTCATCCTGCTGACCCAGGCCAGCGGAACTACCGAATTGTGAACCAGAGCAGGGTCGTACGTCGTCAATCCCATGACGAGCGCCGACAGGCTGGTGGCCGTACCTGCAACTCCGATCCAGGTCACGGCCTTGCCGACGTCGACACCGGACCCGTCGATCATGTCTCCGACGAATGCCCTGGCGGCCGCGATCTGCCCAGCCGTCGGAGGGTCGTCGGGCATCAGACGTTCGCGGATCCGGACCGATCCCATGTTGAGGGACACCGACGCTTCGGATCGACCGACGGTGTCCCCGAGAATCAGTTCGGTCGAACCTCCCCCGATGTCCATCACCAGGACTGGTCCGGCGTCGATCGGGCCGCCGGAGAGTGCTCCCAGGTAGGTGAGACGCGCCTCTTCGTCGCCGCTGATCACGTCGACGCCGACGCCGAGCCGCTGGCGGACCCCGTCGTAGAAGGCCTGCCGATTTCTCACGTCACGCGATGCCGACGTCGCGAGGAATCGGACCTTGTCCACGTTCAGGCTCGAGATGACCCCAGCGAACCTGTCGACGGCGGCGAAGGTGCGTTCCAAGGCGTCGAGGTGGAACTCGCCCGTCGCATCGACCCCTTGACCCAGGCGAACCAGCTCGAGTCGACGGTCGACGGTGGTCAGGCCGCCATCGGGCGTCGGGTCGGCGATCAGGAGCCGAATCGTGTTGGTGCCACAGTCGACGACGGCGACGCGCATGGTGAGCTCCTTTCGGTGTCGGGAAGACATGGACGATCCCAGAAGTCTCCCAGGGCCGCGAGCGCTTCGTCGCCCAATGGGTTGACTCCTGGCCCGGCGGCCAACGAGTGCGCGACCAGGGCGTGAAGGCACTTCACCCGCGAGGGCATCCCGCCCGCGGAAACGCCGGCGATCTGCGGAACGGATGGCCCGAGCGACGCCCGGTCGGCCAGGTAGGAATCGTGGGCTCGCTGGTAGGCCTCGGCCAGCGGGTCGTCGGTCGCGAGGCGATCCTGCATCTGTTTCATCACACCCGAAGCCTCCAGCGTGGAACACGCGGCAGTTGCCCTCGGGCAGGTGAGGTAGTAGGTCGTGGGGAACGGCGTTCCGTCCGGCAGAGTCGGAGCCGTCGCAACGACTCCCGGCTTTCCGCAGGGGCAGCGCCAGGCAACCTTGAGGATGCCTCTGGACTCCCGACCCAGTTGGCGGGCGACGCTCGCGAGGTCCAGGGGCTCGACCTCCGCCACGGGCTCACCGCTGTCGACCGATGACACATGTCCAGTGTCCCACGATGCTGCCATCACCCGCCGGCACGGGCGCCGGACCGTCGGAGAGGCGCCAGCACGACGACCTCGCCAGCGCCCGATCAGTACGTCCAGATTGGATCGTTGTTGTTGTCGCTGATGTTCGCGTTGTAGGGCGCTTTGGTCTGGTTCGTTTCGGTCTGGGTGAACTTGTGGACAACCGTGGAGCCGGGCACCGGAACGCATGCCGCATTGGTCACGATGCTGGCCGACACCTGCGCCTGGCTACCAGAAGCAACATCAGTGGCCAAGGTCCATCCACTCATGTTGATTCCAGCGCAAGTCCTGCTGCCCACAGACCCGATGCGCGTGAAGGTCACGGTCACCGTGCGTGTCACCCAGGTCAAGCCCGTGCTCTGAAAGCCGGACGGAGTTGTCGTTGTGGTCTCGCCACTGAGCGTGGCCGAGGGGGTGTACGACGCGTAGATACCGCCAACGCCCACCCCATTGAGAGCCGGAAGCTCGGGGTCGACCGTGAATGTGGGCCCCTTGCCCTTGGGATAGACGAGAACGAACGAGAAACTCACGCTCGACGGGTCCAGAGTCGCCGTTGGCGCGAAGCTCATGTTGAAGGTGTAGACAGGATCCGACTGGGTGTAGTAAGCCATCGCAGACGTCTGCTACGTACCGTTGTAGTTGAAGTTCCAGTCGCAGCCCGCCGCGGAATTCGTGACGATCGGGCAGTTCGGCGGCGACACAGCGAAAGCGGGAACAGCCTGGGCCACCATGATCGTCGGGACAGACCAAGCCGCACCCAGCGCGAGCTTGCGCCTGGACACCAACTCGAGCCACGAACTCCTCCTTCATCACCACCGCAGAGCGGTTTCACGTCGAGCCTCATCAACGACGACTTACGGTCTCGTAATGTGCGAACGCAACCAGGAGTAGCGCAAGTTCCCTGACAAGCATGAGAAATTCGAGCCCTGGATGGGATGTCAGAGGGCCCTCAGTGTGGTGAGCGCGAGCACCCAGCGCTAGGCGAAACGTCGCGGCGGGGGTTCAGCGCGGAGTCCCGGGGAGGAGACGTTCAGCGCGAAGTCGGGGAGGCGCTGTTCAGCGGGGCGTTGGTGAGGGCGCGGTGACGGTCTGATCTGCGCGAGGCTGAGTGGTGACGGGAGCTGGCTGATCGGCCGCCTGGACGGACGACCACAGCTTCTCGTACCAACTCTGGTTCTCGGGATCGCTTCGTCCTTTGATCGAGCCGACCGTGCCGCCGACGACCTTGCCGTCGGGGCCGATCACTCGGTAGCCGACTTCCCCGGGCACGACCCAGCCGAGACGGTCACGGGCCTGGGTTTTGACATAGTCGGGGTCGTTCCAGCGGTTCAGCTGGTCATTCAAGCTGTCGACCGCCGCCTGGCGTTCGATGATCTGGCGTTGCGCGACCGCCAAGTCCTTCTGCTGGTCGAAGTAGATCTGCAACGTCGAGATGTAGCTCACGAGCAGCGTCGCGACGACGACCAGCAATGTAATGAGGCGATTCGGCACCCCGGACAAGAATCCGGGCAGTCGCAGCGGTCCCCGCTGCGACTGCCCGGATTCTGGCCGTGTCGCCGCCGAGGGGCGCGCCGTGCGCCGCGGGCGGGGGGATCCTGGGCGCGCGGATGCGCGCCCAGGCCCCCCCGCGCCGCGCGCACGGCGCGTACCCTCGGGCACCTGTGATCAGCCCTTGAACCGCGGGAAGGCAGACGCGCCCGCGTACGACGCGGCCTCGTCGAGGTCAGCCTCGATGCGAAGGAGCTGGTTGTACTTAGCCACCCGCTCGGACCGTGCCGGCGCGCCGGTCTTGATTTGGCCGCAATTGGTCGCCACGGCGAGATCGGCGATCGTCACGTCTTCGGTCTCACCGGACCGATGGCTCATCATGCAGCGGAAGCCGTTGCGGTGAGCCAGCTCGACGGCGTCGAGGGTCTCCGACAGCGAACCGATCTGGTTGACCTTGACCAACAGGGCGTTGGCGGACTTCAGTTCGATGCCCTTCGCGAGACGCGTGGGGTTGGTCACGAACAGGTCGTCGCCGACGATCTGGACCTGGTCACCGAGCAGACCGGTGATCTTGCCCCAGCCGTCCCAGTCCTCTTCGTTCAGGGGATCCTCGATCGAGACCAGCGGGTAGGCGTCGACCCACTCGGTGTAGATCGCGACCATATCGTCGGCCGACTTCTTCTCGCCCTCGAAGCTGTAGGTGCCGTCTTCGTTGTAGAACGCCGAAGCCGCGACGTCGAGCGCCAGGGCGACGTCCTGGCCGGGCTTGAGGCCGGCCTTGCCAATTGCCTCGACGATCAGGTCGAGAGCGGCGCGGTTCGAATCGAGGTTCGGGGCGAAGCCACCCTCGTCACCCAGACCGGTGGCCAGGCCACGGCCCTTCAACACCGACTTCAGAGCGTGGTAGACCCGCGCGCCCCACTCCAGCGCCTCGGCGAACGAACCGGCGCCGATCGGCGCGATCATGAACTCCTGCACGTCGACGTTGGAGTCGGCATGGGTGCCGCCGTTGAGGATGTTCATCATCGGCACAGGCAGGACGTGCGCGTTGGGACCGCCGACGTAGCGGTAGAGCGGCAGCTCGGCAGATTCTGCGGCAGCGTGGGCGACCGCCAGGGACACGCCCAGGATCGCGTTGGCGCCCAGGTTGCCCTTGTTGTCGGTGCCGTCGAGTTCGAGCATCGCGGTGTCGATGACCCGCTGCTCGGACGCCTCGTAGCCGACCAGTTCGGGTCCGATCTGCTCGATGACGTTGTCGACGGCCTTCAGCACACCCTTGCCGCCGTACCGGGACTTGTCGCCGTCACGCAGCTCGACTGCTTCGAACAGTCCGGTCGAGGCGCCGGACGGTACGCCTGCCCGGCCCTGGCTGCCGTCGTCGAGCACGACCTGGACCTCGATGGTGGGGTTGCCGCGGGAATCGAGGATTTCACGGGCCTCGATGTAGTCAATGCTGGCCACAGTTGGTGCCTTTCGCGTAGGGCCGGATTGTCATCGCCAGCCTATCGGCCCATCTCTGTCACCGTCTCGGTACGCGTGGGGTGCGGATGAGTTTCGATCTACGGTACGGCCAAGCCACGGGTTGAGCCGTACCCCACGCCGAGAGCTCGGCGACAGACGGCTCGGACGGGTTCGACCGGTGGTGCGGACCGACCCCTGGTGTGCCGTACCCACGCCGGTCCGACCTGGAACCCAGACGGCGCCGGTGAGTATTCACCGGCGCCTCCTGGGGTGACGGAACCAACGGTCAGCGTTGGGAACTGACCACCGGCCCGCATCTCGTCAGGCGAGGTTGTTGTTCGGACTACTCACCTGACTCACCTGTCAAGGGCCATTGGTTTCTGCCCGGAGGCGGTCATGAAACCTGCCCAGTGACGGCCACGAGAACTGCCCGGTGGTGGCCATGGGATCTGCCCAGGGGGTTGGTGGCCACCACCGCGGTCGGTGT
>WBZS01000216.1_pt1 | contig 101410 bp, 81 predicted proteins | sample 5204201 | NCBI WGS metagenome assembly WBZS01 (sample SAMN12344357, study PRJNA552823) | activated sludge metagenome | biome: Activated sludge suspended growth; feature: Nitrification reactor; material: Wastewater; isolation source: activated sludge from nitrification reactor of wastewater...
TCCGACGGCGACGATCAGTGGCTTGACGACAATATGTAGTGGTAGCAGCAGCACCTTTACAGCAGGTGGCGGCATGGCATATGTCTGGAATACAGGCGACACCGGGGCGACGATCACAGCAGGTACACCAGGTGACTATACCGTAACGGTAACCGATGCCAATGGGTGTCAGGATGTAACAACAACGACTTTAAGTGTCAATGCGAATCCGACGGCGACGATCAGCGGTTTGACAACTGTATGTAGTGGTAATACCAGCACCTTTACAGCAGGTGGCGGCATGGCTTATCTCTGGAATACAGGCGATACCGGGGCGACGATCACAGCAGGAATTGCGGGCGACTATACTGTAACCGTAACCGATGCCAATGGATGTCAGGATGTAAAAACAACGACCCTGAGTGTTAAAGCGAATCCGACTGCGACGATCAGTGGCTTGATGACAATATGTAGTGGTAGCAGCAGCACCTTTACAGCAGGTGGCGGCATGGCATATGTCTGGAATACAGGCGACACCGGGGCGACGATCACAGCAGGTACACCAGGTGACTATACCGTAACGGTAACTGATGCCAATGGGTGTCAGGATGTAGCAACAACAACACTGAGCGTTAAAGCGAATCCAACTGCGACAATCAGCGGTATAACTGAAATATGTAGTGGTAGCAGCAGTACGTTTACTGCAGCAGGCGGCTTGAACTATATTTGGAGTAATGGTGAGACCAATTCATCGATTACAGTAACTACAGCGGGAGCTTACACGGTAACCGTCACTGATTTAAATAATTGTTCCAATAAAGTTTCCAGGACACTTACTGTCAATACAAATCCACTTGCTCAAATCAGTGGTACAAACACCATATGCGCCGGCAATACTGCCACATTTACCGCCATGGGTGGCATCTATTATGTCTGGAATAATGGAAATACAAATGCCTCTATTTCTGTGGGTGCCAGTGGAGAATATACTGTCACAGTTACAGATGTAAATAATTGTTCCTCAGTGGCAAAACAAAGTTTAAATGTAGTTCCAAACCCTGTTGCAGCGATTAGTGGAGTAACAGAAATTTGTTCGGGTAGTTCCGCTTCATTCATTGCAAGCGGGGGTAGTGCATATTTATGGAGTAATAATGAAACGACTTCTGAGATCAATGTCAATATTGCAGGTAATTATACAGTTACAGTGACAAACAACAATGGATGTACCTCTACTGCGAGCCAATTTCTGAAGGTAAATACATTACCTCAACCAACGATATCCGGTAAAAATGCGATATGTTTCGGGGATAAAGAAAAATTTGTTGCTTCCGGCGGAAATATCTACATCTGGAATAATGGATCAACCGGAAATACCATTGTTGTAGACAAAGCCGGAACTTATATTGTAACCGTGACCGATTTGAACGGTTGTACTGCGGAAACTTCAAAAACAGTTTTGGTCAATCAATTACCTGAAGGTGTTATAAAAGGAAGCTTTGAGATTTGTGAAGGATCAAGTACTGTTTTAATTGCTGAGGGAGGGGTGGATTATTTGTGGAACAACAATACATCTTTACCTACAATAGAAGTCAATAAAGCAGGTCTGTATTCATTAACTGTAACCGATTCCAACGGGTGTTCTGACATCGTTTATCATACGGTATCTGTAAATGCTTTGCCACAAATTAATATCATCGGGGATGAAGTGATTTGCCCTAAAGAAGCGTGTGTATTTACTGCAAGCGGTGGGGTTTCTTATGTCTGGAGTAATAGTATGACATCAGCATCAATTACCATTAATGAGGAAGGAACATATTCGGTCACAGTAACTGACGCCCACGGATGTTCGTCAATAGCATCAAAAAACCTTGACATATTAGATAAAATAGAATCACCGTTTGATATCAATTTTGATCCTAATCCGATTTGTCTGGGAGATACCATCCTGATTAATGCACACGGAATGCAAGATGCGGTATTTTATTGGAGTTCTTCATCAGCTAAAGCCGGATTAAAATCCAGTTCGAAGCCGGATAATTATATGGTTCCATTACAGGCCGGTAAATATACGATTACCGTAATGCAAAAACTGGAGCGATGTAATTTATCTTCACAACCGGCTGAAGTGGTAGTGGAAGTAAACCCATTACCAAGAGTGAATCTTGGTAGAGACACGGTGATTTGTGATATGGATGGCGGTTTAATGCTTGAGGTTGAAGAATTTCCGGTGATCAACTGGAGTGATGGAAGTACAGATACAGACATGTTTGTAACCGGAAAAGGCAGATATACCGTTGAAGTAATGGACGAAAATGGATGTGAAGCATCAGATGAAATCATTATAAAAGAATTTTGCTGTAAAATTACAACACCCAATATTATCAATCTGGATTCCTGGAATGGCAACAATAATTTTAAAGTTTCTCATTCGGGTTGCGTGATTTCCTCTAAGCTGTCCATTTACGACAGATGGGGTAATCTGGTATACAGATCCGATGATGGTTTATTGCCATGGGATGGTACCTATAAAGGAAAACCTGTTGAATTAGGCGTTTATGCTTATATATTTACCTATAAAGCTTTGGACGAAGACAACAGGGAATTTCAGGAAAATGTAACAGGAGATGTCACAGTCATCAGATAATGATGCTATAAAAATAAATCAAAGGTGTATGATCAGCATTCTACCCGGAATGCACTCCTTGGATTAATATTATCGGTTTAATTTAATGAAGCCTTTTTTGTTCCTGATTAAAAGAAATTCGGAACATTAAGGGCTCATTTTTTTTATACCATGTATCCGATGACCCCAAGAAACCAGATTGTATATTAGAAAATTACAATAAAAAAATCTGATCATGTTCCGCAATCGGTATCGGAAAACCCAATGCGGGACTATGTCATCTCAAATCACCCACAGGTCTAGTGTAGCCATTACGATGCAATACTTACGAAGTTATTTAATCTCTCATTACAACATTCTAACACTAATTACTGCATATTTGTAAATAATATTCAGCAAGGGTTCAGAGGGTAGTTGAGGCTTTCTTTAATTATTACTTCGTGTAGCAATAATCGCTTTGTGTCCATCTTTCAGTGCAGTGCGTTTTGCAGCAAGGGGTAAAAAATCCGTGCTTCACTACTATTTTGCCCTGTTTTATCTCGTAACAAAGTCCAATATGTAATTTGGGTTTAACGGCAAATGTATTTAGGACGGCCAGAACGTTCGAATTATCTACAATTTTCAGATACTATACTTTTTAATATTAAGTAATCATTTTGTCACGATTTTTACATTTTTGGGCAAAAATCCCGCCAAAATGGGTTGCTATTTGTTTAAAATCCCCGGGTTAAAACCCGGGGCTGCAATAATTACACCCTTTCAGGGTATTTTTTTTTTGATACTTTAAACTTGTTTTCTGTATTTAAATCAATTACAGTTGATTGATCATTATTGAGAAACAAGCTACGTTGGATTGGAGCATTCAAGTTGGGAAATATGGTAATATGAGGGGAGTAATTCATAAGGTGTCCATAGGGATGCTATAGGTTATCCATAGCTTATCCATAAGAATGGATCGGCACAACGTCGGGACAACGTCGGGACAACCCTAATTTTACCCAAGGTGTGGGATGGTTAATTTGGGGGTGGGGGAGATAGTACTGATGTAAATTTTCTTCTGCATATTCCAATTCCAGGCATTAGGAATTGTACTTAATATCACTTAAATCAGGCAATTCCAGTATAGGTTAAAATATTCAGGATTGCATCACAATTTTGTTGTGAATAATCCTTAAGTGGAATGAGTAATAAAGATTAAACTTTATTGGGGGGTAGGTTTGTTAATTTTTGAAATAGTTAGAAGTAATTTTATTTGTTTGGTATTGGTTTTAGTGAATTGCTTTTTTGAGCTTTTAACCCATATCAGGCATTAGAAATTTACAGTAATTACATTCTGCTCCAGATCTGTTTCGGTTCTCATTTTTCTGTCCTCATCATCGGATTTACTATGATTTCGGGAGAATAATTACGAGCCTCATCGCTTTTTTGCATAATTTAGTTTTGCTACAAATCCCAATGTTTCAACCGGGTTTAAAGTGTTGTGTTCATAAAACTTAATTTATTAAAAGTAATTCCTTGCTGATGCTGTTGTTATTTGTGTTCCCTTTCGCACATCATTGACCTTAGTCCTTTTTGGGTTCATACTTTTTTACGGTTCTCTGTATCCAGGTGCCTGTCTTTGTATCTTCGTATTTCACTTTGTTCTCCCATTTGTATGACATCTTTCAATGTCAAAGGTAGTAAGCTTTGGTACTTTTTCGTCAATTTGGGTCTTATTTCCATCTATATAACGGTTCTTTAGAACAGAATAGCCTGTATTTTGTCTGATCTTTATTGATTCGTACATGGGTTGTAGCTGTATAATTCTGCTTTTTTACAATCCAGCACACAGACGGAGTATTTGTTAGATACATTTTCTAATTTCATCTGTCAAAGTCTGAATTTTTCAGATACACAAAAAATGTAAAACGATGAATTTGATATTTAACATGTCCGAATACTTAATTTAGTTTTGATCCGACGATTTATAGCTTCCGGCATGGGTGGTTTTCATCAGTTAAACCAGCAGAAATATTCCCTAAACTATTACTTAAGTATTCAGGATCAAATATCAGTTTATTATTTCAAGAATACATAATTGTACCGTCATTGTCGTTTTCCTTTTTTTTTGTTTTCTTAGAGGATACTACTTACGAGTCGATGCAGATTACGAGTTCCGACATTAATTTGTTCTGTTTTCTTCCGTAAAAAAGTATAAAACGTAGTCCGGGTAATTATTTTAGATTGTCCTATGCGCAAGGTGGAAATAAAAAAGGGAGCTATTTCGGTTAGCTCCCTTTCAAAAGATGTTTTGAATTATAAAGTTAATCTTAATTCCACATTTATTTCACCACAATTAACTTGTGGGTACTTACATTTTGATTCAATGCTACGGTAACATTATACATACCGGGAGCGATATCCTGAAGCTGGATTCCAGCCTCGAGTTTGTTGTTTTGAATCACGGATTTGAAAGCATTATTTCTGATAATTCTGCCTGCCATATCCCGAATATCTATTGCAACTATTGTGCCATTTTCTCCGGTTATCTGCACACTAAAATAATTTATAGCCGGATTCGGGAAAATGCGTACAGATTCAACTTGTTTATTTTCCCGGGCAATCAGGTTTGCTGTCGATTCCGGTGTGGTTTTATTATCCTGTCCGGTAAGAACAGGGGTATTTGATTTTACTTCAATTGATTTTGTTTGTACACACCCTCTGTTATCTTTGATTTCAACCGTATAGATACCCGGAGTTAGTTCTGCTAATGTATTGGTGTGGATCTGACTTTCGCTGGAAGTGAAATTTTCTGGTCCAAACCATTCATAAGTATACGGGCCATAAATCGCATGCTCATTTAATGAAACTGCGATCTGTGCCGATGATTTTGAAGCTTTGACAGACAATTGATCTATAACATCCAAAGATGGAATTGTCTGATCCATATTGCCGGCATATTTTTGTTCCACACCACCAATAGTAAAACCATTGCTGTAATCACCACCTCCTAATCCTCTGGATGAAGAATTTAAGTCCATTTGATTATCAAATAGTCTGACTTCAGCACCACATTGTACAACTGGTGAAACCTCAAAACTAAATAATTTAACCTCATCGCCTTCAAACATGTTGTCATAAAAAGCGGTAGGTGTCAGCGAAGGGACGATACTCACATAATCATGGTCGGCATCGGCGGCTGGTTTTCTGCTCACATTTGAAACACCCCACTGCAAAGGCTTTTCTCCGTCGTATTTTTTATTAAATTGCAACGGCATATAGCTTTGCGCTATCTTTAAAGTTTTATTAGTAGGAATGATTAATGTTATTTGAGCATTAAATTGAATACGCTCTACAGGATTAACCGCCTGGCCTTTTTTTACTACCAGGTAACAGTCATATTGATTCGTTTTGTCATTAAATTTGAGTTGGTAATTCAATTCTCGGATCTGAGAATGGAGGGTTTGGAATAATAACATTATTCCCACAATGTGTAAGATGGTTTTGAAATTCATTACTCAGGTTTTTGTTTTTGGTATTATAAAGACACAATTATAACTCTTTACCCTATCCAATTATCATACCAAAATATTAAAAGCAATAAAATGTAAAATATAGGCATTGTAGCCTTATAGCCTGTTTTGATACAAATAAAATATCCTTACTATATAATTAATTCATAATGAAATAAGTCAGTCTGATCACATCACCATTGGGGTATACATTGACTTAACTTAAATTTAAATCGATAATTAAGAATAAAACGAACTTGTATGCGGCCGATTTTATCTCAAATTTGAAATTTTAACCGGGTAAAAAATTCTGACTTTAAAAGGGTAGACGTCTTCCTTTATTAGAATTCGCCAGTACAGTAATAAATAGCGCAGCTTCATAGTTTTGACGGTAACATTTTAATAAGGGTTCATGAACTCAAGAAAATGCACCATAGCCGCTAAGCTATGATAAAGAATCATAAATACAGGATGTTTAAATGGGTGACTGATTTGCAATTTTTTAAAACACGTTATTTTTCTGCAAGGATATATTTTTTATTCCGGACAAAAAATAACATCGGATGATGTTAGCAGGGGCGCTTTAGATATGATTAAAAATGTAGATGTAAATTTAACGGTATATTTTGGAATCTAAAAAGCAGGCAAAAAAAAAGCCCGTGTAAGACGAAAACACGGGCATTACTCAATTTAATAACCAAAACTCATATACTCTTTATAATTCAAATACCGTGCCAAATATTTTTACATTGTTTAATATGACTATATGTACCTGAATATTTATGTTAATACGCCTTTGTAACCAGGCGATACATTTTAGACTAAAAAAAGTGCTCGTGACTTTTCACGAGCAACTACGAATTTTACAATTTAATAACCAAAACTTACACAGAACAAAGATATAATATATTATCTTATTTTAGTATATATAAATTTGATTATTTTTATAATTTTAATATATTTATTTATTTATATTTGTAAGCACTTAAAAAATAATTATATAAATATAATATTATATTAATATGTAATTAAAAAATAGTATATTTTTTACTGTAAATCAGTAGTTTATAGCTTATTATTGTATTTATTGAGCACTCTTAGCGCCCTAAGTGTATTCCATCGGGATGGCTTTCCGGCATTTTCCATATCGAAGTGTGTTTGCCCGGCATATTTTGATGCCAGATTCCACGTTCCTGAAGTATTTCTTTTTTTTATTATTACATCAATGGCATCTTTCATTTCGGGGTGATAGGCTGTTCCCGCTTCCTGAAAATAATCCATAGCCCTTAAAATATCATAGTACCACCTGCATGGATATGGAAATCGCAGGAATCGCGGATTGATGATTTCTCCGGTTTTGTCTGATTTATATAAGTGGTGGACCAAAAGGAATGCTTCCGATGAGACTGCAGCGTTTTGCAGCTCTTCCAGCCGATATGTATAACCGTTCCGTCTGTAACTCAGGATTCCTTCCAGTACAGATAAGGTAGTATGCATTGAACTGTGCACCGCACCTGTGCTATTGGAGCGGCAATTGAAGCCTCCATCAGGCATAATCTGGCTCAAAATAAAATCGACTACCGATTTTAACTGCGCTTCATTGGCCATGAAATAAGAAGCATAATTCAGAAACATTCCATTGATACAAACATCCGATTGTTTATATTGACCTATTGGTTTAATACCACCATCGGGGCCTTTTTCTGTATCAAGTACCGTTTGGATGCTCGTTTGAATTAAAATATTTTGTGGTGGCGGGCAAAGTAATCTGAGTTCAAGTAAAGTGTAGTGGGTTGAAATCCACTTAGGCTGATAAAATGCCTGCCCCCAATGGCCATCTGGTTTTCGCTGATCCAACAGACGTTTACCCCATCCATCCACGTAAATTTTTTCCTGCATCTTCGGATCGTCCATACCCAGAAGATCTCTGCCGGTTTGATACCTGATGGACACGTCGCCATTATTCAACCATTCTATGACAGATAGTTCATGCATATATTAATTTAATCACCCAAAAACCACATGATATGACTGCAATCGGCACAAACCAGACAAATTGCCGTTTTATTTGCCCAATCCATATTAAAAAATGAAGCAACCGAAGTATTTAACTGGGCGTTTCTCGTGTCAAAATGGTCGTGACCACATACAAGACAGCGGATTTGCCTGCCCTTAACTTCCATCATTTTGGGTTCGTCCTTACTAAATAGTCCCATATCTGATCAATTTGTTAACGTATTAAATAGTTATTAAATTTTAAAGCTCAATCCAATCTGATTAGCCGCAAATAGTCCAGTAAAGCCGTATTGACATCCACATTCATATTATTATTCCATTCTTCCAAAACGAGACTGATATCGTTTGTTCCGGCTTTCAATTCGACTTCGTAACTGTTGGACCATCCCCAGTCTGACCACTCATCCTGACCTCTTTGGGGTAAAACTACTACTCCCAGATATTTGTTATTGGCGTACAAGCTTCTAATGGCACATTTGTTATCTGTATTCCAGGGCCCCGAACCATTGGCATACCTGAAATCCAGCAAATATTTTCCGGACTCTGTAACACTGACCTGCAGGTGTAACTCTTTATTTTTTTCTTTTGAAATTTCAAGGAATCCACTGCCTTCGTAATTGGTGTATGCCAGCGTTGATTTTGGTATAAAATCTTCCGGTTGAATTTTTTTTATTTTATCCGGCTTTGAAATTAAAACGGGTTCACTTATAAAGGATTCCCAACCCATTTTATCAACAGCACTTACACTATACTCCGCTGTTTCATCTGCGAGAACCGGGAAGGAAGTGTCTTTGATTTCACTAACTTTCTGACCATTTTTGTAAATCTGATAAAAAGCAACTCCGGGTATGGCTTTCCATTGAATTGTATTGCCTTCCTGTTTTATTTGCGGATTAGGCAAACTGAACCTGTTTTCAGTCAGATTAATAGCATTGTGATCAAATGTTTTGTTGTTCATTACTATTTCGATCCGATGTGCCCCTGAAATATCGCTCGGTATGTAGGACTCAGCCATTTTTTTTCCATCTAAATAAAAGGACTCGATCTCATTTCCAAAACCGGAGACACGAATAGTAAGGGTTGAATTCCGGTATTTGAAGTTTGTCAGGGTTTTAATACCCCCATAAGCGGCCGGAATAACGGGGTGAAATCTTAACCCATTGGTTTCAAAGGACATGCCCATAAAAACACGGTGTACCATTGCCAGGTTCCCGGCCATACTCCAAAGCATGCGGTCCGAATTGATTTCCGTACCTTTAAAGTCGCCTGATTGGGCTACAAAGTTTTCATAATTGGTCAAAAAAAGTGCACCTGCCCGGTATATAGCCGCAAGCCCGTGGTTTAAAGCCTTTTCATTCCCGGATTTAGCTGCTGCCAAATTCCAGAAGGACTGGACAAATGGCCATACACCATTATTATGATAAGGTGGAATTCCGGGTATTTGAGGGAAGATGCAGGATGCTCCAAAAGCGGTCAACGGGGATTTGCTAAAAATACTTGTTGCCTGTATGGGATCTGCAACATCAAATAAAACAGCCAATGCTTCCCCAAGCGCTTCAAAGCGGGGCGAAACCAACAGGTTTTTTCGGCCATATAAATATTGGGCGTAAAATCCTTTATCCTGCATCCAAAGGTATTTATTGACACCATTTTTTATTTGAAGCGCTCTTCTATCGTAAATTTCTGACGGTTCGCCCAACTGTCGGGCCATCTCAGCTAAAATTCGGTTTGCCTGAAAGTGAACGATGTTGGTACCCAGATTTTCAGAAATGAAAATATCTCTGTTGTCCATCCACTTCGGATATGTTTGTTCGCGCCAGTCCAAAAAGGACGATTCGCCGCGATTCAGTCCGGTAAGCGTGGTGCTTAACGTTTTTAAATCGTCATCCAGTGTGTTTTTTATGATGGAATAAGCTTGCCTGAGCCAATCTTTATTGCCGGTAACTTTGTATATCTCCCAGGCTGCCAGGGCCCAGGTTGTACGATCAGAAGAAACCGGCCAGGCACCTCCGGAGCCTGTATCCTGGATAATGCGATCTCTTTTAACCTTTTTCATCAGACTTATCCTGGCAATTTCGGGTTCGTGGTAGGCAAAGGCCAGAAATATACTGTAGGATATATCACGGGTCCATACCCCTCCCCATTTAGCCCCTGTTCGCAACGTGCTGTCCGCTTCTATGTTTTTTTTAGCTTCTTCCAGTGTCAGCTGGTACAAAGCATCCACTACCGGTTTTTCAGACTGATACTGCGGCTTATCGTCTGTATTAAGCGACTTGTGCCAGTGATTTTCTGTTGAAGCATGGACATCGTACGGATTCATGATCAGGGTGATGGTATATATATTATCCTTCCCCGAATCAATTAGTTTTAACCCTTTTTCATCCAGACCGACAAAATCCCAGCTCAGGGGCAGCGAGCCTCCGGCAATATAGAAACCTTTAAAATCAGATTTAGCCACCTTTGTACCGTCAAAAGCTTCATAGTACCCTTTTTCATCAAATTGACGAATAACTTCGGACATATCTACCCTAAAGGTATATTTGTAATTGGGAGGAAGGAACGTTTCCGGTTTTTCAGTAATCCGAACCGGAGTCTCTCCAAATCGAATGATCGGGGATTCTGTTTCATTGCCTATAATCAGTTGGTGGTCAACACCTACAGGCAATTCATTATCTCTTTCATTGACAGAAAATTTAAAGGTGATCAATCTCGAATAGGTTTCACTCGCCGGGCTTCTGTAGTTGGAAGAAATATGTTGCGGACTGTGTATAATGGCCGTATTTGATCCTTGTACTACCTTGTCTTTAAATAGGGTAAATGCTTCAGAAGTATATAAGGGTTTTTGGGGCATTTTTTTTTGGGTCTGGCAGGAAAGTAGGGTTCCCAAAGTGATAAATATCAATATTTTTTGCATGGCAGATTAATATATGCAAAAGTAATGAATTGATCTTTTAAAACGAATATCGGAGGCAGGAATAAATTATATTAAAGTCAGGATTATTTTTGGCCAGGCTGTTAAATAGGAATTTTTTAAAAACCAACTACTTGTTTTTCAGTTTCCGATTCTCCGGGGATTGCATCTGTGTGTATAAAATTTTATGCTTAGCCTATATTTTGTTCTGTTTTCCCGCTTTACAGAGCCAGATTTCCGGTTTGAGTTTCATCGCCGGATTGGTATCATGTCTTCTGTAAAGTCCCTAAAGGTAGACCTTATGTGTTAAGCTGGCAGTCTGAACCCTTTATTTATGGTAATAGTCAGCTTAAATATCTGATTTGTTCGTAATATTCCGTAATTCTTTCATCCACGATGATGTCGCGATTTCTTAAGGGCTGTTTGAGTATGACACCGTCAAGCGTGCGGCAACGACTGAGCGCCACATAGGTCTGGCCACTTTCGAATGCCCCGGCGCCCATATCAATAATAACCCGATCGAAAGTTTTTCCCTGACTTTTGTGGATGGTGATGGCCCAGGCCAGTTTCAGTGGATATTGTTTGAATGTTCCGACAGTTTTGGTTGCTATTTGCCCCGGTTTGTCCGGATCATTTTCATACTTCAGAATTTCCCATTCCTGTTTGTCTACTTCTATGGTTTTTTCTTCTCCGTCGTTGGTCTGTAAACGCACTAAAATCCGATCGTAAGTGGCTTCAGTGACAATTCCGATGGTGCCATTGACAAACTGTTTTTCCAGATCATTTTTTACAAACATCACCTGTGCCCCAACTTTGAGGATCAGATTAAATTCAGCAGGGTAGAGCTGAGGGTTAAATTCTCCTGCCACCGTGGCCTGATAGGCTACTTCAGGAAGCTGGATGGCTTTTAGTTCTTGTTCGTTGATTCGGTTTGCAATATCATTTCTGCTGCAAAGTGTGATATAATACTCATGTTCTTCGGGTACCGGGTGATGCCGTTCATTCAGATAGGTAAAGTCATCATAATCCAGGGTGTTCAGCCGGATATTGTCCAGAAGCTGGATAAAGTTCCGTTCTTCCTGACGGTAAACATGCATCAATTCAACCATACGCAGGTTAATGTATGCCATGATTTTAGACGAAAAAAAATAGGGCGTTGGATATGTGGTTTGAAAATAATGTTTTTCAAATGGTGAGGATACTACCGGAGGTAACTGGAAAAGATCGCCAAAAAATATCATTTGCACGCCACCAAAAGGGAAATTGCTGTTTCTGTTAATGCGCAAAAAATAGTCTATATTGTCTATAATGTCGGCCCTTACCATCGAAATTTCATCGATGATGATCATATCCAGGTTTTTATATATCCGGTTGTTTTTCCGCTTTTCAATTTCGCTTTTATTGAGCATTCTGGGAGGAAAATAGAAAAACGAATGTATTGTTTGCCCTCTGACATTCAACGCGGCAATGCCGGTAGGCGCTAAAACGACGACTCTTTTTTTGGTCGTATTTCTAAAAACCTGGAGGAGTGTAGATTTTCCCGTTCCGGCTCTGCCCGTAATGAACAAATGATCTGCCGTATATTCCAACTGATCGAGGATGCCTGAAAATTCAGGACTCAGTGTAATCGGCGCTTTCATCTTTTGTGGGGTTTATCTCCTTCTTTTTCTGCTGTAGTCCGGTCTGAATCCCAGGCGCATGGTAAACTGAAGCTGGCTCAGGTTAACTTTGCTCTGAAGAAACTCATCCCAGGCCATAGCTGAATTAAAATAATAGGATAATATCGGAGTCAGCGTTAAAAAATCGCTGATTCCAAAATCGATGCCGACACCTACTCCTGCCTTAAAGCCGATGTGACTTACCGGATTAACCGCAAAGGAAGAGATGGGATCAAATGTTGCACGGGTCGTGTGTCTGAATACTCCCGGCGTAAAATGGAAAAATAACCCTTTATCGATACCGGAACCCCCTTTTGAAAAGGTTGGACAATCGCAATCGCCTTCCAGATCCAGCGCATAAATCTGAGCGTGGAAATTAAAACCAAATGTTGTCGCTTCCATACTTTGAAGTAAAGCAGCATTCGAATATGATGTTTTAGCCGTACTGTAATACAATTCAGGCATAAATTCAATCCTTTTTTTCTTCAGCCGGAACCAGTAATCTACGCCCAGCTCATAGCCGGGAGATAACATTTTTTTATCGGTTGAATATTTATTTTCCAGGGAATTTTGCCAGTTTTTATAGTTGTTACTGTTATATTTTATACGAACTCCAAACTGGGCAAAAACGGCTGTCTGGCAGTAAACCAAAAAAATAATCAGAAGTGCTGTGCGTAAAATAGGGTGCTGCATGGTCGAAAAAGTGATTGATTACAGTTTAACGCATACTTAACGTAAAATTAATTCGTAATGTTTACAAAGACCAATTGGGTAAATATGGTAGTTTGGTTTCCAATAATTCAAAGGTTCATTTCGGAGAATTCCTCCAAAGATATGCCGGGAACGTAACTTTTATGTTCTGCTTCAACTGGGGTGATGAGCCCAAACATACATTGAGCATATATTAAAATATAATTAATTTTGTGAATCAGTAGAAACCATTATGTTTTTATAATGTTGCAGCCCATATATTTGCGAATCATTTGAATTTATGGAATTACCACACTTTGAATTGCTTTTTTTACCAATTTACTGATTTTGCTGGTGCTTGCCAGATTGCTCGGTGAGGTATTTGAAAGGTTCAAACAGCCAGCCATGATTGGAGAAATTGTCGCAGGCATTATACTCGGGCCAACCCTCTTAAACCTGATACACCGTACTGATGAAATTAAAACGATCTCAGAGTTGGGTGTATTTTTGCTCGTAATTATTGCCGGACTGGAAATTGATTTTGATGATATCCTCAATTCTCTGAAAGGACGCAACATTATCATTTCGTTGCTGGCATTCTTTTTTCCTCTGCTCAGTGGCTTGACAGTGGGGTATTTTTTTGGACTGGACACGATGACCACAGTTTTTACCGGCCTTTGTGTCGCCATTACAGCCTTACCGGTGAGCATCCGCATATTGATGGACCTGGGAAAAATAAATTCAGAAATCGGGCAAAAAATAATTTCAGTGGCCATATTTGATGATATTATGGCATTAACCCTCCTGGGTGTCCTACTAAATATCAAAGATACGGATATGTCGTTAGCCGCCGTTCTTAAAATTTCCGCCATGTCCCTTGTTAAGCTTTCCCTCTTTCTGGTGATCCTGGTTCTGGCGTACCGTTTCATTAAAAAGCTGGCGAATCGCGAAAATTTTGTTGAAAACGAACTCAACCGCTTTTTATTGATACTCAAGGGCAAGGAATCGCTGTATGCTATTTTTTTTGTTTTTGTTCTGGTTTTTGCAACCATTACCGAAACGCTCGGATTTCACTTTATAGTCGGTGCTTTTTTTGCCGCTATGCTTATCAATGAAAATCTGGTAGGGAAAAAACACCTGGATTCCTTTCATACCACAACGAATAGTCTGGCCATGGGTTTTCTGGCACCCGTATTTTTTGCTGGTATAGGGCTGGAGTTTAATTTTGGCTCGATCAGCCAGTATACATTGCTGTTTTCCGTGCTATTTGTTTCTTATTTTTCTAAAATTGCGGGCGGATACCTGGGAGGCAGACTGGCAGGATATTCCGCCAAATTTGCTTTGACGCTGGGTATCGGACTCAATGCCAGGGGCATCATGGAGCTGGTGATTGCAAATATCGCTTATAAAGCCCATCTGATCAGCCTTGAAATTTTTTCTATCCTTGTCATTATGGGTGTAGTGACCACCCTGACCACCCCGTTTATGTTGAAACGAAGTTTCAGGTGATGGATCTTAAATTAATTGTCTATAATTGAATACCGTATTTTGGGTTAAGTATTCATTAAAAAATAAACCCCGGTAGGCGCTAAAGTGTCATAGCCACCTGTCACATCCCGGTGTAAATGAGCTCAAATTTAGATTTTGGTTGGAACTTGACAGGATACATGAGAAGATAATGATACGATATGGGGGTCTAATATTTGCGCCTTTCCTATAAAATATTTTTTATCCTAACCGACCAGCCATTTTTTAAACTGCGGAGATCTTTCTGTGCTGACAATCACTTCTTCTCCGGTAGGTTTCAAAACGATACGGACCCTGGATTTGGTATGTGTCGACATTTTATCAATGGCGTCCTGATGAATGATGAATTGTCTGTTGATGCGAAAAAAGAAGGAATTAATGACATGGGATTCAATGTATTCCAGGGTATTATCCAGCGGATATTTTTTCCCGTCGAAAGTGTAGCAATAGGTCATTTTTTCAACCGTAAAATAATAGGCGACTTCATCATAATTTATGGTTCGGATATTATTTCCGATTTTGATCATCCATTTTTTCTCCTTTGAAGTGGAGTCACTCAGTTTGCTGTAGTCGGGCAGGGGTGACCGGAAATATTTTTCAAATTTTTTAATAGCCATATCCAGCAAATCTTTTTTTACCGGCTTCAGCAAATAGTCAACCGCGTATTGTTTAAAGGCATCTATGGCATATTCATCATACGCTGTTGTAAAAATAACGGGTTTTGTCACGTGAACATGTTTGAAAATTTCAAAGCTCGTTCCATCAGACAGGTGAATGTCCATCAATATCAGGTCGTACGATGGATTTCCGGACAGATATTCAATACTATCGGCAACGCTGTCCATCACTTTCACGATTTTAATTTCCGATGAAATGGATTTAAGCATCTCTTTCAATCGGTCCGAGGCGGCTTCTTCGTCTTCTATAATGATTAATTTTATCATTTTTGTTTGTTTACCAAGGGGATAGTGACGCAAAATTGCTGATCTGTTTTTTGTATGCTGATCTCCTTTCCGGTGATGCTTACGTATCTTTTTGCCAGTGACTGAAGGCCAAAGTGCGTTGACTTTTCCGCGTTCAGCCGGGGCTGAATATTGTTGCAGACAAGCAGTGTATCCTGATGACTCGAGATTTGAATCACCAGTGGCCTTGATTTGGAGGCAGCGTTGTGTTTGACTGCATTTTCTGTGAGAATCTGCAAAGTCAGGGGTAGAATCATCCAATCGCCATCCTCAATATGAAGATTGATCTGAACGGTATTGCCAAATCTTTGGCTGAGCAGAAAACTGTAATTTTTATTTATTTCAATCTCTTCTTCCAAAGCGATTAGATCTTTATCCCTGAATTGCAGCATATTGCGGTAAAAGTCAGATAGTTTTTCAACAAAAATCACAGCCTGTTCGGGCTTGGTTTCTATGATAGACATCAGGGTATTGAAGCTGTTAAATAAAAAATGCGGGTTTATCTGACTTTTCAGCGTGTCCAACTGCCCGCGTACCTGTTCCATGCGGATTTCTTCCAGTTGTTTTCTGCGTTTATTTCTCGCCTCTGTCCATCTGTAAAGCGCATACAAGCATAAGACTATAATTAGGGTATAAAACCACCATGTCTGCCAGAAAGCCGGTGTGATCTTAAACTGGATTTCTTCATAACCAGCACCTGAAAATATTTTATTGGTGGCGCATTCGATGATAAAGGTATATGTGCCCGGTGGAAGATTCGGATAAATCAGTTTCTGATCTTTGGTGTACCGCCACTCGGTATCTATACCTTTCATTTTATAACGGTATTGCACGGCATCCGGATCACTGAACCAGATACCTGCGTATTCAATTACAAAATCATTGTCATCATAATCAACCACTTGCATTACCGACATTTTTAAAGCATGCCTTCCTGCCCGTGCAGATTTGATGACCAGGTCAGGTCCGGCTGTTCGGTCATCCACCGGACGATATGTCACTATCCGGCTTCCTTCAGAAATCAGCATGGGCTTTGGTGTATGGTTATAAAAGGCATTGATATTTTGTTCCCATTTCCTGATTCCCACATTGTTGCCAATACACACGACGGCATAGCTCTCATGGTGTATAATGTCCATACCTGTATGGTGAAAAGTCACAATATTTCCGTCTGCATCAGCGGTGATGCCGGAAATGTGCAGTTCGGTAAGCCCTTCTTCCAGACCAAACCAGCGTACACCGTTTTTTTCGATTTTTCCTAAGCCGTTATTGAGTGTACAAAACCAGATATTTCCTTTTTTGTCTTCGGCAAATGAGATGACCGTCTGGTCTTTGATGGGGTGGCTTACTTTTTCCTGATTGTCGATGCAGGCCACGCCTTTTCCGTCAGTACCGATCCAAAGATTTCCTTTGGAATCGGCAAAAAGCGTGTAATTATAATCGGTAGGCAGTCCATTTTTTTTGCTCCACAATTTTAATATCTTTCCGTCCTGACTGAGCTTATTGATGCCTGCGAGAGTGGATACCCACACAAAGCTGTCCTTAGTGGTGATACAGAACACATTATTGTTGGCGAGACCTTTTTTTTCATCAATCACACCGGTCTCTTTGCCATCCCTGTTCATTTTTCTGATTCCGTTGCCAAAGGTTCCTGCCCAAATCTGGCCTGAAGTCTTGTTCAGGTAAAGCGATAATATATTGTCTTTGATTTGGGATTTCCTGATTTTACCTTCCTTGTCTATGATGAATAATCCGGCATCATTGCCCGTATATATTATCCCATCTATTTCAAGTAAAGCCTGTATGTTTTTAATATTGGTTTCTTTGAGGCTAAAGATGCCTGCTGCTGAAATCAGCCCGTTATTATTGCAAAGCAGCCAGATGTTGCCTTCATCGTCACAAAGCAAATCAATTACCGAAAGCGTGGATTCCGTTCCGGTGTAGTGGAATTCAGATGCTTTCGCTGTCGATGAACTGACGTTATTCAGTGCATGGTTTTTATCGGCAGACAATGTCAGAATGCCATCCGGAAATATTTCTGTTCTTTTGACCATCTGTTTTATTCCGGCGATCAACTTCGTTTCTCTTGTAGTAAAATCGTGCATCCAAACGCCGTGCTCAAAGGTGCCAATGTACAGTTTTTTTGTTTCTGTATCCATTTTGAGGGAGGTAATGATGTCATTGGGCAAGATGGATTTCCAGGCCGGAGAAGCAATCTCCTTTTTGCCATTTTCAAATCGACACGAAATCAATCCGGCATCGGTCCCGGCATACACCAACCCATTATCGTCCGTCGCCAGGGCATAGATATCTTTGCCCGGAAGCCCATCATCTTCATTTAAATTGTAGAGCGTTTCTCCGGCATATACATATAAACCTTCTCCGTATGTGGATATCCATAATTGCTGTTTCCTGTCACGGCACAGTCCCGTAATTTTTTCTTTGGGCCAACCTTCGGGAATATTCCAGGGACGAAGAACATGCTCCTGAAGCGTATATATGGCACCGTCCGCGTAACCAATCCATAATAAATTTCCATCGTGAAAAAAAGTAGTGGCTTCCTGATTGCCACCGTCATTTCTGAGTAAGGTCTGGTGTGTGTTTCCGTCATACGCAATCACCCCTTCTCTGGTACCAATATACAACATACCATGTTTATGCCGGAACAAAGAGGAAGGGTTCATTCTTAAGAGGTCCGTGCTGACTTCGTGCTGATAAAAATGATATTGCTGAGCCGCTGTGCTGTTAAAGATTAAAATGCTTAGTAAAAAACAAAGTATTTTCATAGTACACTACCCGAAGCGGTGATGGTGATCTGAATTTCTTCTGCAATCTTTTTATGAACAATGCGGGGTATAGTGATATTGTAATCAGCCAGCAAAATGCCAAATGAAGAGTCCAGAAATATATTTCCTTTACTGACCGTAATTTTGTTTTTTATGATTCTTTCTTTCTGAACTCCGTGTATGTTAAAATGGCCTTTGCTTCTGACTTCATAAACCCCGTCTTTGCTCAGATCGGGTTTGTCAAGCAATTTTCCCACATAAGTGATGGTGGGATAGACATTTGATTCCATATAATTTTCATGGAAGTGTTCCATTTGTAATGCCGAGTTAAATCCCTGAAAAGATTTTAAACGAACAGAAAAGGCAAATTTATTTTCTGTCGGATCAACAATGCCTGACATTTTATCGCTTTCCGCTTTAATAATTTCCAATGGAGCATCTGAGATAAACTTAATTTTACCGTAGAAGTTAAGTTTTGTTGATTGGCTAATTATACTTAAACTCAAACAACATAAAAAAAAGCAGAAAAATACTCTCATAGGTCCAAAGTTAGGAATTATTTCAGGAATAAATGAAAACAAGCTGACCGAAAGCGTAAATATGGCTTCTGAACGGGTATGACCGATTTGAAATGTTTTTGTTTCTTAAATTTGTTTTGTGACCTTGCAAATAAACATCTCTGCTTTGGGACAGTAGAGTTCATGTTTATCCCCCTGGTTTTACACATTTTAACCTGGTCTCTTCTTAAAGGCTATTTGGGACGGCAGAAAGACAAACCCGGAAATAAAAAATACAAATAATTTAAACCCGAATGTTTTATCCCGTTCGGACAACTATTATGCCGTTTCAGTCATTGTGAGTACACAGGGTACAATTTATCCTTCTATCTTTGTGTTATGATTTTAAACATCTGGAAAATGAAATTTAAATTTATTGTTTATTTAGTATTAGCAGGTATGATAACCATAGGGTGTACACATAATCCTGCGATACCCGATCCAATACCGGTCACCACGACTGTCACTTTGACACCGACATGCGCGACATGTCCATCTGGTCCGGTATGTGCTGTTACAGATGACATAATTCTCAACAGCTCCACCACCTATACAGCCTGTGCTGCCCAACCGGCCAATCAGGGAAGCTTTCAGCTGGATGAAAATAAATGTATGATATGGACGCCCGCAGCAGGTGCCAACGAGATCGTTAATACCTGCATTGTGGTGTGTACCGGTACATTGTGTGATACAACATTAATTACCATTTTTCCGCCGGTACCTGATGACACGATGAGTACGGGCATACCTTGTAATCCCGGCGTGGTTTATTTTTTAAAGGATGTATTGCCTGTGCTGACCGCAAATTGTGCCTATTCGGGTTGTCACAATGCAGCAAGTGCCCGCGAAGGTGTTGTACTGGACAGCTACAGTCGGGTATTAAAAACGGTTAAGGCCGGCAACCCGGGAAGCAGTAAATTGTATAAAAGTATTACTGAAAATGATGCTGATGATGTCATGCCACCGTCTCCGTCTCCACGTCTGACCACGGCCCAGATTAATCTGATCTACAAGTGGATAGCCCAGGGTGCCAAAGACGAACAATGCGATGAAAATCCGGGTGGATGTATCACAACCAATGTGAGCTATGCGAATTTTGTAAGACCCGCTTTGGCTTCTTGTACTACCTGCCACAAAACCGGCAATGCAGGCGGAGGCATAAATCTGGATTCTTATCAGGGATTTAAATCGGCCGCAGATAGCGGAAGATTATACGGATCAATTCAGTGGTTATCCGGATATCAGACGATGCCTCAGGGAGGATCAAAACTGACGGATTGTACCGTGATGAAAGTAAAAAGCTGGATTGATGCGGGTGCTCCCAACAATTGAAAAATCTGCTTTTTAGCTAAAAAATTAATGACATATCCCTATATTTGTCCGTTTAAATTAAATCATTGCGTCCTATGAAACAATATAGTATACTTATTATCCTTGCTTTATTACTGGCTGGATGTTATTATGATTCCGAAGAAGATTTATATCCTTCCGCAAACTGTGTGACGACCAATGTCAGTTTTGCCAATGACATTAAGCCTATATTGGATGCCAGTTGTGTATCCTGCCACAATCCTGTATCGACCATTGGTGGTGGTATTGATCTGAATGGGCATGCTGCAGTACTTCCTTATGCAACAAACGGCTCACTGGTCGGATCTGTAAAACAAGTAGGGTATTCCGCCATGCCCAAAGGTGCATCAAAACTGGACAATTGCAAGATTGCTAAAATGGAAGCCTGGGTATTGGCAGGCAGCCCGAATAATTAAAAAAAATTAGAAATGAAAAAGTATATTCCCTGGGTCATTGTGGCCGTGCTCATTGGTGGCGCAGTTGCCTATAAAATGTATAATAAGCCGCATGCCGAAACCAAAGACGCAACTGCAGATATCGTTATAACCCCGGCCGACCTGTTGAAAGCATATGAAACCGATGAAACAGCAGCAGATAAAGCATATCTGGATAAGATCATTGAAGTTGAAGGTGTTGTTAAATCGGTAAATCAGGTGGAGCAGGGTGCAAGCCTTTCTCTGGAAACGGGCAATGACATGGCTGCGATCATTTGTGAATTTGAATCAAACAATGCCCTGGAGAATGTAAAAGCCGGGGACAAGGTACGGGTCAAAGGATTCTGTTCCGGAAAACTCATGGATATCGTGCTGGTCAGGTGTTCATTATAAAAGTTTAACGTTTATTTACCAAAGTTACTGTAACAGACCAACATTGATATAGTCTTTGAAATAGCAGTATTGACGTCATACTGTCATAGTTAAAGTTTTTTTTCCTGATTAATTAATCACTGCGAATCGGATAGAATAAGTAGTCATCATCATTAGATTATTTATGTGAATTGTGGTGGATAATTAGTATTAAATTTTTATTCAATTATTAAAAAATAAATTAAAAATGAAACATTCCATTTTAATTATAATGGTCTTTATTAGTTCATTGACCCTGGTTTCCGGACAAAAGTATTTTACCAAAACCGGACACGTGGCTTTCTATTCAGACACGCCGCTTGAAAAAATTGAAGCGCACAACAAGTCATCAAATTGCGTGATGGACCTTGCCACGGGTAAAATTGAGTTAGGTGTCCTGATCAAAGGTTTTCAGTTTGAAAAGGCCCTCATGCAGGAACATTTTAACGAAAATTATCTGGAAAGCAATACCTTTCCTAAAGCGACTTTTAAAGGTCAAATAGATAATTACTCAAAAATTGACGTGTCTAAAAATGGTAAATCTACCGTAAAAGTAACCGGTGATCTTACCATGCACGGTGTGACTAAAAAAATTACCACCGATGCCGTGGTTGCCGTGAATAATGGTAAAATATCAGCTGAAGCGGTCTTTAATATCACCATAGCAGATTTTAATATTGCCATACCATCATTGGTAAAAGATCAGATCGCGAAATCGGTGAAAGTTAAAGTGGATGCCACACTCGACTTGCTAAAATAAAAACAACAACATCATGAAACACCTCCTTTTCCTTATTCTGCTTACTTTTAATGCCACCTTCCTTCAGGCACAGGATGATTTATTATCGTTGCTGGGAGAGGAAGAAACCACAGATTATACCAATGCCAGTTTTAAAACCAACCGTGTAATTAATCTGCATTCACTCGAAAGCACGGCTTCCGGTGTACTTGATTTCAAAATCAGCCACCGTTTTGGCACGCTGAACGGAGGGTTTTATGAATTGTTTGGGCTGGATAATGCCAATATACGCATTGGACTGGACTATGGTTTATCGGACGTTTTAACCGTAGGCTTTGGACGGGGTAGTTTTCAAAAAACATATGACGGCTTTGTAAAATACAAATTCCTGCGCCAAAGCACTGGTAAAAAAAATATGCCTGTCACAGCAGCTTTATTGCTGACATCAGCGATTCAAACCCAAAAATGGGCAGATCCGTCCCGCGACAATTATTTTTCAAGCAGACTCTATTACACTGCCCAATTGATTATTGGAAGAAAATTCAGTGAGTCGGTCAGCTTTCAGCTCAGCCCCACTATGGTCCACCGCAATCTGGTGGCAACCAATGCAGAAAAAAATGATGTGTATGCCTTAGGTGCTGCGGGCCGTATTAAACTCAGTAAAAGGATAGCACTTAATGCGGAATACATCTATTTGCTTCCGGATCAGGTGGCATCAGATATTACGAATTCTTTATCTATTGGCTTCGATATTGAAACCGGTGGACACGTTTTTCAGCTGCATTTCACCAACAGTACTTCGATGATCGAAAAAGGATTTATTGCAGAAAATACCAATAGCTGGAACAACGGAGGTATTCATTTCGGATTTAACGTGAGCCGTGTATTTACTGTAAAGAGAAAAAAACTGGAGTAATTTTACCAGGAATATTTATTTTTTAAAAACGTATAAAAATTAAAGCTTATGCCATCATACATATATGTTTTATTATTACTGACCACTGGTCTTTTTTTGTCCTGCTCTAAGGATGATAACAGCGTTATACCTGACCCGGCAGCGGTTTCCGCATCCCTGACTAATGCCGGTCAATGGAGAGTCACCCTCTATACGAAAGACTCCAAAGACGGCACATCCGATTTCAGCGGTTATGTATTTGAATTTAAGTCCGGCAACGTTTTGACTGCTTCCAGAAGCGGAGTACTGCTCACCGGATATTGGAAAACGGCCACCGACAGCGGTAAAACTAAGCTGGTAATCGAATTACCTGAAAACGACCCGCTGGAAGAATTGAACGAAGACTGGGAAGTGATTTTGCAGCAAGCTGACAAAATCCGGATGAAACACATCAGTGGAGGCAACGGTACAACTGATGAAGTGGAATTTACTAAAATCTGAACAATCGCAACTTACAGAAACAAATAAGGAAGTAAAAAAAGTGTATTAGCAGGTTAGCTTTTATCTCATCGACATTTTTGCAATACAAACATTATTTATTGGCTACCATAACTTCAGTCTGATAAGGGCCATTTAGTGTTGTATAACTTAAAGGCAAACCTTGAAGCACCCACTCCGTATTCTGGTCTTGATTTTTACGGAAGAAGCATGTTTTGATATAGTAGACGGGAATTAAAGCGTCCCTGTTTGTCCTGCTTGTAAAGTTGGAGCTTACTAACTCATTATTTTAAATCCGCCGAAGGACTATCCTTTTATTTTACAGGATATCTGCTATATCCATTGGTTGTCCAAAAATTATTTTGCCGCTTTCTGATTTTACCAGACTGCCGCAGGCAACATCCAGATCGTGTTCAAAAAACAGGAAGTGTTTGCCATCGGAGGCTTTTTCATGCAGTGTTTGTTTTTCGCGCAGACTGTCCAAAGGCCGGACATCGTAAGCCATGACGTAGGGTAGTGGAATGTGATGGTGTGATGGAATCAAATCAGCACAATACACCAGCGTATTACCGGAAGGTGTGGTAATATAGGGCAGCATCATCGCTTCGGTGTGGCCGTAAACAAAACTTAAAGAAATATGGTCAGAAAAACGGATGCCTTCCTCCACATCGATAAACTTTAAAACCCCGGCCTGTTCCAGGGGGACAAAATTTTCTTTTAAAAATGATGCTGCTTCGCGTGCATTGGGCGTATAGGCCCAACGGTAATGCAATTCATTACTCCAGTAGGTCGCATTCGGGAAGACAGGTACAATATTGCCGGAAGAATCAAACTGAAGTGCACCACCAACATGGTCAAAGTGAAAGTGAGTCAAAAGCACATCGGTGATGTCATCTGTTTTTAGTCCCAGCGGCAACAGAGCAGCATCAAACGATACATCATCATGCGGATAAAAGTGTTTTCTGAACCTTTCATCCTGTTTCTTGCCTACACCCGTGTCTATAAGGATTTTTCTGTTTCCTTCCACCACCAACAGACAACGCATCTGCCAGGTACATAAATTTTCTTCATCAGAAGCACACATTTTATTCCACATTCTTTTTGGAACTACCCCGAACATAGCACCACCGTCGAGTTGAAATTTACCTGTTTCAATAATATGTAACTGCATGGCTCCTGTATCTTATAATTAAAATCCAATTATTTTTATGTCGCCGGAAAGTTGAATCATTTTTATGGCGGTGTGGGCAGCTTCAATGCCTTTATTGCCATATTTGCCACCCGCCCTGTCATGTGCCTGTTGCTTGTCATTCGGCGTCAATACACCAAATATAACCGGTTTTCCCGACATGATACTGAGCGTCATGATGCCTGAAGCAACAGCATTGCTGATGTATTCATCGTGTTTGGTTTCACCTTTAATGACACAACCAATACATATTACAGCATCTAACTTATGGTTGGAAAGAAGCATTTTAGCACCGGACGGCAACTCAAAAGCACCGGGTACAGAAACAGAAATGATTTCTTCGTCGCCACAACCATATTTATTTAATTCTGCTAAACAGGCATCACGCATGGCAAAGGTAATGTCCTCATTCCATTCTGAAGTCACAATGCCTACTTTGGCGTTTTCTAATTTTTTAAGTTCACCTGAAGAGGAGATGTGATCTTTTTTGTGTGCACTAGACATAATATATATTTATTAAAACAAAAAAAAAGGCAGAATTTAAACGTAAATTCTGCCTTTGGGGTTTATATTTTGTACAGTTTATTGCTGAAGTCTGGCAAGAAGTTTTTCAGCATCCCTGAATTCGTTGGAATCAGGGTATTTAGCCTTGATTATCTCAAGTTGTTCTGTTGCTTCTTTTGTTTTGCCTTCAGAATAATACATCATGGCAAGTTTGTGCAGATAGTATGGGGTCAGCATTTCATTATCAGATGCCGCTGCTTTTTTATACAGGTTCATCGCTTTTTCTTTGTCTCCCAATTCTGAATAGGCATCACCCAGTGCACCTGCTTTGGTTACCGAGGTTACTTCATCATCGGCATCGTAACCTTCAAGTTTGTCAACTGCTTCCTGGAATTTACCAAGATTCAGGTAACATAAACCGGCATAATAACCTGCCAGATTAGCCGCTTTGGTACCACTGTAATTGTCTATGATACCTAAAAAACCTTCAAAACCTCCACCCGGATTTTCAAGAGCCAATGCAAACGAGTCTTTGGCAAAAACTTCTTCTGCTTTGAACATGGCATTTACCGCTTCTTTTTCTCTGGGGCCGATATATAAATACTTATAGGCAAAATATACTGCCGCAAGTATGCCGATACCCAGTATGACATAGGATATCATTTTTTGATTTTCTTCGAAGAAATTATTTTTAACAGGCTGACTGCCTTTCACTTCTACCACGCCTACCACTTCATCAGCGCCGTCTGTCGTTTTATTTTTTCTTTGTGCCATAATTCTGATTTTTAAAAAATTTGCGCAAAAGTAATAATTTAGGTTGGAAATATAGTTATTTATAAAAATTTATATTGATTTTTCTTAATTTGTACAGTTTAAATTGACAAAATTACTGTTTTAAGGAAGTATATCGTACTTACAATATAGCAATACATGTTATCATGGCCCGTTTCAATCCTAAAAAAGGGAGGGATGCCTGTAACTGCATCATCTTTCAGTAACACAATGCTGGCTTCAATTTTCTATTCTCCAGGGTATTTAATCCAAATTTTATTATTACTTTGGTCAGTTTAAAACCGGACAAAATAGTAGGGTAACAAAGATTTTTAAAACGGATAATGCTGCATCAGCTGCCTGGAGGATATTAAGAATTGGTTGTGGAGCAGTTAAATCGACACGAAGTTATTCTAAAATGCAAGAACCCCTATCAACCGATGGTGGCTGGTCATTTTAATCTAATATATAATTTGTTTTAAGTATTTGAACTTCCTGATAGATGTACTTTTACTGAATACGCGATCAAGACTTTTTTTTTGGTGTAAATTTTTCATTGTATTGCTATGCATCTACCATTATACGGATATATATTATATTATTTCCAAAGACTTAAGTAGTTGGATTGGCTGAGTTTAGGTTTTTCCGTTCCAAAAAAAAATAGCAGGATTGGACAAGGTCGTTGACACTAATTGAAGTAATTTTGTTTCAAAATATACAATTATGATCACCAGAATTATAACAACTTCCTTGTTTCTTACACTTTTATTGTATCCATGCTCCGACGGGTTGACTCAGACTACAAATTTCTGTGGCCAGCACCAACTTATTACCCGATGGTGGAATAAAAATCCGGACATGAAGCTGCAATATGAAAAAACGGCAGTTCAAATTAAAGAATTGGTAGCTTTGAACAAAAATCCAAATCCAAAATCAGCCCCGCCATCCATTATCCGGATTCCTGTGGTTTTTCACGTATTACACCTCAACGGTCCGGAAAACATCAGCGATGCACAAATTTATGATCAGGTACGGATTTTAAACCGGGACTACCAAAAACAAAATGCAGATACCATACAGGTTGCTGCTGCTTTTAAAAATAATATAGCCGATGTTGGTTTTGAATTTCACCTTGCAAAAATCGATCCGGAGGGCAAATGTACCAATGGTATTGTAAGACATTATACTAACAAAACCAATTGGAATGCAGATCGCCTTGAAGATTTTATCTATACATGGCCCGCAGATAGGTATCTGAATATATATGTTGTCAAAAGCATCAACGTTGCTCCTGCTTACACCTTTTTACCCGGTATTGGAATTCCTGCGTCAGCAGATGCTATAGTGTGTGAGTCATGGCTGGTAGGCAGCATCGGTACTGCTACCAGTGCAAATTCGAGGGCACTCACCCATGAAGTGGGCCATTGGTTCGGATTGCCGCATATTTGGGGTGTTTCCAATGCACCGGGTGTGGAGTGTGGCGATGATTTTGTAGACGACACTCCGGTCACTAAAGGTTTTGTGGCATGTAGTATCAACAATGCGCGTATCTGCAACTCCAATATCCACGAAAATGTTCAGAATTATATGGATTATTCTCCGTGCAAACTGATGTTTACCAATGGACAGGCAGCTTATATGCGGGAAACCATCACATTAGGTTTGAACAACAGGAATCACCTGATCAGTGAAGCCAATTTAATAGAAACAGGCATCGCGGGTAATATTCCGTGTTCTACTTTGGCAAGTTTTTATGCCGCCTACTACGCAGTTTGTAAAGGGGAGACCATCCGGTTTTATAGCGAAAGCCGGACAGGCAGCCCTACTATTAGCCAAACATGGTTTATTCCAGGGGCCTTGCCCGCAGTTTCCACCGATTCCATCGTTGATGTCACATTTCCGGAAGCCGGTAGCTATGAGGTTAAACTGGTGGTGTCTGGACCAAATGGTGTGGACAGCTTATCTAAATATATTGAAGTTTACGACGGGAGTACAGGCAAATTAACCCCGGTTGTTTACAATTTTGATGACGGATTCCTGCCATCTGAGTTACACCTGGCCAATAACGACCCAACTGGCACCGGAAACGGCTGGGAAACAACAGCTTCCATTGGAGCAAATAATACGAAAGGGTGTATCGTTTTGAAAAATGCCGGTCCTTCGGCCGTAGCCTATTTTGAAACACCTTTTTTTGACTTTTCAGATAACAGCAAGCCTTCCATGTCATTTTATTACGCATATGCCAAACAATCTGAAACACAGATAGACTCTTTCAGATTGGAATACACCCTGGACTGCGGCAAATCCTGGCGCGTTTTTCCTAATATACCGAATACCACTGCCATGGCCAATAACACAGGCGGTGTCTCTTCTGCACCTTTTTTCCCCGAATCACCGGAAAAATGGCGGAAATTGAACCTGCAAACTACATTTACCGCTTTATTTAAAAATAAAGCAAGTGTCAAATTCAGATTTTACTTCAAAAGCGACCCCGCAAGTGATGGTTCAAACAATTTTTTTATTGACGAAATTAATATCAACAACGAATCAATTTCAGGGATACAACATCTAAATGAGGACTTGATAAATATTTATCCGAATCCGGCAACGTCAGATATTACCATTGAAATCAGCGGTGCTGAGGCAGGAAAATACACCGTCGAAATGGGCAACTTAATGGGACAATCCGTGTTACAGCCGGCTTCTGTTTCCATAGCGGAAAATAGAGCCTTATTTAAAATCAGTGACACACATCAAATACCGGCAGGAGTGTACCATATTAAAGTTAAAAAGCAGGGGTATAATGATATAATCAAGAAAATAGTGATTTTTAAATAATATTTTTAAACGGAGTTCGGTGATATGATCATTGATTTATCATCGGCTTCCGGTTAAGAGCACAGGATATGTTTTAACCCGTTATAGGGTAACATGGGGAATTAAATACACTGACCTTAGATCTTTAACTTAATCTTATGGTGTGGCTTTGAATGCAGGCACTTTTAAGCGCTTTGATTCAATGATGTAGTTTTGTGTTGAAATAAGTTTCTATAATAAACTTATTTTTATTGGATATTTAATGGCTGCTTTTCAGTGTTGCCAGGAGTTTTCCGGCCCTGTTCAGAATTCCAGCTGAAGCATTTTCCAGTGATGCTTCGATGGCGATAATCAACTCTTCTTTTAATTCCGGGACTGCCTTACAAATATTGGCACACACAGTCATACTGAAAGCCCTGATGGCAATGGCTGTTTTGGGTTGAAGGATAAATGATAAACAAATGTCAAATACAACACCCTGAAATTCTTCGGGTATCTGCATGAATTGCCAGGTTCTTACCGTGTTTCGAACTACGGCATCGTGAACAGGGTGCTGTAATTGACGGATCATCTTAGACATGTAAGGAAGCAGCAATTCGGGATGTTTTTCACCAATATCGCCCACAGGCCATGCGGCTTTCTGACAGATTCTGAGATCGGTGTCAAAAAAGCACGCCATAAGCGAATCCATTTTACCTGAATCTTCAAGGATTGAAGCTATAACCAGGGTTTTAGCTTCATGGCCCGTATTTCCTGATAAAATTGCCCTGACCGTCATAATTTTAATACTTATTGAGGATGCCTTTTTCGATGGGTGTGTTGCCTTCTTTCATCCAAAGGGGTTTGGGCTTGTCCATAAGGTAATGATCAAAGTATTGCTGGAGCCGGATATTAAAATCCAACCTGTTCTGCCATTTTACCGGCCAGTGGGGTTCGCCGTTATAATTGAGCATCCACGTTTCTTTGTTTAATCTGCGCAGGGCCATAAAATATTCAATACCTTGTTGCCATGGCACAGCGCCATCTTCATCATTGTGAAGGATCAGAACCGGGGTCTGCACTTTGGTCATACTGTAAATTGGACTGTTTTTATGAAAAAGGGAAGTGTCGTCCCATAAAGTCGCACCTAATCTGGACTGCGTTTTTTCATACTGAAACATGCGGCTCATACCTGATTCCCATCGAATTCCCCCATAGGCACTGACCATATTAACAACAGGTGCGCCGGCTTCGGCACAACGGTATCTGTTGGTTTTTGTTAACAGATACGCAATCTGATAACCTCCCCAGCTATGTCCTTGCAAACCCATCCTGCTTTCATCAATAAATCCCTCTTTAAGCAAGGCATCCACACCACTTTCAACCGCATTGTAACAATCTTCGCCAGGCTGGCCTTTGGTATAGTGTATGTCTGGGTTAAAGATCACATAACCCTGATTGGTATAATACGTATAGTTGATACTGGATCGGTGCGCCTCTGGAGCCCGGTGTCGGTGCAGTTCATCAGACGAACGTTCATAAAAATTTACCAGTAGTGGATACTTTTTTTCCATATCAAAGTTTGGAGGAAAAAACAACATACCTTCATTTTTTTGTCCTCTGAAGTTGGTCCAGGAAAATAATTTGGCTGTACCCCAGCCATATTCCTTTTGTTGCGGGTTGGCATCCGATATTTTTTTGATGGACACAAAAGAGGTATCAGCAACCAGTAAGTCCGGAAACGTGGAAAAGTTTTGTTTCGTAAACAGATAACTTTCCTTGTTCCTGGCCTTTTGTATCGATTTTGTCAGGGAATAGGCCCCGCCTGTCAATAGTTTTTTTTCAGCTGATGCTATGTTATAACTCAGGTATGCTTCTTCTTTGGTTTGTTCATCAAACCGGTGCAGAAGCATATCTTTTGATCCATCAATATATTCGTTTTCCATATCCGTATCCATATACCGGTACACCTGATGGTCCGATCTGCCTCCCGTGAGGTTGATATTGGTAAAAGGATCTTCAGGATTCAGCTTCCATATGTCATACCGGTCGTATACCAAAGCAGCTTCATCGTTTTTGAGCCAACCTGCAAATCCATAGGCATCCGCTTTTTGTGGTATATCATTTTTTTCATCATGAAAGACAGACACCGACCACAGACCAAGGACAGCAATGTTGAATTTTTGCGTATCAAAGGTTTGCCATATGGAATCGGACCGCTTCCACCAGTAAATATAACGTCCCCCGGGAGAAAAAGCCGGGTCACCGGACTCACCTTGGCTGATTAGTGTGGTATTTCCGGTTTCAGTGTCGAGAAGAATCAAATCTTTAAATAGTTCACCGTTCCAGGTCACTACTTTCTGATAAGGCAGCGAACGAAGTTGAAGCATATATTTGCCGTCGCCTTTGACCGAAGTAATACACTTTTCGGTTTCAGGCGATTCGAGCAATAGAAATTTATTTTGCCCGATATCATACATCATAGCATACGACTTTTTTTTATCTTCATCCAATGTGGATTCCATTTGTGTATACAACCTGGGCGAGTCGTGGTGCCATATTTCAACATTTACAATTTCGTCATCTAACAGGGTAGTGTCCTTAATGGGAAGTACAGGAGCCAAGCCAAAAAACAACCTGTTCCCAGACTCAGAAAAAGTCAGTTTCCGGTCACTGCTTATAACCCAGGGGGCGGGCAAAGCCACACTATCGGGAAGGTTTAGTTTTTGTACAAGGGTGTCCCGCGTCGATTTCAGGTAAAGCTGATACGGTTTTTGCCTGACTTCTGTTTTATTTTTTAATCCTAAGAACGCAACCGACTTCCCACTTTTTTCGTACGAAAGCTGATCTATTTTGTACATATCTGCCAGAATTAAACGCACGGTGTCTGTATTCAGGTCTCGGGTATAAACACTATATGACGCAGTACTGTCACCGCTGCATTGCACATAAGCCAACTTAGGGCTCTCATCGGCCAATGAAAAATCTTTACTGTTTTTAATGGTATCTTCTTGACCACTTACCAGATTTCTTATAAAAAGTGCAGTGCCATCACATATTGGTTTTTTGACTTTCTCCCTGACCGTAGTATCGGCTTTTTCTACTTCCATTTTTTTGGTGTATACACAATAACCTGAATAACGGGCAGGTATTGTGAAATCAGTCACTCCGGCTATAGTTATTATACGGTTATTGACCGTATTAAATATAGTAAGGCTGTCAATAGGCATCTTATCTTTAGGCGTTTTTTTTCGTTTGAGGACGCGTGTGCTGTCAAAATCAAGACCATGTGTAAAAAGCACATAAGAGCCCGTCATATCCATATCCGCTTTTATAACTCTGGAAAACATAAACGTTGTGTCTTTCCTTTGGTTATATATGGCCAGCCACTTATTCCCGGTTTCTTTTTCAAGGGTGTAGAGTATGGTTTCAGCAGAATCAGAAATTTTGGTATTTTTAATCCTGTTCCAGCTGCTGTAAACGTCGGGAGTCATTTTTTTAAGTTCCTGACCTGCACCGGAAACTAAAAAAAATAAGACCAGAACCAGAGAAAAGATTATTTTTGATGATAAATATCCGGAGATAGTCGGTATTGTCATATTATTGTGCATAAATTACAAGTTAAAAATTCAGCTTCCAAAGGGAGGGTAAAAGTAAAAATAAAAAATTTAATCAGATGATAAATGTCGGACTGATCGCCCACGACGGGAAAAAACCGGAAATGGTTTCTTTTGTAATTGCCAATAAAGCCTTCCTGATGAAAGCAAAACTTTTTGCAACAGGGACTACAGGCGGACATATAGCAAAGGAAGGGTTTGATGTGGAATGCCTCCTTTCCGGCCCAAGAGGGGGGGACGCCCAAATTGCTGCCTTACTGGCTACAGGTCATATTGATGTAGTCATTTTTTTCAGAGACCCCCTGGATAAACATCCCCACGAGCCAGACGTACAGATGCTGATGAGATTGTGCGACGTGCACAATATTCCCCTGGCTACCAATCCTAAAACTGCATTTTATATATTAAAAGGGATTGAAGCGGAACTGCTAAAAGAAGCCAGATCAAAAAAATGACTTTTAAGACACCGCTTTAAATGTTTATGATAAATAACATGCACCGGGGAGCAGACCTATGAAAACAGAAGAATTTAAGGTGATTTCAGAGACAATACCCCATGAACCGGGGGTATACCGCTTTTTGGATGAGGAGGGAACAATTCTGTACGTCGGTAAAGCAAAAAGTCTGAAAAGCAGGCTTAACTCATATTTTGGTGACAAAAAACACCTGCAGTATAAAACAGTGTTGCTGACCCGGAATGCCTCAAAAATTGAATTTACCGTAGTTGAAACAGAACACGATGCCCTGCTTCTTGAAAATTCACTGATAAAAAAATTTCAGCCCAGATATAATGTGATGCTGAAAGACGGGAAATCCTATACCTATATCTGCATTAAAAACGAACCATTTCCCAGGGTGTTTTTTACCAGACGTATGATCAGGGATGGTTCGGTCTATTTTGGCCCTTATACGTCCAAATACAGAGTGAACATCCTTCTGGAGATTATAAAAAAACTCTTTCAGCTGCGCACCTGCAGCCTCAACCTTTCCGCTGAAAATATTGCCAAAAAAAAATTCAGGGTATGCCTCGAATTTCATATTAAAAACTGCCTCGGACCATGCGAAGGCTTTGAACAGGAGACCGAATACCAGGCTAAAATAGATCAGGTAAAAAATATTTTGAAAGGCAATCTGGGTGGGGTAAAGCGATTTATTACAGATAATATGAAAAGCCATGCGGAGCGTCTGGAGTTTGAACAGGCACAGATCCTGAAAGAGAAACTGATAGCCTTTGAAGATTATCAGTCTTCATCCACCGTTGTCAGCACCACGATCAGGGATATTGATGTTTTTGCGATCACCAAAGACGATCAGATGGCCTATGTCAATTATCTTAAAATCGTCAACGGAACAATTGTCAATACCGACATTGCGGAGATGCAGATGAACCTCGATGATGATACCGGCGATTTATTATCTTTTGTTATTCCGACCATTCGGGAGCGTTTTGAAAGTGAAGCTCCTGAAGTGATTGTGCCGATCGAAATTCAGTTGCCCGATCCGAAAATTACCATTACAGTACCTCAGAGAGGCGACAAAAAAAAGTTACTCGAACTCGCAGAAACCAATATTGATTATTTTATTCGGCAGAAAAAAAGAGATGAAGTCAGCCATCAGAAAAAAGTATCCTCTTCTGAGCGCATACTCAGCACTTTAAAAAAGGACCTTCAGATGGAGGTAATGCCACTGCACATCGAATGTTTTGATAATTCGAATATCCAGGGTACAAATCCGGTATCTAGCTGTGTCGTGTTTAAAAATGCCAGACCAAGCAATAAGGATTACCGGCACTTCAATGTGAAATCGGTTGTTGGACCCAATGATTTTGCTTCTATGGAAGAAGTGGTGTACCGCAGATACAAACGACTGTTGGACGAAGGCAAACCATTGCCGCAGCTCATCATCATCGATGGCGGCAAGGGACAACTGAGTTCGGCAGTAAAAAGCCTGGAAGCCCTGAATCTGATCGGAAAAGTGACGGTTATCGGTATCGCCAAAAAACTGGAAGAGATATTTTTTCCGGGCGATTCCCTGCCTTTATATATTAATAAAAAGTCGGAGTCGCTCAAATTGATCCAGCAAGCCAGAAACGAAGCCCATCGTTTTGCTATTTCGTTTCACCGCGATCAGCGTTCAAAAAATTTTCTGGGCACTCAGCTGACCAATATTCCCGGCATAGGAAAAACTACTGCAGAAAAATTACTCAAAAGTTTTGGTTCGGTGACAGGCATTAAAACGGCAGATCCGGCAGAAATTGAAAAAGTTGTCGGTAAGGCAATAGCCGGAAAAGTACGCGCTTTTTTTGAGGAATAAACCAGGTTTAAATAAAATGAGATAAACATGAATTATAATTTTTCGCCAATAGTAGCCGGCACCATGCTGTGGGGTCAATGGGGCCGCAAATTATCTCCGCTGGAAATGGCCGACCTGATTAATTTTTGTGTAGCGCAGGGCATAACCACATTTGACCACGCGGATATTTACGGTGGATATACTACGGAAGAGACGTTCGGTCAGGCTCTCCGAATTTCCGGCATGCCGCGTAAAGACATTCAGCTTATTAGCAAGTGTGGCATAAAAATGATTTCAGATAACAAACCGTATCGCATCGGTCACTATGATTATGATAAGGCATATATCATAGCTTCCTGCGAAAAGTCGTTAAAAAACCTGCAGACGGATTATCTGGATTTATTTTTAATGCACAGACCTTCCCCGCTCATGCAGGCAGAGGAAATAGCGGAAGCTTGCCTTTTATTAAAAGCACAGGGGAAAATTACTTCTTTTGGGCTTTCCAATTTTACACCTTCCCAAACGGAGCTCATAAGACAATATATTCCGGTGGAATACAATCAGATCGAATTTTCTCTATCACACCATTGGCCACTGACAGATGGTGCACTGGATTATATGAAATTGCACCAGATCAGGCCTATGGCTTGGGCCCCGCTGGGCAATGTCTTTAAAGCGGACAATCAGGAAAACAAAAGGATCAGAAAAGTGCTCGGCGTATTGTCCAAAAAATATAAATCAGACGAAGATACGCTCTTACTGAATTGGGTGTTGCGGCATCCCGCTAAAGTGATTCCGGTCGCCGGGACTGCAGACAGGGACAGAATAAGCAGACTAAAAAACGCCGCTACTTTCGAAATGGAAAAAGAAGACTGGTTTGAACTTTGGGTGGCTGCCATGGGACATCCTGTGCCGTAAATGTAGGGGCAACCAGAAAATTCATGGTCAGCTTTGTTTGGTTTGGTCCCTTATGCCAAATTGGACTGCATAGAAGAAGAAAACAAAATACAATAAGAAAATTGATATACGAATGGAATCCCGCATTCGGAGTGTATACTTCGGACAGATAGGCCAAATTGCAGGTCGATGATAATTTTGACTTGTTGTAGTTTATGCCTGGAATAAATTTATTAAGGATAATTCAAAAACAATGCTGGTTTTTCATAATTAATTTGCTTCTCATATCTTGGGTTTAATAGTTTTTAAGAGGCATGTGGTTTACTAGCTCCATATTTTTTTTAGTTTTGTAAAAATATTACCCCCATGTTTGATTGGTTTAGAAATTTATTTTTGCCAGCCGTGGATCCGGATATCACACAATCCATAATTGCCATGTTGCTTACTATTGGACTGGGTGTATTTGTTGGCAGGATTAAGGTGGGGAAAGTTTCTCTGGGCGTTGCATCGGTCATGTTTGTAGGTATTTTACTGGGACATATTGGCTATGCTATAAAAGCAGATATAGCTACTTTTATCAGAGATTTTGGATTGATTCTTTTTGTTTATGGTATTGGAATACAGGTCGGACCCTCTTTTTTTTCATCCTTTCGGAAAGAAGGCTTAAAATTTAATTTACTGGCTGTTTCTACGGTTATTGCTGGCGGTTTGGTCACTTATCTGATCTTTATCCTGGCAGAGCCTGGCATCGAAAATGCCGTTGGACTGATGTCAGGAGCTGTTACCAATACACCCGGACTGGGTGCAGCGAAAGCGACGCTCCAGGAAATTCAGCAACAGTTTCCGGATACAAAATTCGGCGACCCGGCCATAGCTTATGCCATTACCTATCCTTTGGGTGTCATAGGTATTATATCCATGATCATTCTCACACGATCTGTATTTCGTATTGATTTGACGAAAGAAAAGGCATTGATCTTGTCGGAACAAAATAACAGCGAAGAAATACTCATCCGGAAAAAATGCAGGATCATCCATCCCGATTTGTTTGGAAAGAGCATATATCACATTCTGAAAGACCACGATTTAAGCGATATTATCATTTCCAGATTAAAACACCACGGTTCAAAGGAAGTGTATTCTCCCACACTGGACTCCCGGTTGGGTGAAAAAGATGTTGTTATGGTGGTTGGCAAACCGGTAAGCGTCGAAAAGTTTATTGCTATCGCCGGCAAAGAATCCAGCGATCTTGAAATTGAGGCAGAACAGGATATCATTTCAAAAACCATTTTTGTTACCCGTAAATCGGCTACCCATAAAAAATTGTCAGAACTGGATTTGTTTAATAAATTCGGACTTAAAGTGACAAGAGTGTACAGGTCGGGTATGGAATTGCTGGCCAGACCGTCTCTCGAACTTTTTTATGGTGACCGTTTAAGAGTAGTGGGCTATGCTGACGACATTGTAGAAGTGGAAAAAATAATTGGCAATTCGGAAAAAAGATTACTGGAACCCGATTTTCTTTCCCTTTTTGGCGGGCTGGTGATCGGCATGATTATCGGTTCAATTCCGATCATGATTCCAACCCTTCCGGTACCTGTAAAGTTGGGATTTGCCGCCGGACCATTAATTGCGGCGCTGCTGATCAGCAGGTATGGAGGCATCGGAGTAATTCACTCCTATATCAATGGGGGCGCAATTTATTTTATGAAAGACCTGGGTATCTGTTTGTTTTTTGCTTCGGTTGGGCTGCATGCCGGCACCCATTTTTATGAAAATTTTACCGAAAACAATGGTTGGATCTGGCTCTTATATGGGGCAGCTATTACATTTGGACCCTTGCTCATGATGGTGGTCATCGGGAAATTTGTATTCAAAATCAATTTTTTTCAGTTGGCAGGATTAATGAGTGGCACCTACACAGACCCTGCAGCGCTGGCTTTCTGCAATGGCTATCTGGATTCTGATATTCCAACCCAGGCATATGCAACCGTTTATCCTTTGGTGACCATCTTTCGGATTTTTGTGGCACAGATGCTTATTATACTTTGTATTTAACAAAAGCATGTCGGGTCAGGTCTTTAAATAAAAGACTTGGGCAACACGCATTATAAACCCTGTTTACCTCCTGCTGCCGAAGGGAATCTCAAGCTATTTAATTGCCTCACATCACTAACCAATAGAAGGGGTGATATTCCGAATTGCAATATCAGTGTTTTTTCTGAATGAGTCAAAGAATGGGCATGTATTCAGCCTAAATTGCACAATGGACGTGGATAAGAAAACAATCTGATTTCACAATTATCTCGTCATTCATTTTTAACGCTTCGATGCTCCTTATTTTAAGTGGAATTAAGGTGGAGATAGAGTGGGGTAAAGACCGATTGTATACGATGGTATTTTCTTTTTGAATTTTCCATACCTGATCAGTTTAAAATGCAATTTCGAATTTTCTTGTAGCCAATTTTATATTTGTTGCAACAACTATTTAGCTGCGGATTTGTTTAATATGTTTATTCAGCGCTTATGGACCGGACATCGTTTCTTAAATTATTGGGTTTTTCAACATTGGCATTAAAAATGGGCAATTTAAAACAATTGGAAAAATTATCTGATGTAATGGGGCTGACACCCACCATGCCGGTATTGTTTCTGGGGCACGGCAGCCCAATGAATGCCATCGAAGAAAATGAGTTTGTCAGTGGCTTCAGGAATGTGGCTAAAACACTGCCTAAACCCAAAGCGATCTTGTGTATTTCAGCACACTGGTACACCAAAGGCACAAAAGTGACGGCGATGGAATTGCCCAAAACGATCCACGATTTCGGAGGTTTCCCCAAAGCCCTGTATGAAGTGCAATATCCCGCCAAAGGAAGTCAGGCATTGGCGGCTGAAACCATTAACATGCTGAAACCCGTTATGGTTGAATCCGATGAACAATGGGGCTTGGATCACGGAGCATGGAGTGTCATAAAGCACCTCTATCCCAAAGCCGATATACCGGTAATACAGATGAGTATTGATTATACCAAGCCGCCTTCCTATCATTACGAACTGGCTGCTAAGTTATCAGAATTGCGCAAAAGGGGTATTCTGATCATAGGTTCAGGAAATATTGTTCATAATTTAGGTTTGGTAGATTGGGCCAATATCCATAAAGTAGACTATGGATATGATTGGGCTATGACCGCCAGATCCAGCATCAATCAATGGCTGCTTGACGGTAATTTTAATCCGATTATTCAATACGAAAAACAAGGTAAAGCCTTACAGTTGGCAGCGCCGTCACCGGATCACTTCCTCCCATTGATCTATACGTTGGGGTTAAAAAAGTCAGGCGATGACATCAGCCTGTTTAATGACAAATTGCTGGCCGGTTCTCTGAGTATGACCTCGGTGAAATTGGGATAAAACCGGATTATTAGTGCACTCTGATTATTCAATTTTTTATACGATGGCTCAATACATTAGTTTATTGCCGAATTGTCCGCAATGACTGTTTTTTTTAACGACATTTAATTTTTATTGTATTACTGAAAAGCGATTTACATGACTATCAGGTTATGGTACATGCACTAAATCATCGCTGTAAAATTTTTATATGCGGATTGCAATAGGGAAGGGGCATGGTGTAAGAATTAATGTTCGGTGAAGATGCATGAGACGGCAGGAATAAATTTTTATCCTTTCAGCATTAATTTACACAGAATCAATAATTTATTGTTGTATAATTCTGATTACAGCCGTGTTATTGCCAGCACATGCCGAATTTAAAATGAATTATTTCACCCAATTGATTGCTAACACATATTTAATTGTCGCAGATTGAACTTTTTTGTATTTTTATTTGTCATATATACTGAAATTAAAGGGTGTTTATTTCAACAGATTTAATCGGTTATTTTAATTAAAATGTATGTATCATCCGTAAATTGTAATGGTTTACGGGCAGTCATTAATAAAGATCAAAACAAAATGCGACAATTAAAAATTTCAAACAATATCACTTCCAGGGAGAGCCTGGCACTTGATAAATATCTGGTGGATATAGGTCGCATTGATTTATTGACCATCGAAGAAGAGGCAGATCTGGCAAAACGAATCAGGGGCGGAGATGAAATGGCATTGGAAAAATTAACTAAAGCCAATCTGCGTTTTGTAGTTTCAGTGGCTAAACAATACCAGAATCAGGGTCTTTCCCTGGCCGATCTGATAAATGAAGGCAATGTGGGGCTGATGAAAGCGGCAAGAAGATTTGATGAAACAAAAGGATTTAAATTTATTTCCTACGCAGTTTGGTGGATCAGACAATCAATCCTGCAGGCTATTGTGGAATATTCCAGAATGGTCAGGTTACCCCTCAATAAAATGACAGCGTACAATAAGGTGAATGATGCTTACGTGGCGTTTGTTCAAAAAAATGAAAGGGAACCCACACACGAAGAATTGGCAGAAATCCTCGGTGTCAATGAAAAAGATATAGCAAATATGCTTAAAGGCGGAAATCGCCATATTTCAGTTGATGCTCCGTTAAGCGATGACGAAGGGTCCATGTCCATGGTAGACATGATGAGTTTGGGAGACGAGGATAGCCCGGATTTAAAACTCATGGAAGAGTCCGTGCGAAAGGAAGTAGTCGAAGGTCTAGAAATTCTATCGCCAAGGGAAATTCAGGTGGTTTCAGCGTATTATGGCCTGGATGGGCACAAACCACTCACACTGGAAGAAATCGGAGAGTTATACAACCTGACCAGAGAACGGGTCAGACAAATAAAAGAGAGAGCCATTAGAAGAATGCGTAAATCAATAAGTAAAAACGCACTTCGGTCCTTTCTGAACTAATCTGTAATACAAATTTTCTATCTTTGAGGCTATTATCCACGATAAGTATAGCAAGCCCAAATGAATGTTGAAGATTTTTTTCGTTCTCTTCTTAAAATGCCGATATCAAAAAGTCAGCTGAACAGAGATTTGTCTGTCTTAAGGAAAGAAATAATGGTCCTGAAAAACCAGCTGGTCCCTTTTACAGAAGAGGAGATGGAATTGTTATCCGTCAACAAAAGTAAAACTCTAAAAAAAAATAGTTTTTCTAAACCTTATGGCGGTATTTTTACCAGTATATTTTATGAAAATCTGATTGCTTATATGGTGAAAAAATATCCCAATAAGCAAAGGCTGGTTATGTTCGTTACGTCATTGGATGAATTTGTTTATCTGACCAAAGGAGATTTGATTCATGTATATATGAACCAGGTTGAAGTCGGCGTCCTGACACAAGATGGCCAGTTTTACAATACAAAAAATAAGGTTTTTGCATCCATTGATGGCACAGACCATGCGGAAAAACACCACGTTACCATTCAGGGGAAAGACATAGGTTTTATGGTTAATCCTAAATTTGTCTCAAAATCAGGCACCCGTGCATTTCAGTTGCTGTCAAAAATGAATGGGGATGAAAAATATATATTTTTATGCCTCACTTTGATGAAATTATTGGATGAATCGAATTGAAGTCGGTAATCCGTAAACAATGCTGCTGCACTGAAGGTACCTGAACCATGGTTGTTGCACCCTTTTATGTAAGAATACTTTGGCTTTTTGTTTTCCTTCAGGCAATCTGATGAATATCCCGCTTAACAACTGCCTTTAAAACCAGCTTTCTTTTCATAACGTGGAGATTATTGGAATACCTGTATGTTTATGTAAATCTGATTTCATTTTATGTCGCCCTGAACAATTGAAGAGGCGCTGTTGTGTAATTTATAAGCGGAATTCCAAAACAAAATAATTATTTTAAAGTTATTTCAGTGATTATAATTACAAATAATGACTTTATTTGTAATTTTACAACATAAAGTTAATGTATTATGAGCGTTCTGGATCAGGCAAGGATTATAATTTACAGGTTTCACGAGAAAGGCCTTGAAATATTTCTTATCAATAATGACATGGAACTCGACAATGATATCTGGAAGATACCGCAGGGGCCTGCCCATAAAATTAAAGAGGAAGGAAAAATTAATAGTGTAATTGATCTGGATCCGACCGAAGATGAAAACGGAAGAAAAATCAGTACCTTGGCTATTGAGGGAGACTGGCATGACATACCTTCCATCAGAGGAATGTTGAAACACGATGTGAAGCTGGTCAAGGCCATCGTTAAAGAAAACTTACCGGGAAGTGAAAAAGGCGCCTATTTTGCTGTGAAAGAAGCATTTAAAAAAGTCCTTCCTGCTGAATATAAGGCCTTAAAAGAACTTAAGGAGATTTTATTCGACAGAAACTCCGTAACAAATTTATAAACCAATTTTTAATTATAGTTATGGTCATTGAAAATTCTACGATTAGTAGTACAAATTTTTCATTGGATGGTATGCGTAATCTTTATCATGGAAAAGTAAGAGATGTATACGACCTGGGGGAAACTTTACTAATGGTCGCTACCGACAGAATTTCAGCTTTTGATTTTATCCTGCCCAGACCTATTCCATATAAGGGACAGGTATTAAACCAGATAGCACAGCACTTTTTACAACATACCAGCGATATTGTGCCAAACTGGCTGATAGCCAGTCCTGACCCGAATGTGTCTGTCGGTATAAAAGCCGAATCGATAAAAATTGAAATGGTTATCCGGGGATATTTGTCGGGGCATGCCTGGAGAACCTATAAATCAGGCGAAAGAACGATTTGTGGGGAAACAATGGCAGAAGGACTTCGGGAAAATGATCCGTTTCCCACACCCATGATCACGCCTACAACCAAAGCATCTGAAGGCCATGATGCAGACATCTCGGTTGCAGAAATTTTAAAACAAGGTATTGTAACTTCGGAAGAATGGGCAATACTGGAACAATATACAAGGGCGCTTTTTGAACGGGGTACAAAAATGGCTGATGAACGCGGACTCATCCTCGTAGATACCAAGTATGAATTTGGAAAAGTAAACGACCGCATTATACTCATCGATGAATTGCATACACCCGACAGTTCCAGGTATTTTTATTTGGATGGATACGAGGACAGACAGGAAAAAAGGCTACCACAACCGCAGCTTTCAAAAGAGTTTGTAAGAGAGTGGCTGATTGCACATCAGTTTCAGGGATTGGAAGGTCAGGTCATGCCGGAAATGCCGGATGATTTTGTCTGGGAAATATCAGAGAGGTATATTCAACTGTATGAGATCATTACCGGCCGCTCCTTTTCAAAAGCAAATGTGGATCAAATGGAAAAGCGAATTGAAGAAAATGTAAAAAAATATTTGTCTTTAAACAGCTAAAGTACACGCCGGTAAACACTTCGGCATTTTAAAATCCATTATCTTTGCGTTTTGTTTTAAAACACTTGTTTACATGAGTAAAAAAGGAAGGGTATTGGTTGCCATGAGTGGCGGTATCGACAGCACTGTTGCAGCCATGATGCTTCATGAGGAAGGGTATGAGGTTGTCGGGATTACAATGAAGACCTGGGACTATGCCAGTGCCGGTGGCTCTAAAAAGGAAACCGGATGCTGCTCGCTCGATTCTATCAATGATGCCAGACAGGTAGCTGTTCAGATGGGCTTTCATCATTTTATTATTGATATCAGGGAAGAATTTGGGGATTATGTCATCGATAATTTTGTAGAAGAATATATTGCCGGCCGAACTCCAAACCCTTGCGTTTTATGCAATACCCACATTAAATGGAGTGCACTATTGAAACGGGCAGATGCCATGGATTGCGAATTTATTGCCACCGGGCATTATGCGCTGATTAAAGAGGAAAATGGCCGCAGATTTATTTCAAAGGGCAAAGACGACCGGAAAGACCAGTCTTATGTTTTATGGGGCCTCACACAATCATGTCTTGAAAGAAGTAGTTTCCCGCTGGGTACGTACAGTAAACCCGAAATTCGACAAATGGCAAGAGACTTCGGCTACGAAGAATTAAGTAAAAAACCGGAGAGTTATGAAATATGTTTTGTTCCCGACAACGATTACAGAGGCTTTCTGAAACGAAGGGTTCCCGGTCTGGAAGAAAGTGTTAAGGGCGGAAAGTTTGTTAATGCAAAAGGGGATATTTTGGGCTACCATGAAGGATATCCTTTCTATACTATTGGCCAGCGAAAAGGCTTGGGTGGTGGATTTAAAACCCCGATGTTTGTAACCGAAATCCTCCCCGCAACCAATACCGTTGTCCTCGGCGAAATGGATGCGCTGATAAAAAACGGCATGTCTGTAGGCCAGATAAACTTACAGAAATATGCGGAAATACCTTCAGGTATGGAAGCGGTCACACAGGTTAGATACAACGACAAAGGAGTTATGTCAGCAATTTATCCTTCAACAGAAGGCGTTGAAGTAGAGTTTTATGCCAACGTTAAAGGAATCGCACCGGGCCAGTCTGCAGTTTTTTATGAGGGCGATGACGTCATCGGTGGAGGCATCATAGGCAGTAGCACAGTTTTTGACCGTTTTGCACAGAATAAATAATCCATTTTATCGTTACTCTACTATAAAATAAATAGATTATATATGAAAATAAAATATAATATATTATTCCCTGCCGGTTTAATAGTGGTCTCTGTGTTATATTTTACAGGCTGTGCCAAGGAAACGGAAGTAATTGATGAAAGCACATTTGGATATGACTATTTCCCCCTTTCGACGGGTCAGGTGAGAGTGTATTCTTCAGACAGCATTATTTATGACAACAACGGCACTAAAATTGATACCTTCCGCTCATTTATCAAAGAAGAAATAGCCGAAGTTTTTGAAAATGAAAACAATACAATAAGTTACAGGGTCAACCGGTTTTTTAGGCAGGATACATCACGGGCCTGGACGCAGATGAATACCTGGACTGCCAGTAGGGAAAAAAACAGAGCCATCAGAACAGAGGAGAATCTTAAATTTGTAAAACTGGTATTCCCTGTAAAGAAAGGTCAGCGATGGGATGGCAATGTTTTTCTGGATGAAAATATTAAAATAGATGTGGCTGGAGAAAAAATCGAAGCATATAAAAACTGGAAATACCGGATCGAAGAAACAAACCTGAATTATGATTTTAATGGAACAGCGACCACTGCCATAAAAGTAAATCTGGTGGATGATTCGTCCATCATTGATCGCAGGAAAGTAATTGAATATTATGGAAAAAATGTGGGCCTGCTAAAAAAAGAAATGACGATCCTGGATTCAGATGGAAGCAGACCAAATGATCCCTGGGAGTTAAAGGCACAGCGCGGTTTTATTCATGTATTAACGCTGATTGATATAAAATAGAAATGAAATGGCAGAGCATTACATACAGGTAGGTGTTTTACAAAAACCAACCGGGACAAACGGGGAAATTAAAGCAGTTATTGAAGATCATTTTTTAGAAGACTTTGTTGCTTCCGATCATTTTTTTATTAAAATGAACGGCACCTATGTCCCGTATTTTATAGAAGATATTCGGGAAACAAACCACATCTTAGTAAAAATTGAAGATATTAATAATCCTGAAGAGGCTTCTTCCTTCAATTTAAAAGAAATATTCCTGAAAGAAAAAAATATCACTTCCGCTTCTTTTCAAAAAGAGCAGGCTTCACTTGAATTGCAGGGCTTTGTTTTGTTCGATGGCATGCAGGAAATTGGCACCATTGAAACCATTGAAATTTATCCCCAGCAAATAATGGCATGGGTCAATTATCAGGGTAAACTGGTGCCTGTCCCCCTGGCGGAGCAATTGATTGAACACATAGACTACCAAAATAAAAGTATCACAATGCAGTTGCCTGAAGGCATTTTAGTATCGCATTGACGGTTTTCACTGGCTTTATGTCATTAATTTTACTTTTAGGCAGATAAAAGACCGGATTAACTTTTATAAAAAAAAACTATCTTAAATTTGCATTAACTGTTCATTTAATGCACCAATGAGAATGATGAGGTCTGTTTATATGGCATTGCCATATTTACTTGTATGGTATTTTACCGCTTTTGCTATTCCCCTGCAAAGCCAGTCTTATAATGCAAGATTACTTTTTGGAACATACTATTATCAGGGCGATCTGACACCCAGAACCACGGGCATGAGTTTCGGACCCGGTAATTTCTGCTGGGGTATTTCTACCGGCATAAATATAACTGACTGGATGAGCATTAATGGTCGTTTTATGTCAGGTAAACTGGATGGTAATGATGCTTATTCCCCCGACCAGAACAGAAAATCAAGAAACCTGAGTTTTGTATCCCCGATATACGAGTATGGTATCTATACCGATGTCCTTTTGAATAAACTATGGAAAGGTCTGGACAAATATAAACTTAAATTATTTGTAACAGCAGGTCTGAATCTGATACATTTTAACCCGTCAGCACAATATAAAGGTACCTGGGTTCATCTCCAGCCACTCGGCACTGAAGGGCAAACTCTAGCAGGCAGCGGAAAACAAAAATACAGCTTGTACAACATATCAAGGCCTTTAGGTTTAATTATTGAATTTGATTTTTTTAAAAGAATTTCTCTTGGAATTGAAGTAAGCCCGAGGAAAACTTGGACAGATTATCTGGACGATGTGAGCGGTACCTATGCAGACTATGATGCCATGGTAGCCTCAGGTAACGTCCTGGGTGCACAACTTTCAAACAGAATGGGAGAATATTTAAATTCTGAACCAATCAAAGTGCCCGCCGGCACAGCGCGCGGAAAAGCAGATAAAAATGACTGGTACACGTTTTTTGGCATGTACTTTAAATATAAATTCGGGAAAATAAGAAATGAACCCGAACCTTTGGAAATCCGGGAGAAGCAGTAGCAGGATATTTTTTTTGAAACAACAGCTCTTTAATCAACTAAAAGTAAAAAACGGATGGTGCGAATATTTTTATCACTCCTTTTAGTAACGGTAGTAGTGTCCGCAAAAGCCCAATATATTGAATTTGGAGGGTGCTTAGGCGGATCGACGTACCAGGGAGATATTAGTTATTTTAGCAGCAGATTAAGCTTTCAGGGAGCAAAATTGCTGAATGGCGTACACATAGGTTATCATTTTAATGATTATTTGGCAATAAAAGTTAAATTTAATAAGGGAAGTATCGCAGCGAATGACTATGACTCTGTCGATGAGTGGAGAAAAAGAAGAAATTTGCATTTCAAAACAGACATTACAGAATTTGCATTAATTCATGAAATTGAACTGCTTGATATTTTGAAATTTTTTCAAAAGTTCAGCCTTAAACCCTATATTAATTTTGGCATTGCCTGGTTCAAATTTAATCCGCAGGCTAAATATGGTGGCCAATGGTATGACCTGCAGCCACTGAGTACAGAAGGCCAGGATTTACCGGGTTCAAAAACAAAACCATATGCACTCTCCCAATTTAGTATACCCTTTGGCTTTGGCTTAAAATATCACTTAAATGAAAATTTTTATTTTGGCCTGGAAATTAGTCCCAGAATTACATTTACGGATTATTTAGATGACGTTTCCTCTGAATACCCCGATTTTGAATTGCTCAGACAATATAAAGGCGATTTGGCAGTTCAGCTTTCTTATCAGGGGGACAAAAGACCTGGTGGTCTGCCTATCAGTACTATAAAAGACGAAAAACGCGGCAATAACAAAGATAATGACTGGTATATATTTAATAGTTTTATTGTCGGATTCAAATTTGATCCGGTTGAACATATGAAACGAAAACGAAATTTTAGATACGGAAGAAAATGTAATTTTTTCTGATAATCCTGATTCGGAATTAGGTATTATTTTGCTTCAAAATTTTTGTAACTTTTAATCAGGTCCGAATAAATGGTATTGTCAGTTAATAACCCTTTATTGCCTATTAAAATGATTTGCTCTTTGGCACGCGTCAGGGCGACATTCAATTTTCGGTCCACCCCTTCTTCCGACAAAGATATTAAAGTATCAAGTTGACTGAGTCGGTTGACGCAGCAAGAAATGATGATGATATCTCTGGCTCCGCCTTGATACCTTTCTACCGTATCAACCGTGATTTTTTCTTTTATTTCTGACGGCAACCTGTGCTCCAGATAAGAATTGATCAATGCGATCTGAGCCCGGTAAGGGGTGATTATACCAATACTGTCATTGGTCATTACTTTATGGTTTAATTCAAATATTTTTAGAAGATCATGTATAACCTGTAAACATTGATTGGCTTCATATTTATTTGTTTTCCAGTTTACTTCATCATCTGCCTCTGTATTTATAAAAATTGTTCTGTTTTCTAAATAAGCAGTGTCCGGCTCTGTTTCTTTATATAACACCATTTCACGCTGCCTTTTTAATCCGGGAAGCAATTGAAGCTTGTTTTCATAAAAATATTGATTGGGGAAACCCATTAGTTCTGGATGCATTCTGCCCTGTTGCTCCAGGATACCAAATATAGTTGATCTGTTTTGCCTTACAGCCTGCAGGTATAATCTTTCGAACAAGGAATTTCTGGTGTCGTATATACCTGCATTTATTAGTTCAGGCTTGTGAATGGCACTGCTTGTTTTATCCTGGACCACCACTGCCGGCAACTGTTTATGATCTCCAATCAGTATAAATCGTTTAAACTTGGGCAATAATCCAATAAGCATAGGCTCGAGTATTTGAGATGCCTCATCTATAATGACCGTGTCAAATTCTTTTAGATTAAAAAGTTCAACTTTGCCGGCAATGCTGGAAACAGTAGAAATATATATTCTTTTTGTATGAAGGGTCATAAGGATATCTTGCCTGGATTTTACAGTTTTTATCACCTGGTCCAGCAGGTTTTCAGTGAAATTGGCATGGGTGCCTATTCTGCTGCCTAACCTGAGGTATTGATGTTTGTATTCCTGACCAATACTGACAACGGCATCACATATTTCATCCACAGCCCGATTGGTATAGGCCAGTAACAAAATATTTTCATTTGTACATTCATGAAGATACCGAACAAGATATTTAAGCATGATGCTTGTTTTCCCGGTTCCGGGTGGTCCCCAGAGTAAAAAATAATTTTTTGCAGAAATTATCTTTTTAAGTAATACCGCTTGCTGTTCAGTCATCTCACTTTCAAATGGAAGATGTTGAATGGAAGCATTTGTTGCCGGAGAAGAAATACCCAGGATTAAAGATCGGTATTCCTTAGAGGAAGCAGCCCATGCAAATAAGCCTTTATACATACTGTTAATTCCGCTATCCAGCGTATCTGGTTCGATATTCCACATCAATTTTGACAGAAACAGGTGCTGGTTGAATTGTTTGTTTCGAAGACGAATGGTCACACTTGCCGCCGATATTTCTGTAATTGTACATTTGAAAATCTGGTTTTTAAGTACAACCCGGTTTTCATTCGAAAATTCTACAGGATATAAAACAACAATATCGCCGCTTCTGAAATTCACTAAGGAGTCGTCGTCAGTATTACGTGTAAATGTGATGTATGGATCACTTTCATTGGATTTGTTTTCGGATATGGTCAGTTTTGTTAAAATTGAAAACCTGTCTCTTTTTTCTTCTTCCGATTCCAGCCACAAAGAGGCATTTCCATTGGATTTATTTATGCCGTGTTCACCTGTTTTTAATAAGGAATGCTCCCTGGCAATAAATGCACAAAATTCATCAAAATATGCTTTTTCAAAGTCATCTAATGTAGAATAGATATTGTAAAAATTTTCGATGTCTTTGGAATTAAATCCCTTTAATTTTTTGAAATTTTCAGGTTTCACATAGTCTAGAATAGCATTGTTTTGGTCCGTTTTTCTGATTTTATCCTCAATCGCTATAATATCATTCCGAAGTTTCATGGCTTCATATTGCTGCGCCCGTACCGGAGGTGCAAAACGCATGGGTTTTTCTTTTTCTTTCGAATACAGAATGTAATTGAATGATTTTGTTCTGGTTTTAAAAGTTGATCTGATGATCAGATCATACAATAAGGTCTGAACATAGTGTGATGCATTAATACCATACACATTGGGCTTAAAGATCTTGCCGCTTTTTAATTCGATGATATCGGAAATAGAACTGCCTTCATTTTGATGTAACAGGTCCAGTCGTCCCTGTATTCCATAATCCCTGGAATAAAAGGATGGTTCGAGAAACAGATTATTTCTTGAAATATTAAAATTTTTAAACTCTTGCTTTACTGCATACTTCAGGTTGTTAAAATGCGCATGCAGAATGTTGATCATATCTTTGGTACTATGGTCGTCTAGCATGGCAAAGCCTAATGGGTTAGATTGAAACAATGCCGGCAGAAGCAATTTAAAGGAAATGTCACTGTCAGAAATAATTTCATCCAGCATAAAATTGACCAGATTACCAGTCATTAAAGAAGCTGTGGCCTCCGCAGCCTTAAATTTTGAAACCAGATACAAAAAAGGCTCTGCCCCAAAATCCTTAAAACACTCCGATATGGAAGTCACGTCAATCAGATGATCCGGTTGAATAATAAACGCCATTGGAATGTAAACCTCATCGTCCCTGATATCAGTATCAATCAGGTTAATATGTACCGGCAACCTGCCTGATTTAACGAGAGACTCTATATTGGCAGTAAACAGTTCATTTTTATCGTGTACATCATACAGTGCTGTTTTTTCGGTAGTGGGGTCCTCTTCATCAAAAAAATGTAATCGTTTGTTTTGAACATCAATTTCGTACAATAAACCTTCAATGACAGGTTTATAACCAATAGTTTGCTTTTTGTCCCGCTTAAAATAGGCATTAATAGGTTCTGTGGGTATTAAATCCAAAGAGCCCGTCGGAACTTTGAAAATTTCATGCAATAAAAGGGAACAAACCAGATTTCCCAATTCGGTAAGTATCTGTTCAGGGCATGTACTGTTGTTTCCCTGTTCATTCAATTTGCGAAATATGTGGCTGTAATGCAAGGTGCTGTTCCTCAACTGAAATTTTGTTCCGGTATACGCCAGCCTTGAAAATAATGTAGTAAAATTTAACCTTTCATCTTTTGTTGCTTCTTCCAGAATAAGGGTAAAACATTCAAAATACAACTTATTTTTTTGGTAGGCCGACCAGGTACCGGAATTCCTTATTTTAGCAATTTGCTGGCTTAAGAGTTCTACATTGTCAGTTTTTATCATACTTTTTTTAATTGTATCTTATCATATCCGTGTGGCCCGGTCAGGTCACAAAGATATTAATAAACTCATTTTTTTTCAATAGACCGGTGAATAACATTTTCTCTGGAATTATTTTAAAGTTATCATCCACCTTTCTGATTTTTCAGAATGGCAAACGATTCTGAAATGTTTAGGTGTTGTCTCATTATTCTATAACGTTTTAATTTTTTGAAAGATGAATACCAGATGTTTTACAGTTCACTTTTTAAAAACAACCATCTTAAAAGTGAAAAGATAAAAAGAATAAAGCTAACCTATGCACCTGTATTTGTTTTTCCTCCAATCAATAAGTCAGACCTGAATTCTGAAATCTTTTTCCTGATGAATGAATTCACTTACTTTTATTTAATTACAAAAATACCCTGATTTGCTTTTTAGCATATGAAGTGTACCCTCATCTGAAAATCAGATAATTCTAAAATAGAAAGCTGAATAGCTTGATTTTTCAGGAAAATTTGAATATATTTACAACACAAAGCATTAAAATTGGCGGTATTTTCCCAATCATCTTTAAACGGTTCCGGGGTGAAGCGACATGGTGCTTTTTTTATAAAAAAACACTTCTAAAGCTGCTGATATCTTACTATCTATATATGGTGATATCTTCCCAACTGTCAACTGTAAACTATCATCTGTCAACACCATTTGGCTGGGTTGTCCCGAGGTTGTCCCGACGATAAGCCATGGATAAGCCATGGATACGCTTAGGATACGCTTAGGATACGCCTGGCATACTTTATGGATAGTTCAGCCTAAAAAGGGATGTAGAGAAACTAAAGCACCACAAACGCACAACCGTCCACATCACATTCCAGCTTTTAATAAACCGATACAACCTAGTCTGCCGGCTCAAACTAAAATAACGTATAGGACATTCGTAAAAAAGAAAGCACATAAAGTCAGTTGTTTTCTTCTAAATGACCGGTGCATATTTTGGCTTTACAATACGCAGAACTTGAAATTAATTCTTCAGGGATTAAAGAGGTTAAATGGAGGTCCATTTTTTGGAACAAAGTCCCATAATAAAAATGGTTCGGTTACTTAAAAATGAACTTGGTTGAGGACATTAATAAAGTCAATAGGATATTACATTGGTCTTTTAGCCATTCTTGTTAATCTGGCATTATTTTTGAACTTTTAAAATATCTCATTCCGAAAACATATCGCTTCCGTGGACCCCAATAGCCCGGAAGCTTTTTTTTTAAATGGCATATACAAGTTAGCGGCATACAAATAGGACCTTGCCGGGGAATAAGGTAAGTTTTAAACGATTGCTACAACGTGTTGGTCGTATTATTGGGATTAACATGCCTGTAATTCAGTATTATGGATTAATTTTGCTTATCAATTATACTAAAAATGAAGGACCTTCTTTTATTGGAATGGAAAAAGTTCAACAGCAATGCGGTGTTCAGGGCACTCAGCTTAATTTATATTTTGATCTCACCATTTATTATACTCGGTGGAAAAGATGCTTTCAAAGACATGCCTCCGCCATTGCCCAGTTCAAAAGCTTTTTACGAATTTCCGTCTATCTGGGACTATCAGGGTTATGTAGGAAACTGGATGGTTCCGTTTTGCCTTGGATTTCTGGCTATTCATATCGTTACTTCCGAAGTCAGCAACAGAACGATGAGACAAAATATTATAATTGGTATGACCAAAAAGGAGTTTTTTTACTCTAAGCTATATACCATTTTAACCATGACCATCATTGCAACGGTTTTGTACGCTGTATCAACGATCCTGATTGGCATTTTTAATACAGATGGCTATGATATCGAACTGATCCTGGATAATAATTTTGCCATCCTGCGATACTTTTTAATGTGTTTAGGATATATGAGCTTTGCACTCATGCTGGCTTTTTTAATCAGAAAGGGTACCTTGACATTACTTTTTTATTTTTTATACGTCATGATGTTAGAGCCAATTCTGATGTTAATCCATGTATATTATTTCAAAAATTCCAGTCGTAACTACTGGCCGTTAAACAGCATAGAAGATTTGATGCCATTCCCATTATATAAATTACCGGACTATTATATCAATAAAGAGTGGGATTTTAATATTCTGTTGCCGTATTCACACGCCATAGGCATGACTATTTTATACAGCAGCATATTTATATTTATAGCGTATAAGAGCTTTTTGAAAAGAGATATCTAACCCCTAATTTATTTTCATAAAGGCAGGCATTATTTTACCTTTAAATAAATGTGTCTGATATTTGTGCCTGCAGCTATTCTTTCATCTATAATAAACTTTTTTGTGCTTTTTATCAGCGGAAGCAATTTGGGAAAGCCATAATTTCTGGAGTCAAAATCGGCTTTGTTTTTTAATATAAAGTTTCCCAGCTCACCAAGAAAAGTCCAGCCACTTTCGTCTGCTAAATCGGCTACACTTTCAGTCAGTAACTTAATTAAAGCCTGATCAATTTTGTTAAGCGATTTTGACTGTACTTTAGCCTTGCCTTTAATGGGCGAGTTTATTTCAGCTAAAGGAGCTGATTCCATTTTAAGAATCTCAATGTATACAAATTTATCACAGGCCGTTATAAATGGCAATGGTGTCTTTTTTTGACCAATACCGATCACTTTCATTCCCGCTTCACGCAATCGGATTGCTAACCTGGTAAAATCACTGTCGCTGGAAACAATACAAAAGCCATCTACTTTGCCTGAATATAATATATCCATAGCATCAATGATTAAGGCACTGTCGCTGGAGTTTTTACCTGTGGTATAGCTGTATTGCTGTATTGGAGTAATTGCATGTTCCAGCAAAACATTTTTCCACCCGGATACAGTAGGTTTAGTCCAGTCTGCATAGATTCTTTTAATGGTAGGTGTACCGTTTTTTGCAATCTCCTCCAGCATTTCTTTTATATTAGAATAGGGCACATTGTCAGCGTCAATCAAAACAGCCAGTCGTTGGTCTTTCATTTTTAGTAATTATATAAAAGAGAACATTTGGTGAATTAATAAAGTTTCTTTTTACCACAGGCAGGGTGACAATTATTAACGCAATATCAGTTTTTTGCTTGCAATAATGTTTAGCTTATTATAATAATTTTAATTTTCAAGCCATTTTGATATGCATAATGGAACGCTGAATTAGAGACATAAGATATGAACACCCATTTCATATGGTATTAAATCTTGAAAATCAGGTTGACCAACCATTATTTGCCTGCATCAACATAAAAGTAAGGGATAAACATGTTTTCACATTATATTAAAATTTAATATTAATTATATAGACATTTTCCTTATTATACTATTACATTAAATTAATATATATGTATTACTGGCTTATTTTCATAATTTGATACATATGTTTGAATATTATATTAAATACATATAAATTTGCATAATATTTAATACCAACCTTATTTTAGGCTTAGTCCTTGTTTTTTCCTTATAAAGTAGTTTTTGGCCTGTTTTGTAATCAAATAGTTGATAAGGTGCAACACATTTGATTATACCATGCAACAGATTAAAAAAAATATATATATATTTTGATATTTTTTTGGTAATTAGTGGGAAAAAGTGGGAACTGATTCTATCTTTGACCTATCAACCAACAGAAAGTGTGAAACAATATCAATTCACAGGAGAATATGAGTGTAAACTTGATGCCAAAGGAAGGCTTAAATTGCCATCAGCAATTATTAAGCAAATCGGAGGTGACGAAAATCTCAGGTTTACAATCAATCGTGGATTTGAAAAACACTTAATGTTGTATCCCAATGATGTTTGGGAAATGAAGACAAAGGAAATCAATCAATTAAACATTTACAGTACGCAGCAAAGGCAGGCGATCAGGTATTTTTATCGTGGAGCCACTGAATTGGAACTGGATTCTGCTGAGCGGATTAATCTTCCCGGCAGCCTTATGGAATATGCAGGTATCGATAAAGATGTGGTGCTTTTTGCATATCAGAATCAGATCGAGATTTGGGCGAAAGACAAGTATGATGAAATGCTGGATAGTGAGCCGGAAGAATTTGGTTCAATTGCTGAATCAATTTTTGGAGGCATTAATCCATTGTCAAACAAGGATCAAATGCCATGAGTGAATATCATGTTTCTGTATTACTAAATGAAAGTATTGAAAATTTAAATATCCGGCCGGATGGTACATATGTTGATGTCACATTTGGTGCAGGCGGACATTCCAAATCGATATTAAACAAGCTGAATGCCAAAGGGCATTTGTATGCTTTTGACCAGGATAAAGACGCATTTGAAAATGTTATTGATGATCAGAAATTTACACTGATACAATCTAACTTCAGGTATTTAAGACGGTTTTTAAGATTGGAAGGAGTAACCAAAGTAGATGGAATTCTGGCGGATCTGGGAGTTTCTTCACATCAGCTGGATATTCCCGAAAGAGGATTTTCTTACCGGTTTGATGCTCCGTTGGATATGCGAATGAATATTGAAAGCGATTTGACTGCTTCTGTTTTACTCAAAAGTTACAGCGAGGAAAAAATAGTTGAAATTTTGAGTAACTACGGAGAGGTGCGAAATGCAAAGTCACTGGCTAAAGGGTTGGTGCTTGCAGGAAAGTTGGCAGAAATCAGAAGTACATTTGATTTGAATAGGGTGCTGGATCAGCATGTGATGGGGCCGCGACAAAAATACTTTTCACAAGTGTATCAGGCGTTGCGAATGGAGGTCAACGATGAAATCGGCGCACTTAAGGAAATGTTGACAGAAGGAAGTAAGCTTTTAAAAGTAGGAGGAAGATTTGTAGTGATCACTTTTCACAGTATTGAAGACCGGATAGTTAAAAACTTTTTTAAAACGGGAAATTTTGAGGGGGTTTTGCAAAAAGATGATTTCGGGAACATTACAAGGCCGTTTTACCAGGTGAATAAAAAAGTAATTACAGCTGACTTTATTGAACAAAAGAATAATATAAGGTCAAGAAGCGCAAAATTGAGGGTCGCGGAAAAAGTGGATAGCAATGATGTTTAGTTAATACATTTAATTATAAATTTTAAAGTATAATTCATTTTTATGGCTAGTTTCCAGGATAAGAAAGCTACACTTTTTAGACTGAAATGGGTCGAATGGATTTTTGTCAATTTGCCGTTTGTATGCTATCTGGCATTGTTGGGTGTGATTTACATCTCCAATGCCCACGCTTCTGAAAAAGCAGTCAGAAGAATTGAAGCGCTAAAACAGGAAGTAAAGGATACCAGGTGGAGAGCAATGAATCTCAAACAGGAAGTGATGCATGGTAGCATACAATCGCAGATTGAAAAAAAAGTGGAAGGTTCAGGTTTATTGCCTTCTACAGAGCCGCCTTATAAAATTGTGGCACAAAAAGTTGAAAAATGATAATGAATTGATGAAATGGACAGGAAGAAGGAGTTACTATGGCGGGCTTATCTGGTGATGTTTTTCTTTGTGGTAGCCACAGTGGTCATCCTGTTCAAAATATTCAAAATTAGTTTTATCGAAAGGGATAAATGGAGGCAGAAGGGGGAAGTAAATGTGCAGTGGCGCACCGTTGATGCAGATAGAGGGAATATTTACGCGGAAGAAAGCAACCTTTTGTCGACATCGTTACAGTTCTTTGAGGTTAGGATGGATATGAGTATAATCCGAAAAGATGATTTCAATCAGGGTGTAGACTCGCTTGCCATTTTTCTAAGCAAATTTGATCCGAATTTTATCAGACAAAAGAGCGTTTCTGAATGGAAATCTGAATTAAAATCAGCACGCAAGCGGGGGAATAAGTACTTTTTTATCGCCAAAGGTTTAGATATTGAAGCGTACAATAAATTAAAAAAAGCCCCGATTCTGAGATATGGAAAATTTAGAGGCGGCATGGTGACTTCCAGGTATGGAAAACGTGTCAAGCCGTATCAGGAACTGGCTTCACGAACAATTGGAGTTGACCGTGAAAATGCAGACAGAATCGGTCTGGAAGGATACTTTGATCGCTTCCTGAAAGGGGATACAGATCAGCGGTTAATGAAACGGCTTTCTCCAAATGAAGATATTTGGGTGCCGGTTTTTGACCCTTCCGAAAATGAAATTAAAAGAGGCGATGACATTTACACAACCATTAATATAGATATGCAGGATGTCGTACATCATGAATTAATGGAAAACTTAAAAAAGAACAAGGCTGAAGGCGGAGTAGCAATTCTAATGGAAGTCGGAACAGGTGCAATTAAAGCGATAACAAATCTGACCAGAGCGGATGATAGTTCTTATTATGAGATATATAATCAGGCAGCTGGCAGATTAAGTGAACCGGGTTCGACCATAAAGCTTGCCACAATGCTTGCTGCGCTGGAAGATGGGGTGACAAATATTGACACCATGGTGGACCTGAATTATGGTCTCAAACAATTTTCTGACAGGATGATGCATGATTCCGAAAAACATGGTAAAAAATATGCAACCATGGCTGAAACGTTTGAATTATCGTCCAATGTTGGAGTAGCAACCATAGCAAATGACCTGTATAATTCCAGAGATGGAAGAATTCAATGGATAAAAAGATTAAAACAGTTTGGATTGCACGAACCGACGGGAATCGACATTTCTGGAGAAGCAATTCCTGAAATCAAAGACCCGGTAAAAGATAAAGAAAAATGGTATGGAACAACCATTCCTTGGATGGCGCATGGATATGAATTGATGTTAACACCATTACAGATATTAAATTTTTATAACGCCGTAGCCAATGATGGGAAGATGATGAAACCATACCTGGTCAGCGAGATAAGAAAAGGGGATGAAATAAAAAAGAAATTTGAGCCCGTAGTTCTTAGACCTCAAATTGCTAAACCGGAAAGCATTGCAAAGGCAAAAATAATGATGGAAGGTGTGATTCTGAAAGGTACCGGAAAAAGTTTAAAATCGGAACACGTGACTTTGGCAGGAAAAACTGGGACGGCTAAAACGAATTATGCAAATAAAAGTGAATATGCAAGATACAATGCCAGTTTTTGTGGATATTTTCCGGCAGATCATCCAATGTACTCCCTGATAGTCGTAGTTTATGAACCAAAAGCAGGTGTTTATTATGGTGGTGCCGTAGCAGGTCCTGTTTTCAAAAATATTGCAGAAAAAGTATATGCCTTGAAAACAAAACAAGTACGATCTCTGAACGACACCGTTTTTGTTAGCACGAGTTTACCTGGTAGTGGAAGTGGTTTTGCAAAAGACTTTAACCAGATTTTTAATTATCTCGACTTAAAGTATAAGGACAAAGCCAGCGAAGAATGGGTTAAAGTCAGTCCATCTGAATCAAGTATTCTGTTAGCAGATAAAAAAATTAAAAAGGCGCTTGTACCGGATGTAACAGGAATGGGAGCCAGAGATGCTGTTTTTTTGATGGAAAATGTGGGGCTGAAAGTGAAATTGGAAGGATTTGGTAAAGTGATAAAACAATCGGTTCCTCCGGGTTCAAGAAACAACGGTCAGCTTGTATCTATCTATTTAAATTGAAAGATTAAAATGCTTTGAAAGCACAAAAGTTATTTGACATATTGCCTGCAGGGCATAATTGCAGTATCAAAGGCACCACCGATATCGAAGTGTCCGGAATCACAATCGATTCTAGAAAGGTGAATTCGGGGTATATATATGCAGCATTCAGGGGTTTATTGGCAGATGGTCATGATTATATTGATCAGGCCATAATTAATGGGGCTACTTGTATTGTTTGTGAAAAGTTTACCAAGCCGGTACCTGATGTTACAATCATTGAAACCGACGATGTAAGGGCATTTCTCGGCGACTTGGCACATCATTTTTATGGAAATGCATCAGAACATCTGAAATTGGTTGGAGTTACCGGGACAAATGGGAAGACGACGGTTAGTACGTTGTTGTTTCAGCTGTTTACAGCTTTCGGTTATAAATGTGGTTTAATTTCAACTGTCGAAAATCGGATTGGTGAACGGGTTTCTCCGGCGACACACACGACACCCGATGTTGTGAGCTTACATAGTCTTATTGGAGAAATGCGGGACGATCAGTGTGAATATGTATTTATGGAAGTTAGTTCTCATGCAGCCGACCAGCAGAGAATTGCCGGATTGAAGTTTTATGGCGCATTATTTACGAACATAACACACGACCATCTGGATTATCATAAAACAATGCTGCAATATATACAAGCAAAGAAAAAGTTCTTTGACAATTTAAGTCCGGATGCCTTTGCTTTAATAAACGCGGATGATAAAAACGGAAAAGTAATGATCCAGAATACATCAGCTAAAACCAGAACATACGGGCTCAAAACCATGGCAACGTATAAAACTAAGATCATGGATAGTTCAGTACATGGTTTGCAATTGCGAATTAATGGCAGAGAAGCTTATTTCAGATTAATCGGAACTTTTAACGCCTACAATCTGACATTGGTTTATGGGACAGCCATTGAACTGGGCATGCAACCGGACGATGTGTTGGCTATTCTTAGCGGTTTAAGAGGTGCGGATGGTAGATTTGAACAGATCATTGACCAAAAAACGGGTAAATGTGGCATCGTGGACTATGCCCACACACCGGATGCATTGGAAAACGTGCTAGAAACCATATTAAAGATTAAAAGTCCTCAAAGCAGAGTGATTACGGTGGTGGGTTGCGGAGGTGACAGAGATAAAACGAAAAGACCTTTGATGGCAAAAGTGGCCTCAAAGTACTCGGATACATTGATATTAACAAGTGACAATCCCCGATCGGAAGATCCGGAAATCATAATTAATGATATGGAAGGGGGTCTTGATGCTTCGGATAGGAAGAAGATGCTCAGGATTACAGACAGATTGCAGGCAATAAAATCAGCAGTAATGTTATCAGGTAACAATGATATCATTCTGGTGGCAGGAAAAGGCCACGAAAATTATCAGGAAATAAAGGGGGAGAAGTTTCCCTTTGACGATAAAAAAATATTGAAGGATTTAATGAGTGTGTGATCAGATTGGGTGTAGGATAATTGGGTGCAAAAACCACAATATCCTTTTACAAATTTAATGCACACATATATCCGTCAGTATTTAAGATTTAGGTTCTATTATCATTCTCAGGTTGGTTTAACAGTTGCAGTGAGATCTTTTTGGAAAAAGTTTCGAATTGCTCACTGCGCTGTTAATTTTTATAACCTGCCTAAGCAAGCCACTAGTTGGTTTTTGGCTTGCCAAACGTAAAATGTCACGTTATTAACACATTAAAAAGTTAGTTAAATTATATAATACAAATGTTGTACCATTTTTTTGAATATATTGATAAATATTACAATCTGCCTGGGGCAGGATTGTTTCAGTATATTACATTTCGTGCTGCATTTGCCATAATTCTTTCGCTCCTGATATCCCTGGTGTTTGGAGGTAAGATTATTAGTTCTTTGAAGCGATTGCAAGTCGGTGAGACTGTTAGGGAGTTGGGTTTGGAAGGGCAGAAGGCCAAAGAAGGAACACCAACCATGGGTGGAATAATTATCATATTAGCCATCCTTGTCCCATGCCTTTTATTGGCTAAGCTCAATAATGTGTATATCTTACTGATGATATTTACTACGGTTTGGTTGGGCTTGATAGGAGGGGCTGATGATTATATAAAAGTTTTTTTAAAAAATAAAGACGGACTGAGTGGTAAAACCAAAATATTTGGTCAGGTTTTTTTAGGATTAATAGTGGGTGTGACCATGCTGATTTCTGACGACATTGTTATACGGATGTCACTGGAAGATGCAAAAGCAGGAGGCTATGAAATCGTAAAAGAGTATTCCACAGTTTTACCCAAAGTGAATGATATTTCTCGAATGGCTGAAATGACATACGTGAAAACAACCATGACCAATGTACCGTTCCTTAAGGATAATAATTTTGATTATAAAATACTCGTATCTTTTATTGGTGATAATGCCCAAACCTGGTTATCCATTATTTTTACACTGATTATTATTTTTATAGTTACGGCAGTATCAAACGCAGCAAACCTGACCGATGGCATAGATGGTCTGGCGGCAGGGACATCAGCGATTATTGGGGTAACACTTGGAATATTTGCTTATGTATCCGGTAATAATATCATAGCCGATTATTTAAATATATTCTATATTCCCAATTCGGCTGAACTGGTTATTTTTTCAGCCTGCTTTATCGGTGCATGTATAGGGTTTTTATGGCACAATTCTTTCCCGGCAAAAGTGTTTATGGGCGATACCGGTAGTTTGACCATTGGTGGAATTATTGCTGTGCTCGCCATTTTGTTAAGAAAGGAACTGCTTATTCCCATTTTATGCGGAATTTTTGTGGCTGAAAATCTTTCAGTGATGCTTCAGGTCTCCTATTTTAAATATACCAAAAATAAGTATGGTGAGGGACGACGTATTTTCAAAATGTCGCCACTCCACCACCACTTTCAGAAATTGGGAATGCATGAAGCAAAAATTGTGACCAGGTTTTGGATCATCGGTATTCTGCTTGCAATTGTCACTGTGTTAACCCTAAAAATAAGATAACGATGCAGCGTGTAACAATAATAGGGGCAGGCGAAAGTGGAGTAGGGGCAGCTTTACTCGCCAAAAAAATGGGAATGGAGGTCTTCGTAAGTGATAATGGACTTATCAGCGAAGCATATAAAAAAGAATTAAATGATTTTAATATCCCCTTTGAAGAAGGGGGACATGATTTTGATAAGGTTTTGGTAACTGAGGTGGTTGTTAAAAGTCCCGGTGTTCCGGAACATGCGCCTGTCCTTCGCATGTTAAAAGAAAAAGGACGGAAAGTAATTTCCGAGATTGAGTTTGGTCACTTGTTTTTTTCCGGACTGACCATAGCTGTCACAGGCTCAAATGGGAAGACTACAACATCGGGACTTTTATACCACATTTTAAAAACCGCAGGATTAAATGTTGCCCTGGGAGGCAATTACGGTAAAAGTTACGCCAGAATTCTGGCCGAGGAAATGCCGGAAATTATGGTACTGGAGATTTCCAGCTTTCAATTGGACGATATTGAAACATTCAGACCATACATCGCCATCCTGCTCAATATTACGCCTGACCACCTGGACAGATATGACTATAAAATGTCAAATTACGTGAAGTCCAAGTTCAGAATTACAATGAATCAGAAGGATTCTGATTATTTCATCTATAATGGCGATGATCCGGAAATATTGGCAAAAATGGAAGATTTTCAAGGTCTGCCAGCCCGGGTCAAAATCACTAAAGATGATTACATAAACGGCATTCCAACAAAGGCTGGAAGCGGTTATTTTACAGTTGGCATAAAGGGAAAACACAATCTGTTTAATGCAGCATGTGCTGTTGAAGCTTCTAGAATTTTAGGTTTGACAGAGCCACAGATTGCAGAAGGGTTACGTACTTTTATAAATCTGCCACACCGGCTGGAATCCTGTGGCGTGATCAATGGTGTTGAGTTTATTAATGACAGTAAAGCGACAAATGTTGATTCTGTCTATTATGCGCTCGATGCGATGACCAAACCGATAGTCTGGATTGCAGGGGGCACCGACAAAGGCAATGATTATGAAGTTTTATTTCCGTTAGTAAAAAATAAAGTTAAAGCACTGATTTGTTTGGGCTTGGACAACGAAAAATTAAAAGAAACATTTAAATCGTATATACCAGAAATATTTGAGACGACTAAGGTATTAGAGGCGGTGGAGACAGGACTGAAGTTGGCAGCACCCGGCGACGTAGTCCTTCTGTCACCTGCATGTGCCAGTTTTGATTTATTTAAAAATTATATGGATAGGGGCGATCAGTTCAAAAATATGGTCGCTTTCTTAAAGGCACAACACGATACCAAAACCTCAGTGAATTAATAAAATTAATGTAATAATTTGAATATAAGCAGTACATATCAAAATTTAAAGGGAGACCGATCAGTTTGGTTGATTGTTGCTTTATTGAGTCTGTTTTCATTACTCATCGTATACAGCACCTCTGGGAGTCAGGTATATAAATACAATACCACCCATGGAACAGAATATTATCTGATCCGACAGTTGATGTTTATTGCTGCGGGATTAATGCTTGTCTATACTGCGTATAAGCTGCATTATATGATTTATGCCAAGCTGGCACCTATTATGATGGTTATAGCTGTTCCTTTATTAGTATACACAGCCCTTTTTGGAGCTGAAATTAATGATGCGTCGCGATGGATTAAAATTCCGATTTTAGAATTATCATTCCAAACATCCGATTTTGCAAAAATTGCTTTGATCATGTTTGTTGCCAGATCGCTTGCAATAAGACAAGATTATATTAAAAGTTTTAAAGATGCCTTTTTGCCGATTATTGCTCCGGTCATTTTATTTTGCGCATTGATTGCACCATCCAATCTATCGACCGCTGCTTTGTTGTTTGTGACTACATTTCTAATGATGTTTGTCGGTAGGATTTCAATGAAGTATGTAATCCTTTTGATGTTGCTTGGTGCCCTGGTATTTGCAGGATTATTTGTAATTGGCCAGTATTTTCCCGACCACTTTAGGGTGGAAACCTGGATGAACCGTATCAATGACTTTCTGTACTCGGACGGTCAGTTTCAGGTACAACAATCAAAGATTGCTATTGCAGAAGGAGGAGCTTTCGGCTTGGGGCCGGGTAACAGTATCCAGCGTAACCTCCTTCCATATGCATATGCCGATTTTATATATGCCATAATTTGCGAAGAATATGGTTTTATTGGAGGTATGTTTACTTTATTGATTTACCTGTGGTTAATGATCAGGACAGTCAGCTTGGTAACCAGATGTCCAAAAACGTTTGGGGCAATGCTGGCTATGGGGCTTACTTTAAACATCGTGATCACTGCATTTGCAAATATCGCCGTATCGGTACAGCTGGTTCCGGCTACAGGGCTAACATTGCCAATGATTAGTATGGGCGGGACATCTTTTTTGTTTACCTGCGTTTCTTTCGGCATTATTCTGAGTGTCAGCAGATATGTTGAGCAAGCCTTTGAAGAACGGAAGCAACTGGAAAAAATGGAAGCCGATGAATAAAGTGATTATAAGCGGAGGAGGAACAGGCGGACATGTATTTCCGGCCATTGCAATAGCTGATGCCATCAGGGCACAGGATGCTCAGGCGGAAATACTTTTTGTTGGCGCTATGGGTAAAATTGAAATGGAAAAGGTTCCCCAGGCGGGATATAATATAGAGGGATTAAATATTTCAGGTTTTCAGCGCAGGCTTACTTTTAAGAACGTATTATTTCCAATTAAACTCGCTGGTAGCTTGATCAGAGCATTATTTCTGATTAAAAAATTTAATCCGGATGTTGCGGTAGGCGTTGGCGGTTACGCCAGTGGACCTACCTTGAAAATAGCGAATATTCTCGGCATACCAACGGTATTACAGGAACAAAACTCGTTTGCAGGTGTAACCAATAGAATTCTTTCAGGAAAAGCAGAAAAAATTTGTGTGGCTTATGACGGCATGGAGCGTTTTTTTCCGGCAAACAAAATTGTATTCACCGGTAATCCCGTCCGAAAAAATATTTTGGACAACGGAACAGAAAGTTCGATGGCAAAAAAGGCGCTCGGACTTCCTGAAAGTAAAAAAACGGTACTCATATTTGGAGGAAGTTTAGGTGCCCGGACGATCAATGACGCTGTACTGCACAATGCCAGGCAAATTATGGAAATGACATCAGATGTCTCCTTCATATGGCAGGTTGGAAAAATGTATTTTAACGAGTATAAAGATTGTAGCTTATCCGTAAGCCCGGATATAAAAATAGTACCGTTTATTGAAAATATGGATTTGGCATACAGCGCGGCAGATATTGTGGTTTGCAGGGCAGGTGCGCTCACCATTTCCGAGCTGGCCATTTTAGGAAAAGCAACCATCCTGATTCCTTCACCCAATGTGGCGGAAGATCACCAGACGGTAAATGCCCTTTCATTGGTCAATAGAGGAGCTGCAATATTGGTGAAAGATGTGGAGGCTAAGGACAAACTCATAGAAGAAATCAGCCTGTTGCTTTCGGACCAGAATAAAAGACAAAGCCTGGAAAAAAATATTTTATATTTTTCCAGACCGGATGCTGCCATAAAGATTGCAGAAGAAATTTTGAAATTATGTAAAGCACGCCACGCATGACCCTGAAAGATACAAAACATATATATTTTATAGGTATCGGTGGGATCGGAATGAGTGCTATTGCCCGGTATTTTGTGGCTCAGGGAAAAAAAGTGTCCGGTTATGATAAAACCAGAACCATCCTGACTGAAAATCTGGAGAATGAAGGGATTTACATCCAATATACAGATGAGATCAATTTAATTCCGAAAGATATCGATCTGGTTATTTTCACACCGGCAATTCCAAAAGACCATAAAGGATACGAATTCCTTATTGCAACCGGAATTCCTGTGATGAAGAGGGCTGAAGTTTTGGGCTTGATCAGCAGAGGCATGAAGTCCATTGGCATAGCGGGTACCCATGGTAAAACCACAACGAGCTCATTAACAGCACATATGCTGAAAGTAGGAGGTATTGATGTTTCCGCTTTTTTAGGCGGAATTGCGGTAGATTATAATAGTAATTTTCTGATCGGCAAAAGTGACGTAGTGGTTTTGGAAGCGGATGAGTATGATCGGTCTTTTTTACAGCTTAGCCCATATATTGCTTCCATTTCATCTATGGATGCAGACCATTTGGATATTTATGGTAATAAAAATGAAATGATAAGCGGAGGCTACAAAGCTTTTGCTTCTAAGATAAAGGACAATGGATATTTGATTCTGAAGCAGGGTCTGCTTCAGGAATTTAATGAAGAAGAAGTGCTGGGTTTGACCAATCGGGGAGTGACGATCTTTGAGTTTGGAAAGGGTGAAGTGCAGATTAAATACGCCCACATCAGGGTTGTTGACGGCAAGTTTGTGTTCAATTATTCGGGATTGGGTTTCGATTTTGAAGACCTCGTTTCGAATATGCCGGGACAGCATAATGTCGAAAATGCATGTGTAGCCATAACCGCATCTTTGATTTGTGGGGTGAAGGAAGCAAACATCCGAAAAGCTTTGGCAGAGTTCAAAGGAATTCAGCGAAGATTTGAAAAAATATTGGAAACATCGGACTTGGTATTTATTGATGATTATGCACATCATCCGGGTGAACTTAAAGTGGCAATTGATGCAGCCAGAAAACTGTATCCATCCAAAAAAATCACGGGTATTTTTCAGCCACATCTGTACTCCCGTACCAAAGACTTTGCAATCGGATTTGCCGAAGAACTGGATAAGCTGGATGAGGTCATCCTGTTGGATATCTACCCGGCCAGAGAGTTGCCGATGGAAGGCGTGTCTTCTGAGATGATACTGAACCTGATGCATCAGGACAATAAGGTGTTAACGACAAAGGACCTGCTGCTCGACATCCTTAAAAATAGACAAATAGAGGTTTTAATGACACTGGGTGCCGGGGACATTGATACCATGGTGCCAAAAATTAAACGATTATTGGAAAAGTAAATTGGAGTAAATAAAAAACTTAGTGAGCGAAAGAAAATTAAATATTAAAAGAGTTAGAGATGCCATGATCTGGCTTGCACTAACTGCTGCAATTGCAGTATTACTTTTCTTTTCTGTTCGCCGTAAGTCAAATGCTGGAGTAAAGACTTTAGTAGTTAAAATTGACAATGCAGATAGTAATGAACAATTAATTACTGAAAAGGAAGTCAGTCAGATCCTGAATGTAGCTGCCGGTATGACCATAAATAAAGTGAATATTAAAAAGCTGAATTTGCGTAAACTGGAGGCAAAACTCAATAAAGATAAAAGAATCGAACGGGCTGATTTGTATTTCGACTCTAAAAACAGATTAAATGTATTAATTACACAAAAGAAACCGGTGGTCCGGATACTGGAAAGCCATGGTCATGACTATTATCTTGACCACAATGGAAAACAGATTCCTGTGACGAGGGGCAGTGTGGCCCGGGTTCCTGTCGTGTCAGGTCTGAAGGATACTTTTGACAGTAATTTTTTGACTTCAGAGGCGCCCTCCAGGTTAAAAGACATATTTATGATCATGAAATATGTTGCCGGAGATGAATTTCTGTCAGCCCTGATTGAGCAGGCTCATGTCGAAAATGACAGTATTGGCGATATTGTATTGATACCAAAAATTGGAAAAGAAAAACTCATTTTTGGCAATGCAAGTGATCTGGAAGCAAAATTCGACAAGTTAAAGATATTTTACAGGGATGGGTTGCCAAAACTGGGTTGGAGCAGATATAAAACTTTAAATTTGAAATACGCCAATCAGGTATCAGGTATGCTTTCAAATCCCGAAACCGCAAAAAAAATTGAGCCTGTTTTGCGCGATACATTACAGGCAGCATTAATAACAACAGACAATAACAAGCAAAGTATTCATCATTAAATAATTTGTGCTATGAACGATCAGGTAAAATTTAAAAACACAGCCGTAGCCCTCGATATTGGGACCACCAAAGTGTGTGCTATTGCTGGCCAGCTTAACGAGTACGGTAAACTGGAAATAGTTGGTATGGGCGTGGTCCGCTCTGAGGGTGTTTCCCGCGGAGTAGTTTCCAATATTGACAAAACAGTGAAGGCAATCAGGGAAGCAGTAGACATTGCGGAGAGGAATGCACACTGTAAATTCAGGGTCGTTCATGTAGGAATTGCCGGGCAGCATATAAAAAGCCTCCACCACCACGGTTTATTGGTCAGACACGATTCCAATACCGAAATTAACCAGGAGGATATAGACCGGTTGATCAAAGATATGTATAAACTGGTATTACCTCCGGGCGATAAGATCCTTCATGTGGTTCCACAGGAATACACTGTCGATGATGAACAGGATATTTTTGATCCCATCGGTATGTCCGGCGTAAGACTGGAAGCCAATTTCCATATCATAACAGGGCAGATTTCCGCCAGCAGAAATATACTTCGATGTGTTGAAAAGGCCGGCCTCGAAGTAGCCGATGTCACCCTTGAACCCATCGCATCCGCGGCGTCCGTCTTGAGTGAAGAGGAGAAAGAAGCAGGAGTCGCACTTGTCGACATTGGAGGCGGTACAACAGACATCACCATATTTAAAGATGGCATCATCAGACATACCTGCGTGATACCGTTTGGTGGTAATGTAATTACCAAAGACATCAGAGAAGGGTGCACCGTGATGAATGAACAGGCTGAAAAACTGAAAGTAAAATTTGGGTCAGCCATGGCAGATGAGATCGTAGATAACAGAATCATCACGATACCTGGATTTAAAGGCCGCGAACATAAAGAAATTTCTGAAAAAAACCTGGCAAGAATCATTCAGGCACGGGTGGAAGAAATATTCGATTATGTTTTATGGGAAATTAGAAGATCCGGTTATGAAAACAAGTTGATTGCCGGAATGGTACTCACCGGAGGAGGTTCTTTGTTGAAGCACATCGACCTGTTGTCTGAATATCACACGGGTTTACCTACCAGAATAGGCCAGCCGATCGAACACCTCGCACATGGTTATTCCAGCCAGCTTGCAAGCCCGATTTTTGCAACGGCAGTGGGTTTACTCAAACACACCATTGATAACTTTGGGGATAAAACAAATTATGTAGAGGAATTTAAAAGAATCACCGAAGAACCGCGATTCACCAACAACTATCCTCCAGTTCATCAGCCCAATAAGTCCGACGTCAAGTCCACTGAGGAAAATGAGGACGAGGAAGAAGTAGAAAATGGAAACGACAAAACTAGAAAAAAAGGCTTTATCAACAAGTTGTTTACTTTGACTAAAGATTTTTTTGAAACAGTACCTGATTCTGAGTTCTAACATATTTATTAACCAACAGAAATTTTTTGAAGATGAAATTTGATATACCAACAAACGAAAAATCCATCATAAAAGTAGTAGGCGTAGGTGGAGGAGGCGGTAATGCTGTCGGTCATATGTTTAGACAGGGAATAACAGGGGTGGACTTTGCCATTTGCAATACAGACGCACAGGCAATGGAAAGCAATCCTGTTCCGGTTAAAATAGCACTTGGCCCAAATCTGACAGAAGGCAGGGGCGCAGGCAGCATTCCCGAAGTGGGAAAACAGTCGTGCATCGAATCCATTGAAGACATACGCAAGTGGTTGTCCGATGGCACAAAAATGCTGTTCATCACAGCCGGCATGGGCGGTGGTACCGGTACCGGTGCTGCTCCGATCATAGCCAAAGTCGCAAAAGAAATGGAAATTCTTACCGTAGCCATCGTAACCCTTCCTTTTAAATTCGAAGGACTAAGACGGCAGAGACAGGCTTTTGAAGGTCTCGAACAACTGAAAAAGAACGTAGACTCCATTTTGGTGATTAGCAATGACAAAATGAAAATGATCCATGGTAATCTGGCACTGTCAGCCGCTTTTGGCCAGGCAGATGATATCCTGACTACGGCAGCCAAAGGCATAGCGGAGATCATTACCGTTCCGGGTTATATAAACGTTGACTTTGAAGACGTAAACACGGTCATGCGCAATAGCGGTGTAGCCATCATGGGCAGCGCCATGTCTGATGGAGACGACAGAGCAAGAAAAGCCATTAATTTGGCGTTAAGCTCGCCATTGCTGGAAGACAATGATATCCGAGGCGCCCAGCATATTTTATTGAATATTACTTCCGGAACAAAAGAAGTAACCATGGATGAAATCGGTGAAATCACAGAACATGTGCAGGAAGAAGCAGGTTACGGAACAGATTTGATTTGGGGTAATTGCAAAGATGAATCCCTTGGTGAAAAACTGTTGATCACCCTTATCGCCACCGGCTTCAGAGAAGGAGGCACCAAACGGAAGGATCAGGAAACAGAAAAAGTAAAAGTATCACTCGAAAATGAAAAGGTACATACGATCATAGAAGACGATTATTCGGTTTTTGATTTTGAAGAAACTTTTGCTTCCAATGTAGTGGACTTTGATACCGATGATGTTAAAAAAACGATTAACATGCTTGGAGTAAAATCAGATGAACCTTATGCATCCAAAAGAGGACATCTTTCGGAAGAATTAAAAAAGAAAAGCGAAGCGGATGCAGCCAGAAGAGAATATTTAAGGAAAAATAACAGTAAACCGTTGGATAATCCTAAAATTATTGCGGATATGGAAAATGTACCGGCTTATGCCAGACGAAACGTAACCCTGGACGAAACCAATAAATCAAACGGCAGACAAAATGCAGCATACACCATTAATATGGATGATGACAGCACCGTTTTTGTGTCCAACAATTCATTTTTATACAATAACGTAGATTAAAAGCATTCTGTACCCGGCATTTTCTTTTTTAACATGCTGAAAGTGCCGGGAACAGAATATCATTTTGAAAAATTGTCTTATAAAAGTTGAAATAAAGACCCTTTTTTTACAACCTGTAGTTTTTAGAATCCGAAAAAAAATGTTTGCCTGGCAAACATGCGCTGAATTCAGTTTCGGCCCCGTTCATTTGGATTTTCGTCTTTATTTATAAACTTTTTATGAGATTGGTTTATTAATTACAGGTCCAGCGCTCCCCGCCTGGACCTTTTTTTATACTTGCGCCACTGTGAACCAAAACCTCCGTTATTGATGGACAAAGCAAGGCTCGTTACGAAGTTTGAAAAGATGAGTAAATAGACTGTAATTCGGTTGTTTGTTATAAATTTCTATTACAATTTTTTAATATATAGCATATGAATGGAATTACAACAATTTTGATTTTCTAATTACTTGCTATTCCTGTTCGCAAAATTCATCAAAAAGAGTTTTAACCAAACTGTCATTAAAAGAAATTTTAACTGGATTAAATGAAGGTATAAAAAGGTGCTATTACCAGAAATAAACAACAGAAACCAGCTCCCCTCTTTTTAAGAGAGGGGTCGGGGGTGAGTAAAAAGGTGCCCATACTAAGAATAGCCGACTGAAACCAACACTAACCGTTTGCCAGATTATTACAACATTTTTTAAGTATCATGACCAATGCTTGCAAAACCAGTTACGGAAATCCACCTGTAGCACTTGTAATTAAAGTGAATGCAGGGATATATTTTATTTACATCAAGGACATGTCACCTGCAAAACTGGAAGCTGTAATTTTAAAATGATAATAAGATTAAATTGGATATATTGTATCCGTCCAGGCGAATACTTTAAGGTTTATTTTTTAAGGAAACGAGCTTATGAAAATTTCAAATTTAGTATCATTCATTCTCTCTATTGTATTTTCCAAATATGGTAAGTTTAAAGCATTTTAGAAATGTAGAAGTAATATCTAGAAATGAAATAGGTGGGTGTATGTGGGCTTATGTATTTAAGTACAATTAAAGGGCAAATGGATTTAGTACAATTGGAAGTGAATTTAATTTAATTAAGTTCAGAAGTAAACGTAGTGATGCAGTAGCATCAAATACTGCAATCCCTTAAATTATTTTAATATTAAAGATCAATACTTTATTTGGCCATTAATATGTTATTGTTTAGTTACTGAAAATGTAGGATGAAAGGAATTATTGTTTTTTTTTACTTTATTTCTCTGTTTGAGGCAAACTCAAGTACTGTTATTTTTAATTTTGTTGGAAATGAGAGACTAAGAGAAATAAGAGTATTTGCCCCGTTAGGAAACTTTGCTAATTCTTTTGTTCCTACTATATATACTTTTAAAGGAAATACTTTTAAAATAAATATTGAAAATGAAGTTAAAATTGGAGTGCAATTTTATATCCCTGAATTAGATTTGGGTTTGCCAATTTATCTGGAAATAGGTGAAATTTTGGAAGTGTTTGTTAAAGAAAATTCGAGTGAAGTTGAGTTTTTAGGGCATTTTGGGAAAAACCATGAGAGGTTTTATATAAAGTATAACCAATATAAACTTTCTTCAAAGTTGGATAAATATAATTGCCCTGATAAATATTTGAAAAATGAATACATGAAATGTATTGATTCCTATTTATCATTTCAAATTGACGAAATGAAAAAGGACTCAATTTGTACATATTACATGAATCATTTTGTGTTAGATTTCATTCTTAAAGTTCAAATTGAACTAAAAACTGACAAAAAGACTTCAAACTTTATTAATGAATTATTAATCAAGTACATAACCAATGAATCAATTCTGCCACAACTGTTAGGGAATTATTTTTATTATTATTTTAAATCAAAATATAATGATAAAATGGAAAAAAGTTTCAATTCAAAAGATCTTCAATCGTACAATTATTTTTTAAACATTGAAGATGATGAAATTGTAAGTTATATGATACAAATTCAACTTGCTGCTTTATACAATATGAAGTTTCCATTCGAGAATTTTTGTGAATCTTATAATGAAGTGAGGAAAATTTCAAAAAATTTTGTGAAACTTGATTTTTACTCGGAACATATAGAGTGTAACTATTAACTTTGAATATTTATAGTTTATATTATGGTAAAATGTATGGGGTCATTCAAGCCAAAGTGGCCGACTTCTCCGCCATTCCTAATGAAGGCAGTTATTTACTAGGCTTAACATTGCCTAAACCATTTATAACCTCACATAATACAGGGCCGGGGGTGAGTATAAAGGTACCCATACTAAGAATAACGACAGAACCCAGCCCCCTCTTTTTTAAGACAGGGGCCGGAGGTGAGTATAAAACGAGTATCCAATTAATATCAAAAAGTATTTTGTATGAGATTTTTTGAAACCTTACAATACGCAAAAGATCACTGTAAAAATCCGACACCTGCAGGATCGTTGGTTTGGGAGAAATTAAGGAATAGAAAATTTTATGGACTAAAATTAAACAGACAATATCTAATCGAATACAAACAGATATTTGAAAATAAACTGTATGATATCGCCGATTTTCATAATTTTGAACATAAACTGATATTTGAAATTGACGGACCTATTCATCTGGAACAACAAGAATACGATCAGGAAAGAAAAGCTGATTTGGAAGCCATCGGCTATAAGGTCATCAGATTTACCAATGATGATGTGTTAAAAGATTGGGATAGGGTGGAGAGTAAATTGCTATCATTTTTCCCTTACATTTGTTTAAATATTTCATCAGACGAATTATCTGAATCCCTAAATAAATTACTCAATGAATATTATTGCACAAATAAGAAAATATTTGACTTTCCTTGTAACTACAGGCTTCATAAAGTATTGCTTTTTTTTATTTAAGGATTAACGAAAATTGAAAACGAAAATTTGTTTTACTATATGGATATCCATGGTCTGGATTTTTACAAGTTGTAATATAATATTTGACTACATTAAAGATTACTATCTCGCCTTATTACAACTGATTTTGCATTTTTTTGTTACAATAAGTATCTTGCATCCTGAACGATTACCACCGTATGAACATCATCCAATGGGATATCAAACTTTTTGAATGGATCAATAGCGATCTGTCTTCTGGCTTCCTTGATTTTTTTTTACCCTGGTTCAGAGAACCCCTGTTCTGGATGCCGCTTTATATTTTTTTGGCCGCATTTGTATTTTTTAACTTTGGTAAAAAAGCTTATTGGTTTGTGTTGTTTGTTATCCTCACAGCGTCATCCTCCGACCTGATCAGTTCAAGACCGATTAAAATGACCGTAAAGCGCCCCAGACCCTGCAATACGGAGTATGTGCATGTTGTTGAACGTGTTCCCTGCGGTTCAGGCTACAGTTTTACCTCATCTCATGCGGCAAACCATTTTGCAGTGGCAAGTTTTGTAGTGCTGACGCTGGGTCAAAATTTCAAAAAAATCCGGATATGGTGCTGGCTGTGGGCAGCACTTGTTGGTTTTTCCCAGATTTATGTTGGGGTCCATTTCCCATTGGACATTCTTGGGGGCGCTATTTTGGGTATGCTCTTAGGCCAGCTCTGGTCTTTCCTGTTTCACCGGTATTATGGCTTTGTATTAAATAATAATGTTTTAATAGCAAATGACAACTGAACAAATTTATCATATTCTTTCCGGGGTGACAGACCCGGAAATTCCGGTGATCACCATTGAGGAACTGGGCATCCTGAAAAACGTGGAGGTGAATACTGCCACTGGTAAAGTCAGCGTTTTTATTACGCCAACCTACAACGGTTGCCCGGCAATGGATATGATTACCGTCAATATAAAAGCCGCACTGCAGGAAGCCGGCATCCATGATGTGGAAGTAATATCGCTGCTTGAACCGGCTTGGACTACAGATTGGATTAGCGTTTCTGGCAGAAAAAAACTCCTGGATTATGGTATTGCCCCGCCTTCTGAAAATACAACCGATGCGTCTTTTATCTCGGGCAAGAAGCCTGAAGTACATTGCCCTTTATGCAAATCTTCTAATACCACCCTCATCAGCCGTTTTGGCTCTACAGCATGTAAGGCACTGTACAAATGTAATGACTGCCTCGAACCATTTGATTATTTTAAATGTCATTGATATATTAGAGCCTTTAAAATTTAAACGTTAATCGACCTTCAATTATTTAAAAAGAAAACATATGCCCTTTATCCAATTTTCCATCAATGAAGCGGTCGCTACCATCACTTTTGACAGACCCGAAAAATTTAATAGTTTTATCAGAGAAATGGCTTTTGAATTGCACGCAGCACTCGATGCTGCTGCGGCAGATCAGTCAGTGAGGTGTATCGTAATAACCGGAAATGGAAAGGCATTTTGTGCCGGTCAGGACTTACAGGAAGCAACAGATCCGAATGGACCTTCTATGTCCGGAATTGTAAGTGAACATTTTAATCCGATCATCAGACGGATTAGAAATATTCCAAAGCCCGTTGTAGCCGCTGTAAATGGGGTGGCTGCCGGAGCAGGCGCAAATATTGCACTGGCGTGCGATATTGTTATCGCAACCGAATCGGCTTCTTTTATCCAGGCATTTTCAAAAATCGGTTTAATACCCGATAGTGGCGGAACATATACGCTCCCCAGACTTATCGGCTTACAAAGAGCTTCTGCATTGATGATGCTGGGCGAAAAAATCAGCGCAAAAGAAGCCCAGGCCATGGGTATGATTTATAAAGTTTTTCCGGACGAAACGTTTGGAGCAGAATCGCTGAAAATGGCCCTACAGTTGGCCGGTATGCCCACGTATGGCCTGGCACTGACAAAACAGGCTTTAAATAAAACCTGGTCCAACACACTGGAAGCGCAACTGATCCTGGAGGATGAGCTGCAGACCCTCGCTGGCAACAGCGATGATTATAAAGAAGGCACAAATGCTTTTTTGCAAAAGCGTGCTCCGGTGTTTAAGGGTAAATAATAAGATGACCAGCACGTAACCAGCTAAACTAACCGTGTTTGGGCCTTCCCTTTTTTATTTTATCAGGGCTTCACCAAAATGTTCACTCGCCGCCAATGAAGTAATAATCAGAGCGTTTTGGTCTTTTGGACAAGAACGGTCGCTCTTTACTTTTGATACACGCGTTATAAATAGTGTACCCCATTATTAATCAGAAAGATCAGCGATGAGCCTGAAGTTTTTAGCCTCACAATTTCCTGAATTGTATAATCCGTGGTGCATGGACGTTAAAGCCATGCACCACGATGTATATTTTTTATTTTTTTACTTTTATCGAACAACCAATTGCCTTTGTGATGGCCGGATTGGGATCCTGTCCTTTTTCAAGCATAGCCACCGCATTTTCCAGATAGTGTTCTTTAACCATCGAACTATCCTCGGCATTATCATCAAAGGCACCGATATATTTTACGACCCGGTTTTTGTCCAGGAGGAAAAAATGGGGTGTTTTTGTTGCGCCATATTTAGGATAGATCTGCTGATTTTCATCGAATAGATAGGGGAAAACGAACCCTTTTTCTTTTGCCCTTTCCTGCATCTTCTCAAAACTGTCACCTGCTTGTACACTGGGGTCATTCGGATTTATTGCAAGTAATATATAACCTTTATCAGTGTATTTTTTTGCAAAATCATTGATTCTGTCTTCGTATTTTACAGCAAACGGGCAGTGATTACAGGTAAAAACTACCACAAATCCTTTGGCATTTTTATAATTTGCCATACTCACCATAGTGCCGTCTACCGATTTTAACCGAAAATCAATAGCGGTATCCCCGGGCTGATATCCGTTAACACCTTGGGGTGAAAGGTTGAAAGTGTTCAATATCCCCAGAATAAACATCAAAATTGCCATAAACTTGTTTTTTAAAATGATGAAATAAATGTCGAAATATAATCGGTAAGTTCTTTCAGGTCTTTGAATTCATGTTCTATAAATAGGCGTTTATCCCCTGAAACCAGCAACGTAGCCGGTATTGATCCGCTCCATTCCGGATCCACTTTCGAAAGCCAGGTATTGTAGTCCTTATCCGCTAATAAAATAACTTTACTGGAATATTTATTTTTATGTAAAAATGGCATCAGGTGGCTCTCCACTTGATTTTTAAAATCCAGACTCACCAGTATTACTTTAATTTTTTCGTTTTTATGCTGTTCTCCATACGCATTAAAAAAAGGCAATTCTTGTATACAGGGCTTGCACCAGGTCGCCCAGAAATTAATCACATACGTGGTATCTGTTGCGTTTAATATTGATTTTTCAAATTGTGCATAAGAATGGTACACCTCAGGGGTCTGACCCTTCGATTCAAAGTTATTTTGTGTTAAAAACAAAATGGTTAAAAATAGCGTTCGGAACGTATTGTACATAAGGCTTAAACATAGCTTCGATTTAATTGTTTGCAGCAATAAATATTTGATTACTTTTGTGGCGTTTTTTAAATTTAATTTAACTGAATAAATATATATGTCTAGAATTTTAACATTAAGAGAAGCACTTGGAGAAGCCATGTCTGAAGAAATGCGCAGAGACGAAAACGTTTTTCTGATGGGTGAAGAAGTAGCAGAATATAATGGTGCTTATAAAGTGAGCAAAGGTATGCTGGAAGAGTTTGGCGCCAAACGGGTGATCGACACGCCTATAGCCGAACTTGGTTTTACTGGAATTGGGGTAGGGGCCGCTATGAACGGACTTCGGCCCATCGTAGAATTTATGACGTGGAATTTTGCAGTGCTTGCTTTTGATCAGATTGTGAATAATGCTGCAAAAACATTATCTCAGTCGGCCGGACAATTTATGTGTCCAATAGTTTTTCGGGGCCCGTCCGGCTCAGCCGGTCAGCTGGCCCAGCAGCACTCCCAGACATTTGAAAGTTGGATGGCTAATATACCGGGTGTCAAGGTAATTTCATGTATCGACCCCGCAGATGCCAAAGGTCTACTCAAATCGGCCATCAGAGATAATGACCCGGTCTGTATGATGGAATCAGAAATTATGTATGGTTTAAAAGGGGAAGTGCCGGAAGGCGAATACCTCGTACCTATAGGCAAAGCCGCCATACGAAGAGAAGGCACAGATGTGACCATCGTTTCCTACAATAAAATGATTGAAGTGGCTAAAGAAGCAGCTGTAGAACTCGAAAAGCAAGGTATATCTGCCGAAGTGATCGACTTGAGAACGATAAGACCACTGGATCACAAAACAATAGTCGCTTCTGTAAAAAAGACAAACAGATTGGTAGTAGTAGATGAAGCCTGGCCATTTTCAGGTGTTTCAGCCGAAATTGCCTATGAAATTCAGAAATATGCATTTGATTACCTGGATGCCCCGGTAACGAGAGTAAATTCGGCAGATACTTCACTGCCGTACGCCCCTACTTTTTTGGATGAGTATTTGCCTACGCCTGCAAAGGTGATTAAGGCGGTTAAAGAAGTAATGTACATGAAAGCATAAAAACAAACCGGTTCAGCTAACGGATGGGAAATAAAGCACTTTGTGTTTTATTTCCCATTTTTTTTTACACCTGCCTCCGGCAATATTCTTACGCTTGCTATCAATGACACGTTTACCTTTGTTTCGGTTGTAAACAGAACGAAATAGGAGTGAAGCACAGACTTTTTTTACAAACTAATGTTTCAGGCCCGACAGCAGTGACGAATAAAAGAGCACGGAAACAAAAACATATTCCAGCAGAATGCTTTTGATCCTTGAAAAGGTAGGCTGATTTGCCTTATATCAGCCACCTGCACAAACCGAAAGGCGAAAAATTGATATGGAAACAAAATAAATTTTTCCCGTTTAATCAGAGTAAAATAAAACGTCGGTCCCAAATTTTTTGTTTTATAAACAAAGGATATACCACTGAGACCAACCCATCGTGATGGGTATAGTTGATCGAGACTGTTCAATAAAGTGTGTCTACCTATCTTTGCAGAATGAAACAAGAAAGAAGTAAATTAGGAAAGGAAGACTTAATGGAAAGGATGAAGCAACATCTATATTCCAAGGAGTCATTGTTTGGTGATGGGAGCCCCTTCACCGAACTTTTACAAACGATGGTAAATAAGATGTTGGAGGGAGAGGTAGAAGACCATATAGAGAATGAATTGCAAAGTGGTAAAAGCAACAAGCGGAATGGATATACAAAAAAGCAAGTAATTACATCAAGTGGCCCCATCGAAGTATTTACCCCCCGCGACAGGAGCTCCACGTTTGAGCCTGAATTGATAGGCAAACGGGAAAAGGAGTTGAGTAGTGGGTTGGATGAGCAGATTATAGCTTTATATGCACAGGGTAATTCCGTTGAGGATGTAAGGAGATTGCTAAAGAAGATGTATGGAGTAGAAATATCTGCTGGTAAGATATCGCAAATAACAGATCAAGTGCTGCCAGAAATAGAGGCATGGAGAAATCGACCCTTGCAAGCATTCTACCCAATTGTATATCTGGACGCTATTCATTTTAAGGTAAGGCACGAAGGAATATATAGTAATAGAGCCTTTTACACGGCCTATTCAGTTGATTGGGCAGGTAATAGGGATTTATTGGGATTGTACGTCACTCAAAGCGAAGGGGCGTATCACTGGGGTTTAATTTTACAGGATCTGAAAAAGCGTGGAGTTGTAGAAATTTTAGTGATTTGTACGGATAATCTCAAAGGGTTTTCTCAGGTAATCCAAGAAGAATTTCCCGCATCGATCATACAAAAATGTATAGTCCATCAAGTGCGGAATTCATTAAAATATGTAAATGCCAAAGATGTTAAAAAAGTGTCAAGTGCGTTAAGGAAAGTTTATGCTGCTACTACCATGGAAGCGGCATTATCAGCTTTTGAGCTATTCAAACAACAGTGGGAGAAACCTTACGAATACATTGTAGAACAATGGCAGCAGGGCTGGCAAGAATTAATGGCATTTATGGATTTTGGTAATGAGATTCGGCGTATGATTTATACAACTAATCCAGTAGAGGCCTTACACAGGATAATAAGAAAAATAGTTAAAAGTAAGGCAGCTTGGGTTTCTGAAACTGCCTTATTCAAACAAATTTATCTTTCCTTAAAGCAAAACGAAAATTCATGGAAACGAACAGCACAAAATTGGAAACCAATACAACGGGAAATAATGGCAAAGTACCCGGAATTGATTAAAAAACACATCGGATAAATCAGACATGGAAGTAAATCAATTATGCAGGACGTTCCAACTTATAAACAAAGGTATCCCTTGTTGCGAATCAGTAAAGGCTAAAATGAATGGCTCCTTCGTCGCCAGCCTTGACAGACTCTTAACAAGGAATGATAAATGTTTACAAGTTGAAACATCCAAACCCTTGCCTGGAAATTGTAAAACTTATTTTTTAACCCAGACACACTTTAATGAACAATTCCGTTCCCGGACTTGGGATTAACCCGGGTATTTTAAATAAACAGTACCCCATTTTAGCGGGATTTTTGCCCAATTCTGCAAAAATCGTGACAAAATCATTACGGTCTTGCCCTCCCTGGCGGTATGATACATTGCCTCCTTCCCACCGCTATTTTAAACCCAAATGCTTCAACCCCATAACCCTGAATGGGTGAAATTATTATAGCCCAGGGTTTCAACCCTGGGTTTTAAAACATTTTGAACGCTCCATTTTGGCGGGATTTTTGCCCAAAACCGCAAAAATCGTGACAAAATCATTACGGTCTTGCCCTCCCTGGCGGTATGATACCTTGCCTCCATCCCACCGCTATTTTAAACCCAAATGCTTCAACCCCATAACCCTGAATGGGTGAAATTATTATAGCCCAGGGTTTCAACCCTGGGTTTTCAAACAATTTGAACACTCCATTTTAGCGGGATTTTTGCCCAAAACCGCAAAAATCGTGACAAAATCATTACGGTCTTGCCCTCCCTGGCGGTATGATACCTTGCCTCCATCCCTCCGCTATTTTAAACCCAAATGCTTCAACCCCATAACCCTGAAAAGGTGAAATTATTATAGCCCAGGGTTTCAACCCTGGGTTTTAAAACATTTTGAACGCTCCATTTTGGCGGGATTTTTGCCAAAAATTGCAAAAATCGTGACAAAATGATTACGGTCTTGCCCTCCCTGGCGGTATGGTACCTTGCCTCCATCCCACCGCTATTTTAAACCCAAATGCTTCAACCCCATAACCCTGAAAAGGTGAAATTATTATAGCCCAGGGTTTCAACCCTGGGTTTTAAAACATTTTGAACGCTCCATTTTGGCGGGATTTTTGCCAAAAATTGCAAAAATCGTGACAAAATGATTACGAAATCATAAAAGAACATATTTTATACCTCCTAAAACCCATTTAACAAAGCCATATAACACATACCAACCCATAAAACAAAAGGATAAAGCGTTAATACCAAAAATCTCCCCTCTAAAATGTTAAAATTCCCATAAAACACACGCATTGTATCCCCCCCTTCGTTATTCGAATATTTAAAAACTATAAAATCATGGCAAAGAATAAAAGCATTATAAAATTTCACGGAAAACTGGGTGGTAAAGTCAGTTACAAATTAAAAGGTAAATGGGTCATCCGCGCTATAGGGGCAGTAGACCTCCACAAAATGCGCACCGCACCCCAGTACGAAGAAACCCGTAAAAACCAATCCGAATTTGCAGTGGCATCCCACGCCGGCCAGCTATTCCGCAAAGCCCTGATGCACCTCACCAAAGGGTACACCAACCACAACTACCCGCCGGAAGTGATGTCCGCCATGATCAACACCCTGCGCGCCGACAACACCCAGCCTAAAGGCTTTAAACAACTCAACAACGGACTCAAAAATCCGGAATCCCAAATGGCATTCCGAAGACTGAATATATTTTCCAAAAAAACAAAACACTATAAAGAAGCCCTGATCCAGCATGCTTCCGCCCCCAACGCCTTCAAACTAAACCGCGCCTTGCTGTGGGAAAAAGCCAAAGGCGGCGACAAAAAGACCGTCCGCATCGGCTACCTCCACCTGGATTTCGACGCCCAGATTGCTCACTACGAACCGGCACTATCCATCTCCTGCACCCGATCCGATATGGAGCAGCTCACCACCCACACCCTGCCCATGTCCAAGGCGATACCCACACCATGGACCATGATCATCGTCCAGGTATGGCGCGAAAGCGACATCTACGAGCCCGCCCGCCTGCTTTTTATGTCCGTCCTCGATGTTGTAGACAACACTTTGGAGTATGAAGAAGTACAGGAAACCAAAAAACGTTTCATCATGCGTAGAAATAAACCCGCAGGAATAAAAATCACGCCGGCCCACACCGAAAAACAACCGCTATTAGGGCATAGACACCGTCATAGACACAATCATAAATCCCGGAACCCCGTTTACGAACAGCATGGTCATCCACATCATCACTGAAACAACCAAACTTCATAAAACCAGACTTAAATACGCAAATCGATCATTGGTGTCCCACCCTGAACACGGCCTAAGTACTTAGTTAAGCAAATAGGGAAACGTTTGCCTATTTCGCAACAATAAACGGCAATGTATAAACATGCCCCCTCTTGTCTCCAATAACGACATAATACTTTCCGGAAGCCAATGAAAAGGTATTAAAGCTGAGTAAATTAAACCCGGCCTTAATTTTATCGGAATACAGATGAGTAATAAAGCCACCGTTATTATCAAACAATTCGACAGTATAGACGCCGCTTTCCGGACAATTCACTTCTATTTTGATGGTGTTGTCGGAAACCGGATTGGGATACAGCTTGAATTGTAGTTTGTTTGATACCTCCACATTACTGCTCGTACCTGCAAGGATATATTTTTTAATCGTAAGGCTGTCCCTTCCCAGTTCATTTTCGACAATCAGAGTCACATCATACTCACCTTTTTCCGCATAAGTGACAACAGGATTGAATGCATTGGAATAAGCGGGTTCACCACCTTCAAAATACCAGTTTAGTGCGGTTGGTCCCCCGGTGGATAAACTGAAAAACTGCACACTATCACCCGCTGTAATATTATTTTTATTGGACGTAAAGGCAGCAACAGGTATTTGTCGGGGTATTACTGTAATCGCCTTTTGTTTGATTTTTGTATTACTCCCGGCTATATTGGTGGCAGTAAGCGAAACCAGGTAAGAACCCAACTTTGAATATTTGATAACTGGGTTTTTATCCGAACTGGAAGAGGGTGTACCCTGCTGAAAAGTCCATTTATAGGTGATCGCATTTTCACTGCTTTCATTTCTAAAGGATACAACATCATTGATGTAAACGGTATCCTTATCAAATGAAAAATCAGCAACGGGTTTAATAACTGGATCGGTAATATGGATATACGCTTTTTTAATAATGGTATCAATACCCAATGCCGTTTGTACGATCAACCGAACATCATAGGCTCCGTTATTGCTCCATTGCACGGTAGGTTGTACTGCGGTAGAAAATTCAGGATTACCGCCTTCAAAAAACCATTCATAGGCCGTCACCGGCGTTGGAGTTAGATCAGTAAACGTGATGACATTATCTTTTGAAGTTGTCGTTTTATCAGCTACAAATTCCGCAAAAACCGAGTTGGTGACATCATCACTCCTCAAATATTGCCCAAGCCAGGTACCATAGCTCCTGGATTCACCAAAACAACCGGTAACCCAGCTCTCTACTCTATTGTCAAAAAAGCGTCGGCACGCCGTGGTATAATCCCCCCAACGTTCGTTATTATCACTCAGCACATCGACATAACCGGATCCTTCTTTTAATGTAACTGCATCACTCCAGTCAAATTCATTTCGGACACCGGAGCAAACGCGTTGCTGCTGACTGGGAAAAATATCCGGTCCCGAAAATAGATAATTGACCAATACCTCACTATCGGATGCCGATTTGCCAAAGGCAGTGAACGATGGAAAAGCCAGATCTCGTCCGGCAAATGTCAGAATATCGGCGTATACTTTAAAACTATCAATTTGAAATCGGCAGTACAGCAAACCAACATCACCATTTGGCGTATTGACATGACTACCCATATGGATGGTCCCGTCCAGATACATCGCAGACCATATCCGGCTGTCAAACGTATTCAGCACATTGGCAGTACCGGATTGCCGGCCATCCGGAGCCAGACTGGTTTCCACACCGGTGGTTTGCATGGATATCAGGACAGGGTTTTCTTCCAGACTGCCGGTAGTAAAATATAAATTATATTTATTTCCTCCCAAAGGCTGATTACTCACAAAATACATGCCGGGCCCTGCCAGCTTATCCCAGCCGGAAGGTGTCGGTACCAGATTAAATGAGGGCGCACCATCAGCATCTCTCAGATCATTATAGTATTTCCAGGTCAGGTCTTTACCTTCAAAACCGGCGTTTTTGTCCAGCTGATATACCACAGAATACTGCCAGTCACCCGGTGTGTCCCGCATGAGACCTGCAATATACATATCCTTATTCGACAGGGCAATATTGGGATAATCAAACCAGCGATTATCACCCGAAGGATTACCGTCTACTTTATAGTAATTCCATTCTCCGTTAGGGTCTTCTGTTTTAGAAAATGCCAGACATAAAAAAGTATTGGATGGCTCCGAACCATGGAGACACATAAAAATGAAACGGTTGGTTTCAACATCATAGATCACCCGTGGATCATACATTCGGTTACTTAGACCCAATAAGGTAAAAAAGTCAGCCAGGCCTTTGGAATACGTTGTTTTCCCATCTGGTCCCGTAAAGATAACGTTGCTGTTAATACCGGAAACGATAAAACCATTTTTTGAAATCGCCATGGAGTTATCCATAGGCACACTATTGTCTTTTATATTGCCTCGAAAATTTTTCCCCAAAAAAGGGGCCGGAGTCACCAGTTGTTTTGAAACCACGTTTTCATGACTGATTTCGGCCGCTTCGATCCTTTTTTGATTTACCTTCGCTTTCATCAGGCTAAATGATTCAGCAGGAATGATGCTTGTATGCTGATAGCTGGTATAGTTTTTAATATTGAAATCCCAGTCTTTTGTAATATGATGGGCATTTATAGATCCGGACAAAGGACTGGTCTGAAGAGCCGAACCCGAATTGACAACTTTTTTAAGATCTTTATTGCCGGGTATTTTAAAATCAACTTGACCAAAAACAACTTGCAGATGACTGCAAACCAATAACATGATAACTGAAATGAGTTTCATAGGCTTACTTTGTTTTTATCCGCCGCTGGCAGAATGATGGAATAGATGTATGTATGGAGCAAATTGAATGATATTCTGAATTGGGCACTTAACTCAGGCCTAAAGGAAACCAGGAATAAAGCACAGATAAAAATGAAACCTGGTTGCTTTAAATGTTGTTTTCACCTTAACTCGGAATACGAAGTGCCAATAGGACAAAATATAATCCCTCCAAAACACAATTTGTGAACATAATTTTAAACGGCACAACTTCCTGTGCGCTAAAACTATTTTTTACACTGAGCAAAGCTAAACAATTTTATCTTTTTGTAAAAGATATTCCTGCAGTTTCATATCAGGAAAAGGAACAGCAGACCTTAATAATTGCCAAAATATCTTCGGATAAACCATTCGATACCCAGGAAAAATAAAAGCAGGAAAAATATCAATTTCAGGTGAATAATTGATTTTGTCGAACTACTCTGATACATCACTGGTTTGATTTTGTCGTTTTTTAATAGCATATCCTGCAGCGATTCTATTCCGTTTAAATAAACCATTTCCCCGTTGTTTTTAGCACTTAAACTTCGAAGGAATCGATGCCTGGCGGTCAGGTCAAATTGTTCAAGTTGCACAGACTCGACATTGAATCTGCCGTTGGTAGTTAAAACTTTCCCGTTAAAATTGACAGAAGCGGTATATCCATACGAACCTTTTGGGAACATGTCTGCATTTAAAGTATAATAGTTTTGCGTTTTACTGAAAGTATATTGGAAATCTTTACCCGTTTCATCTTTAACCACCAGGGCAACATCAGGTTCGTTGACGAGTTCATAACTTTCGTTAAACAATTGTGCTTCAAACAGTACTTGTTCATTGTCCTTATACAGATTTTTTGAAGTAGATGCCCTGAATTTTCGTTTATCAGTTTTAACAGTGGTCAGCAACACTGTTTTATTTAATAGCTCACTGACCAGGTCATAATTTTTATTTTGAAGATGATCAAACATCCGCCATTTCCATATTCCTTCTCCGCAAAATACACTGGTTTTAATTCCGTTTTCATCCGAAAAGGCAAGTAAAGGAAAGTTTGTTTTTATCTTTTTTATATTTTGAAACAAATACGGCACGGCAGTGGCACGAAGCTTATAATCGCCAAAAGGGGTCAGCAATGGGGGAAATGTTTTAAGCTTGTTTTTTAATTGGTCGCTGGTGGAGAATAAAGTAAATCCCCCTGCAAACTCAGCCTGTATTTCTTCAGAATTTTTACTGTTTCCCGACACCTGTATAACATTCTGTATGGCATTAAATTTAGGCAAAGACGTCTGCAACCCCACTATAAAGAGCCGTGGTGTATTGTTTTTGTTTAGTTGGCTGATTATAGGAACAATATCAAACGACTCTGAAGGCAGGTTGTGGAACATTACCAGATTATACCCGGAAACGGCATTGTTAAAATCTCGGGCATAAACTAGATCTACCTGATAGTTTTTATTTTGAATGATAATATTTTTTAAAGCAGATAGATCTGGATGTGGTGCATTTGCCAGCAACAGGATTTTCTGGCGGCCATCCAGTACTTCAATAAAAAATTCACGAACATTATTGATAGTATTAAATTCACCGGAAACCGGAGATAATTTCAACCGATACCGAATGACACCACTTTTATTGGCGTCAACGATAATCGTTTTTGTGGAAAAATAAGTGCTGGAATTGATTTGAACCATTTCTTCATGCACCTTTTTCGCCGCGCCGTTTTCAATCACCTCCAAAGTAAGCCGGCTATCCTGATTCAAACAATTATACGCTGAAATATCTACCTGCACGGGGATTTTATCACCCAGATAAGCAATCTTATTAAATAGAACATTCTGAAAATACAAGTCTTTTTTCTGAGTGGTGTCGCCCATGGCAATAGTATAAAGCGGAGCATGGATACCAAAATCAGCATATAACGGATTACTGCCCTCATTAAAAATACCGTCCGACCCAACAATCACGGCGCCTAAATTCTGGTCGGCATAATTGTCAGAAATATACTGTAACAAAGCGCTGAAATTGGTACTTTTATCCGTCAGACTGTCCTTTTTTTCAGGATATACCTTGCTGCCAAAAGAAATATGTTTTACTTCATACTTCTGTGAAAGGCCTTCACCAAGCTTTTCCAATGCACTGTTGTAAGTATTTAAGTCATCCGGTTTTATACCCGAAGCCATGGATTCAGATACATCGGAAGCAATTAATATTACCGGTGATTTAGTGTCCTCCTTAATCGTTTTAATTAATGGAGAAAGCAATAAAAGGGTGATGATAAATATGGTCAGAGTGCGAAAAACGGCTAGGATCCGGAGCACCCAGGGACCGTATTCAGCAAATCTTGTGTCTCTGTAGTACATCAATGCTGCAAACCCCACTGAAATAGCAAAACATAAAACAACATACCACCAGGGGTAAGTAAAACTTATTGTATTGATCACGCGTTAATGTAATTAATCTGCAAATATTATAAAAAACGTCCATTTAACCATAAATCGAACGTAGTTTAAAATTAAATAAATAAATTTGCAATGTTATTGTAACTAAAACGTTTGAACTCAAAAAAAGATTATATGTATAAAGTATCCCTGATCTTATTGTTCTTTTTTACAGGTTTAAGTGTACAGGCCTCTTATATGATCATTCCTATGGAGCACGATAAACAGGCCAATCATCTGAAAGCATATGGTGTTACCTACTGGGTGATCAGTAAAGGTATTGAGGCATACTGGTTGTTAAATTACCGGGGTGGCAGTTTTGCTTATCCATACGCTAAAGGCATTGAAGCCGAATGTAAAGTGAGGGGGGTAACATACGAGGTGATCTCAGATGCACAATGGGTGAATATAAGAGAAACCATAAGCAACCCCGAAGTAAATCAGGAGGCAGTAAAACTGGAAAAAGCACCCAAAATAGCCGTATATACCCCTGATTTTAATCCGAGAGGCAACAGAATCCAGCCATGGGATGATGCGGTGACCCTGGTCTTAACCTACGCCGAGATCCCTTTTGAAAAAATTTACGACCGGGAAGTCCTGGAAGGAAAACTGGCACAGTATGATTGGCTGCATTTACATCACGAAGATTTTACAGGTCAATACGGTAAATTTTATGCCAGCCAGGGCGGAACACCCTGGTATAAATTAAATCAGCAAAAAACAGAGGAACTGGCAGCCAGCCTCGGCTTTAGCAAAGTATCAATGTTAAAATTAGCAGTGGCTAAAAAAATTAAAGAGTATGTCGAAGGAGGAGGATTTATGTTTGCCATGTGTTCAGCAACAGATACCTACGATATTGCCCTAGCAGCCGAAGGAGTGGATATTTGCGCCGAAATGTACGACGGAGATGGCTTTGACCCAAATGCACAGACTAAGCTCGATTTCAGTAAAACATTTGCCTTTAGAGATTTTAATATTAACTTAAACGCACTTCAATACGAACATTCGGATATTGACAATAAAAGCAGGGCCATTACACCGGAGGTAGACTATTTTACCTTATTTGAATTTTCTGCAAAATGGGACCCCATACCCACCATGTTGTGCCAGAATCATACCCTGACAGTTAAGGGGTTTATGGGACAGGCAACTGCATTTGAAAAAAAACTCATAAAACCGGATGTATTGATCCTCGCTGAAACGCGCTCGGTATCTGAGGTCAGGTATATTCATGGAACGTATGGCTTTGGAACATGGACGTTTTATGGAGGTCATGATCCCGAAGATTACAGGCATTATGTGGGAGACCCCGAGACCGACCTCAATCTGCATCCCAACAGCGCCGGATACCGACTAATTTTAAACAACATTCTTTTCCCCGCAGCTCAAAAAAAGAAAAGAAAAACCTAAATTTGTTTTCTGCCGGTTGAATTTCATCTTTTGTTCTGGACTACGTGTTTTCTTTTGATCTGATTTTAATATAATAACTTGTAGAATATGTCTTTTAAATACGCTTTTTTGTTTTTTACGGTTCTTTTTATCTCCTGTCAAAACTCCGGTGAAAATAATACGGAAAGTCAATTATCACAACTAAAAAAAGAGTTTGGTCAAACTAAAGCTGATTCCAGCTTTAATAAATTGCTTCAGGCATATGGACAAGCCATTGTAAATTCGGAAAACAATAAGGATAAAGAAAAATGGCTTCTTGAAGCGATAGATGTTTGTGCAAAACCGGAAAAATCCAACATAAAGGAAATATTCCAGACAGAGTTATTAAAGCTAAACCCGCAATCCCCATTAGCCAAAGACATTATTTGGAACCTGGCTCAGAATATGCAGGTTAAAAACAAAAATGAAGTGGCATCACTGCTTTTTCAGGGATATATTTCCAGATTTCCAAACGACAGCAGAAGTAAAAATGCAGAAAAGTTCATTATCCAGGGGCATAAAAACATAGAACAGTACATGAAAACCAAAGCTGAAATGGTTTTTCAAAATCCGGACAAACGAGGATTAAATGCAGAAAATACACAACTTTACATTGATATTTGTGAATCATTCGCCCTGGTATATCCGGAAAATCCAATGGCACCTGAATATTTATTCAGAGCGGCAGAAATGGCAAGGGCGCTTGAAAGTTTCCCGAAAATGATGAGCCTGTACGATTGGATAAGCGCGTATTTCCCCAACTACAAAAAAGCACCTTTGGCACTATTCCTGAAAGGTTTTGCAATGGATACGGAGTTCAAAAAAAAGGAGGACGCAAAAGTTATTTACGAAGCATTTTTAAAGAAATACCCCAACGATTCTCTATCCAATGATGTAAAATTTTTACTGAAAAACTTAGGCAAATCTGATGAACAGATTTTTAAGGAAATGGAAGTGGAGAAAAAATAAAGAGTACGAAAAAAGTGGAATTTATATTGCCGGCGTTAGTGTCAATAAATTGAAAGATTCGATCCTTCCATCCCTGTAATCTCTTAGTTTGCTTTTTATATCGAGTAGCATAATAAAATAAAACCACCGGCTTTACCTGAATAAAAAATTTATTTTATTAGCAGGTAAAAACAAGTATAAGGAGTATATTTTAAATATACAAAATATTAAAATATACAGAAAATAAAGCCAGGATCAGGGCAAAAACAAACTACAAATATAATATACCAGCATGGCGATTAAAGCACTGATAGGAATAGTTAATATCCAGGCCCATAGCAGGTTAATGGTAACGCCCCACCGCACTGCAGATAATCTTTTTGTAGCACCCACTCCAATAATTGACCCCGTAATGGTGTGTGTTGTAGATACCGGAATTTTGAAATATTCAGTCAAAAACAAAGTGATGGCTCCCGCAGTCTCAGCCGCAACGCCCTCAAATGGAGTCACTTTGGTAATGCGTGTACCCATGGTTTTAATTATCTTCCAGCCACCGCTTAAGGTACCAAGGGAAATAGCAGCATAACAGGATAAAGGAATCCACCAAATCATATGTTCCAGAGAATAGCTATTGGCATCATAGGCAACCATAGCGGCCATAATGATTCCCATTACCTTTTGCGCATCATTTCCGCCATGGCCTATACTAAATGCAGCTGAGGAAACCAATTGCATGCGCTTAAACCAGCGTTCGGATTGAATATAATTTAGCGAATTTAAAAATAAAGTGAACAGAGCCATGATGGTGATAATAAATCCAAGCAGGATAAGCTTAAAATTGTGGCTGTCAAATATAACTCTTAAATAGTATGATTCATATAAAGACTTTAACTTATCCGGATCTGTTTTAAGTGTCTGAGAAAGAAACACAATGACCATCACGATCACCGCTAACGAAAAAAGTTTAGGCAGCACACTCTTTTTAAAGGCATGTAAAAACCAGATGGATATCAGAAACGCAATGATCATACCTATAGCAGGTGCAAGTACGATAAAACTGGCTATCTGCATTATTTTCCCTGAATTAATAGATTCATATCCGGTATGGGCAATCGCTGCTCCGGCAAACCCGCCGATCAGGGTGTGAGATGAAGAAGATGGAAGCCCAAACCACCACGTAAGCAGATTCCAGAAAATGGCAGCAATTAATCCGGCAAGTATAACAGTTAAGGTAATATAGGGAACACCTTCTGCATTGACCCCTTCGTTTACTGTTTTGGCAATGGTATTTGCTACGCCATGATCCCGGAATATAAAAAAGGCAACAAAATTAAAAAATGCAGCCCAGGTAACCGCCTGAAAAGGGGTAAGCACTTTTGTCGATACAACAGTAGCAATTGAGTTTGCTGCATCATGAAAACCATTGATGTAATCAAAAAGTAATGCTAACGCAATTATAATTATAAGTAAAGTCATATACCTGAATACTTTGAGCCAATCAGGCGTATTTAATTATGATAGATTCAATTACATTGGATGCATCTTCACACTTATCTGAAATAACCTCCAGATCTTCGTAAACATCTTTCAATTTTACAACTTTGATAGGATCGGTAACATTAGAAAATAAATTGATAATGGCCTTTTCCAGTACATCATCTGCATCATTCTCCAAACTGTTGATTAACACACAATCCTGCTTGATCTGACTGATGTTTTTCATACTCCTTAATTTCACTACAGCATCGGCAAGGGTCTTTATGGATTTCTGACTGATTTCCGCCATCTCCCGCATATATTCATCATTTTCAGTGATATTGTAGTTAAGGATCTTTTTGGAAGAAGCATAAATATAATCAGCTATATCGTCCAGTGAAGTAGCCAGATAATGGATATCTTCCCTGTCAAAGGGAGTAATAAAATTTTTACCCAATTCAACAAAAATCTGGTGGGTAAATTCGTCGTTGGTGTGTTCACCATCTTCAATGGAACGAAGCAGACTGGTACGTTTGACCGGGTCTGACTCATTCATCGCTTTTTTCAAAGTCGAACCCATTTCTTTTAGATTGGCAGCAATGTTTTCAAAAATATCATAAAATATTTTATCCTTAGGCAAAAAAATTCGAATAATATTGTTTATTGACATGTCTCGTAAAGTTGGTTATATTAACAGAATGCAAATTTACCCTTTTCTGCATTATTTTGTAGTTTACATTATTTTATATAATAAACTTAACAATAAATTAATATTGGCCTGATTAAGACTATCTTTATTTGTAATTATAAAAGCTAAATTTAGTAAGATAAAAATAAAATTGTTACTTTTACCTTACAAATCTTCCCTTTAGTTTTTACACAGCCATTTTAATTGCTTTAGTAAAGCAGAAGTATATTGTTTAAAACATTATACATATGGCAAAAATATTTAATATTTATAGCCAATTTATATGTTATACTAAAATATTATGTATTTTTGTCACTTATTAAGTATTTATTAAATACATAATTTATAATTTATGAAAAGTTATTCAGGTATTTTATTTATATTATTAGCCCTTACAGCGCCTGTCTTTGGTCAAAATCCGCAATTGAAATCCGGTGTTTCATTTAAAAAATTGTTTTTAGACTATCAGTCTCAAAACGGAGGCAGCATCAGCAAATTTAAAGATTACAGACATGGCGTTGAAATAGGTTATCAACGAACGTTATCAAATAACATAACACTCAACTTGCCGTTGAGATATGGCGTAGTGGATACCCATTTGGATAGTATCAATTGCCTGAAGAAAAAAATTGCAAGTATCGATGCTCAATTTCAATATCAGTTTTATGAACCGGGTAAAAAAATTATTCCGTATGTTTTAGCCGGATTGGGTGGTGTTTACGAAGATGAAGGTGAATTTAACCTGCAGATTCCCGCCGGGCTTGGATTTTATTTCAGATTGTCACCGAAGGCATTTATTAATATCCAGACAGAATTTCGGTATGCCCTTACGGAGAAACGCAATAATCTGCAGCACGGTATCGGCTTTACCTATTTGCTAGGAAATGTAGAAGAAGAGGCCATGCCCGCAAAACAAGAAATGACTCCGGTAGATAGCGATAAAGATGGAATTATTGATGAACTGGATTTGTGTCCAAATGCATTTGGAGCTAAAGAGCTAAATGGTTGCCCCGACAAAGACGAAGACGGTGTCGCAGATTATATGGATAAATGTCCTGAAATAAAAGGACTGAAAGAATTTGGTGGCTGCCCCGACACAGATGGGGATGGCCTTTCAGACAATATGGATGAGTGCCCTAAACTGGCAGGACCTGTTGAAAATAAAGGTTGCCCGATTCAAATTGAAAAAAATAAAATAATGGACGCAGATGGCGATGGAATTGAAGACGCCATGGATAAATGCCCCGACGAAAAAGGATCATCCACAACGATGGGCTGCCCCGATAGCGACGGTGATGGCATCATAGACAAAGAAGATAAATGTCCCGAAAAACCAGGATTAAAGATATATTATGGTTGTCCGGACACCGACGGCGACGGCATTGATGACAGCAGGGATAAATGCCCTAATATTGCAGGTACAGTTGCAAACGAGGGATGTCCGGAAATTAAAAAAGAAGATAAAAAAACCCTGGAAGTGGCGATGCAGGCAGTTCAGTTCCAAACCGGTAGTGCTGTACTTAAAACGGAGTCCAGTATTGTTCTAACACAAATTGCCGACATTATGTCCAGATATCCGGACTTTATAATGACGATCGGTGGCCACACAGATAATACAGGAAGTTCCACAGCCAATCAAACGCTCTCAGAAAAAAGAGCCAAAGCTTGTTACGATTTCCTGGTAAAAAAAGGGGTCGCCGCTGACAGAATGAGCTTTACCGGGTATGGCGAATCGAGACCTATAACCACCAATATAAATGAAAAAGGAAGGTCATTAAACAGAAGAGTAGAATTTAATCTGATCCCTAGAAAATAACATCTTTTAAATATAAAAGCAAAGCGCTTTGATTTAAGAAAATCAAAGCGCTTTGCTTTTGAGTCAGATTCACTTCCTTTCGCGAAATCTAAATATCCGATATACCTTTTTATCCCTGATATTTTAGTCCGTCCATGCTAAAGTACGTTTATTGTAATGCGGTTTAGACTCCGAAAAGAACATATAATCCGGCGATTTACCACCAACTATGCCATTTCTTTTGTCATTAAAGACAGATTATCTTTTGAATTATTTTGCTGGCAATTGTTGCAGCATATTTATTTCAAATCAAATCAAAAAGATTTTTAACACCTAAGTTTCTTTCAACAGTAAAAGCTTCTGCATATTCTACACCGATATCCCTGGCGTAGGATCTGTTTTTTGCTTTTATATATTCAATAAAATCCATCGTAGATATTGGTGTTACAGGTTCTTTTGATTCAGGGTTAAAGAATTGAGAAGAAAACGCCATAATACTTTCAATCTTTTTATCCATGTAAGCTGAAATATCAATGACCAGATCCGCTTTGGTATTTCTGTCCTGTATATAATTATAAACAGCCTTAGGCCTCCAGGGCAATTGCTGATTACCGGATAAATCTTTGGTGGGTATCTTGACCAAACCGGCATAAAAGCAGGCATCATTGATCAGTTTCGCGGCCCTGCCATGATCAGGGTGTCTGTCAGATCTGGCATTTGCCAAAACAATTTCGGGCCGGTACTTGCGTATCACCCCTGCTATTTTTAATATATTTTCTTCTGAATGTTCAAAAAAACCATCGCGCATCATCAGGTTATCCCTGCTTTCAATACCAAACAATATCCGGGATCGGTTAGCTTCTTCCATTCTCAGAGCTGCTGAACCACGTGTTCCTAACTCTCCCCGAGTTAAGTCGCAAAGCGCTACCGAATACCCTAAGTCGATATGTCTGAACAAAGTACCTGATGCACTCAGCTCAATATCATCGGGATGGGCACCTATGGCAAGTATATCTACCTTCATACTGGTTTTTTATTAATTAATTTCACCACCTGATCAATGCGCTGCCCCAGGTGAATCCGCTTCCAAATGCAGCAAGGCAGATCAGGTCTCCTGAATTCACCTTACCTTGGTCATAAGCCTCACTTAATGCTATGGGTATAGAAGCTGCAGTAGTATTTCCATACTTTTGTATATTATTAAATACTTTTTCATCAGGTAAACGCAGTAATTTTTGAATAAACTGACTGATACGCAAATTGGCTTGATGTGGAACCAATAAATCAATATCTGTAGTTGCCAGACCGGCTTTCTCCAGTGCCTCTTTAATTACTTCTGGAAACTTAACCACGGCAGTTTTAAAGACAAGCTGGCCTGTCATATTGGGAGACAATAAATTATCGTCCACCATTTTTTGTGTTACAAATACGCCACCCGGTACATCCGCATCAGGATACCCATAATTATCTTTACCAAGATGATACCCCCCGTGCGAACCAGGATTTATCATTGCAAGTTCTTCGGCATGTGTACCATCAGCATGAAGGCATGTATTGAGTATGCCCTGATTTTCCACAGCAGTTGGCTGCAAAACGACAGCACCCGCACCATCACCAAAAATTACCGTCACAGCCCTGCCCGCATCCGAAAAATCGAGACCCATAGAATGCATTTCAGCACCTACCAGCAAAATGTTTTTATACATTCCGGTTTTTATAAACTGATCAGCTATAGAGAGCCCGTAAACAAAACCCGAACACTGGTTTCGGATATCCAGGGCACCCATTTCAGCTTTTGTAATCCCAAGTTCCCTTTGAAGTAATACACCACATCCTGGAAAATAATAATCAGGACTTAATGTAGCAAATATGATAAAATCGATGTCTTCGGGTTTAATTCCCGCACGTTCAATAGCAATTCGGCTGGCCTTAGCTCCCATTGTACTGGGGGTTTCCATATGCTTTTCAGCATACCGCCGTTCTTCTATTCCTGTCCTTTCAATAATCCACTCATTGGTGGTATCCATATATTTTGTAAGTTCCTGGTTTGTAACAATCCGTTCCGGAACATAATGGCCTATACCGGCTATTTTTGTACGCATAATGTTCTTTTGTCTATGTTGGGCTTTAATATATTGATCAACACTACTTTTTAAGTAAATGTTTTGATCCTTAAAAGTACTAATTGTTTATGAATCACACTATATTTACTGCGCTTATCAATAAAAATTATTCGTTTATGATTTGGGATATACTAAGTCAGGAAGAAAAAAACACAGTACTTCTCAAGCTCATGGTACATGTTACTAAAGCGGATAATACACTGCAGGAAGGAGAATTTGCTTATTTGCTCCAGTTGTGTAAACAGCTCCGGTTAGACCCGGAATTAATCAGGAAATTTATAGTAGAAAGTAATGATCTGAATGAAATATTGCCATCTTCAGAACAGGAAAGAATGCAAATCCTCTATCACTTGCTTTTTACCATGAAGTCAGATAATGCCATAAATAATGTAGAAGAAAAATTAGTATATCAACTTGCATTTAAACTGGGTTTTTCCGAAGACATGACCCGTGATTTTATTACACTAATGCACCAATATACCATTGATACAGTTCCACTAAACAGTATGCTGGATATTATCAGAAAACATAATAATTAATACCTTTTAAAATTAACCGTCTCTTTAAACTTACCACACCTTATCCTGTTAATATTGAAAATATTACAAATGAAATTTTAATCGCTTTTTGCTTTTTAACCATGGTGTGCAGTTTCACCTTAGTTCATGGGCAGAATTTTGACCGTTTGGATATTCCGGTTTTTAAAAATGGGCAACCATTGAAACTTCCTTATACTGGGGGCCTCAGAGCCGGTCAGTTTTCAAATATAGACTTAAACCAGGATGGCGTTAAAGATTTGTTTGTTTTTGACCGAAACGGAGATCAGGTGCTTACCTTTATTAAAACCGGTGCACCGGGAAGTATAGATTATGTTTTTGCCCCTGAGTATATTTCAGTTTTTCCGGAATTGCGTAATTGGGCGCTCCTCATAGACTTCAATAAAGATGGTGTTGAAGATATATTTTCATCTTCCGGTGTTTATCCCGGAAGTATGGAAGCCTGGAAAGGCCATCGGGATCAAAATGGTAGGCTTAGTTTTCGTCAATTAAAATTTTCTTATGGCTTACCTGAAATACTCCAGTTCCCAATTGCCGATGGGTATACACAAATTTATGTCAGTTCAATAGATTTGCCGGCAATAGCTGACGTCGATGGAGATGGGGATATGGATATTGTTAGCTTTGAAGCGGATGGCAGTTATGCTTCGTGGTACAAAAATACAAGTGTGGAGGAAAACCTGGGACTGGATTCTTTAAAATATGTAAGGGCCGATATCTGCTGGGGTAAGTTTGCCGAAAACCAATTTAATGAAGAAATTACCCTGAGCGATAATGCGTTTAGTTGCTCTTCCGGTCTGACATCCGGAGGTAATCCGGGAGTACGTCATTCAGGCTCTACTTTAACCATATTTGATAATGATGGGGACGAAGATATGGACCTGATTATCGGAGACTTGGCAAGTCCAAAACTAAAAAGATTATTTAATGGAGGTTCAAAAGCGCTGGCACATATGACCCGGCTTGAAACTAATTTCCCGTCTGATAATGTCGTAGCAGACCTGGACGTATTTTTAGCGGCATATTATGTAGATGCAGATGGAGACAACATCAGAGACCTGATCGTGACACCAAATGACATCAACAGCGGTGAAAATGCAAACCAGGTGTGGTTATATAGAAATTCCGGAACAGATCAGAGCCCTGTTTTTGATTTTGTAAAAGATGATTTCCTGATCGACGAGATGTTACAATTTAACAGTGGCTCCCACCCTGCTTTTGCAGATATCAACGGTGACGGACTGATGGATCTGGTGGTTGGTACAAATGGTATTTTATCCAAAGGTGGAATTAGAAAATACCGCATCGTGCTTTTGTTAAACACAGGAACTAAAACAAATCCATCATATCGTATTGAAGATGAAGATTACCTGTCCTTTTCACAATTCGGAGAATTTACGGGAAGGTTTGCCCCGGCTTTTGGCGATATCGACAACGATGGAGATGAAGATTTACTGGTAGGCGATGTTAGAGGTCAGCTATACCTGGCTATAAATACAGCTGGTAAAAATAATCCGGTTAATTTTGCCGCACCCGTTTATTTTTATTCAGAAATATCAGCAGGACAAAATGCCAAACCGCAAATTATGGATATGGATAATGATGGTCTTAAAGACCTAATTATCGGTGAAAAAAATAACCAGCTGAATTTTTTCAAAAACACCGGTAGTCCCACATCCCCTCTATTTAGTGCCGATCCATCCCTGTTCCCCAATACAGATCAGGCTGGCCATATTTTTACTGGAAATGATTTTAACACCCAAAATGGGGCACCATATTTTATAAAATCCGGCAATCAGGTCCTGATGTTATTAGGCACTGAAGATGCTGATATTTTCACTTACAACCAGACCGAAAACAATCTTTATAATCAATTCAATACACTGTACCAAAAGACAGGTATGATCAATCAGGGCCGCAAAGTTACCATTGCTTTGGCTGATATTGATTTTGATGGATTTTTTGAAATGGCTGTTGGCAATGAAAGAGGCGGAATTGTGTTTTACAATACTATTTTTAAAACGGATACTGTCTCATCACTTAATGACGAACTGGCATCCTCGACGAAACTTCACATTTACCCAAACCCGGCTGCTTCTGAGATTTTTGTGAATACAGAGAAATCAGATGTTTTATTATATGTATTGTCTTCCGATGGTCAAATTATTAGTAAACTTAACGCAAATCAATTGAATAACATGAGTCATCTGCCTGTCGGTTTGTATTTCGTGAAGGCCATTTCAAAAGAAGGAACGCTGATACAAAAAGTATGGATCGCTCGATGAACTTTATTCAACACAAATTGACCAGGTTTTTAATAATGATTAACTTAATCACAGAGATATGATTAAACCCCGGGATCTAAAATATTTGATAGCCTACATAATTCCGGCTTCCACTTTTTTGGCTATTCAGTTATCCGGTGTTTTCAGTTATTTGACGGTGTTCATTGCATTTGTACTTGTACCGGTTTTTGAATTGTTTTTCGGAGTCGAAACGACAAACCTCAGTGATAAGGAAATTTCAGAAAAAACAAATTCCGTTTTTTTTGATGTACTGCTCTATTTAAATATATTTTTTGTTTATGGTATGATCATTTATTGTGCTTCATCCGTAGCCACACACGAATACACATTTTTTGAATTATTGGGTTTAATTTTAAGTATGGGCATTATGTTTGGCAGCAACGGCATTAATGTGGCTCATGAATTGGGACATAAATCAGGATTTTTACCACAAACAGCGGCAAAACTACTATTATTGCCAAATCTGTATATGCATTTTATTATTGAACATAATTGGGGCCATCATCTAAAAGTGGCAACTTTAGAAGACCCGGCAACAGCCAGGTTCAATGAACCTATTTTTAGTTTTTGGCCACGCTCTGTTTTTGGAGGTTTTATCTCGGCTTGGAATATCGAAATGAATTTTATAAGAAAATCTGGTAAAAAAATATGGAGTGTACATAATAATATAATTCGTTTTGTGCTGTATCAGCTGTTTTACATTTTATGTATAAGTCTGATTTTTTCACCCTTTGCAGCGGTTGTTCTGATAGCTTCTGCCTTTGTAGGTATTCTTCTTTTAGAATCAATCAATTATATAGAACATTACGGCTTAATCAGAAAACGCTTGCCGGGTGGTCGCTACACTCCAGTAGAACCCATTCATTCCTGGAATTCAGATCATGAAGTGGGAAGAGTATTACTTTATGAATTAACACGACACTCAGATCACCATTATAAAGCCAGCAAAAAGTATCAGTTACTCAACCATTATGATGAAAGCCCCCAACTACCCTTTGGCTACCCAACCAGCATTTTAATTGCCCTATGCCCTCCATTATGGTTCAAACTCATGAACCCTAAAGTGGAACAATGGGAAAAAAGTTTTTAATTACCTACCTGGCTTCGGAATCAAAAATGATTGATTCCAGATTGGCTTCTGAATAGTATACTGATTTTAACACCTTTCGGTCTGCGGTTCGGTATACTAAATATTCTCCTCCCCGCTCCTCAATAAATGACGGTGTTGCTTTTTCATTTAAATAAAACTGCTGTGTTTCGATCGCCTGTTCCATAGTTTTGCAGCTTTTACTCATATTGGATCGTTGCACTTCGTCAAACAAAGCCTTGAACTTGTCAGCTAAGCCAAATTCAAGAATCGCACCTGACAATACATATTGAAGGTCGCTAAATGCATCTGCAGCACCTACAATATCATTTTCGATAATGGCCGTTTTTAATTCGTCAAGTTCTTCCTGCAACAATGCAATACGCAAATTACACCTTTTTTCATCAGGTATAACCGGTGAATCAAGAACCGGAAGGTTAAACATGTCATGAAAAGCAGCAACACTCGATAAAGCCGCAGGTTCTTCAAAAATACGGTTTGCTTTAGCCATCAATATCTTTATTGATTATAAATTAATTTTTAATATTGCACAAAAATAAACTTTACATAGTAATCCGTTTCAAATTATTTCAAATACTATTCACTGAACTTAAAAAAATATAAGTAGGTTTGTGAAAATCTATCCTGGCTAACCATATGGACCGTAAATCATTCCTCAAGAAAGCGTCATTGGCTGTTGTTGGAAGTGGAGCACTTCTAACTTCCTGCGCTCAAAAAAAGCCAAAAGATGTTAAACAAATTGACCTGACAAAAAAATATAACTGGAAAATGGTCACTACCTGGCCACCTAATTTTCCGGTATTGGGAGAAGCATGTCAACTATTTGCAGATTGGGTAAACATCTTGTCCTTAGGTCAAATGACAATAAAAGTATATGGTGCCGGTGAGTTAATTCCCGGTCTTGAAGTGTTTGATGCTGTAAGTAGCGGTGCAGCAGAAATGGGTAATGGCGCAGCCTATTACTGGGCCGGAAAATCACCTGCTACCCAATTTTTTACTGCAGTTCCTTTTGGCATGAATGCACAACAAATGAATGCCTGGATTTATAGTGGCGGAGGGCTGGAACTTTGGCACGAACTATATAAAAAATTTGGATTGATTGCCTTTCCCGCTGGAAATACCACCATGCAAATGGCTGGCTGGTTTAATAAGGAAATAAATTCCATCGACGATTTTAAAGGACTGAAGATGCGAATTCCGGGTCTTGGAGGTAAAGTTTTGGCCAAAGCGGGGGGCACCGCTGTTCTTTCATCTGGAAATGAAATTTATACAAATCTGGAAAGAGGTGTTATTGATGCTACAGAATGGATTGGTCCCTACCACGATTATGTCATGGGCTTTCATAAAATTGCTAAATATTATTATTGCCCGGGTTGGCATGAGCCGGGCTCCGTTCTGGAAAATATGTTCAATTTAAAGGAATTTAATGACCTGCCTGAACATCTTCAATACGTACTTGAAACAGCATCGGCACGAATGAATTTATGGGTAATATCCACATTTGAAGCGAAAAACAACGAATATCTTGAAAAATTAATAGTAGAAGAAAAAGTAGAGATCAGAAAATTTGATGAAGATACCCTGCAAAAGTTAAAAATTTACACAACAGAAGTGCTGGAACAATTAGCTTCAGAAGACCCGTTTACTAAAAAAGTATTTGATTCCTATAATGCTTTTGCAAAGAACATTCGTCATTGGGCTGCTTATTCTGAAAAACTGTATCACAACCTGTAGATACCACCGGTCAAAACTTCATATCAATGGTTTGGATAAAACATTGAAAAAGCCACATTTACTTTATAAATAAAAACCTGGATTTGAATTCAGTTACCAGCCATTGTGCCTATTTTTTTTAATATGGCATAAATTTATTTTCAATAAATAATAACCTCAATTAGACAAATCACTTTGTTTTAGGAGAAAACAAGGCAAAATAGCGCTGAACCATCATTTTTTTTTAAATACAGGTTCACCATTAACCATAATATGGGATAGAATCACATTTTGCTGCTTTAAATCTGTAATTCGAATGTTATACGGTCCTATTATGGTATAAATCCACTTTACTGCTTACAACAGGTTTGCACCTTTAATAATAAAAAAAGCCCCTGCTTTGCGAACAAAGCAGGGGCTTATAAAAATCTTTGAAGAAATTATTTAATTCTTATTCAACAATGATCATTTTCTTAGTAGCTGTGAAGTCACCGCTTTCTAATGTATAGTAAAGAACGCCAGTTGCACCTAATTGCTCTCTGGTGAAGATTTCACTGTTCAAGCCTTTTGCTGCATCTACTTTTCTTACTGTCACCAGTTTACCGGTTACATCGTACACGCTGATGGTTGCTTTTGCAGCACCTGGC
>WBZS01000217.1_pt1 | contig 99877 bp, 93 predicted proteins | sample 5204201 | NCBI WGS metagenome assembly WBZS01 (sample SAMN12344357, study PRJNA552823) | activated sludge metagenome | biome: Activated sludge suspended growth; feature: Nitrification reactor; material: Wastewater; isolation source: activated sludge from nitrification reactor of wastewater...
GCGATGCCTATCTCGCCTTTGCCAACCCGCTACTGACCGGTCGCTCCGGCGACGACCACCGCGCCTATGAGCGCAAGGGCTGCACACCGGCAAGGACAACCGGGGTTGAGGTCGCCGCGCTGGAAACGCCCGAAATCTCGGGCCTCTTCCGCGGCGCGGGCGCCGATGTCGCCGCCGTACGCGCGCTCCAGCCCCTGCCGGAGACGACGGACGAAGTCTGCGCGGTGGCTTCCGCATTGGGTGTTGGCCCCGATGCCCTGCATCTAGGCGCCGATGCCAATGAGGACGTGTTGAAGGCGCTGTCTGACGACGGCGAACTGGCGGCTGCCCGGATCCTGCATTTCGCAACACACGGCCTCGTCTCCGGCGAACTGTCCGGCCTTGCCGAACCGGCGATCGTCCTCTCGCCGCCCGAGACGCCCACGAAAACCAATGACGGCCTGCTCACGGCCTCGGAGGTGACGACGCTCAAGATCGATGCGGATTGGGTCATTCTTTCGGCCTGCAACACCGCCTCGGGCGAGGGCGGCGGCGAGGCGCTTTCCGGCCTGGCGCGCGCCTTCTTCTATGCCGGCGCCCGCGCGCTGATGGTGTCCCACTGGCCCGTCAATTCCGATGCGGCGGTCAGCCTTGTCACCACGGCGGTCGGCGAGATTACCCGCGACCCGTCGGTGAGCCGCGCCGAAGCGTTGCGCCGCGCCATGGTCGCGGAAATCGCCAAGGGCGGTCGCCACGCCGATCCCGCCAACTGGGCGCCCTTCATCCTCGTCGGCGCGTCGCGCTGATCATTCGTCGTCGACGACCTTCAGCCTGAGTTGCCCGGTGCGGCTTTCGGCGACGCGCGGCGGCGTAGCGGCTTTTTCCGCTTCCGGCTCGGCGCCGAATTCCAGCGCTTCGATGCGCTGGCCGCGCTTCGCCACTTTCGACGTCGAGACGAGGATGTCGTCGATATCCTTGGTCGTTTGCAGGAAATGGCCCTGCAGTTTGCGCACGCGCTCGTCGAGCCGGCCGAGGTCCTCCATCAGCCGCGCAACTTCGCCCTGGATGATGTGCGCCTGCTCGCGCATGCGCGCGTCCTTCAGCACCGCCTGCACCACCTGGATCGACAGCATTAGCAGCGACGGCGAGACGATCACCACCCGCGCGCGATGGGCGCGCTGCACGATCGCCTCGTGGTTCTCATGGATTTCGGCAAAGACCGACTCCGATGGCACGAACAGGAAGGCAGTGTCCTGCGTTTCGCCGGCGAGCAGGTATTTCTCCGCGATCGCCTTGATGTGAACGTCCATGTCGCGACGGAAGCCGGCAACCGCGGCCTTCAGCGCTTCGCCATCGGCCTCGGCGGCGCGGATGGCGTTCCAGCTTTCCAGCGGGAATTTTGCGTCGATGACCAGCGGCGGCACGCCGTTCGGCATGAAGATCAGGCAGTCCGGACGGTTGTTGTTGCTGAGCGTCGCCTGGAATTCGTAGGCGCCGTGCGGAAGCCCGTCGGCGACGATCACCTCCATGCGCGCCTGGCCGAAGGCGCCGCGTGTCTGCTTGTTGGCAAGGATGGCCTGCAATCCCGCCACCTGGCCGGCGAGCGACTGGATATTGCCCTGCGCTGCGTCGATCACCGCCAGTCGCTCCTGCAGCTGCATGAGATTGCTGTGCGTCGAGCGCGTCTGTTCGGCAATGGATTGGCCGAGCCGCTGGCTCATGCCATCCAGCCGCTCGCTCATGGTGCGCGCCAGTTCGCCCTGGCGCGAGCCGAACAGTTCGGCCATCGTCGCCATGCGCCCCTGCATCTCGGCCTGCGTCTTCAGGATGTCGGACAGCCGGTCCTCCGCTTCGCGCGCCCGCTCCGCCGTTTCCGCCGCCGCGACGGCGCGGGCTCGCGACGCGCGCCAAAGCCCGATGGCCAGCGCCACCAGCAACAGTCCGGCAAGCGCCGCACCGGCGCCAAGCGCTTCGCCGAGCGTCACCGTCGTGGCGCCGAGCGTGAAGACCGGGGTGGAAAGGAGGGCCGTCAGTTCTTCCATGGCGCGAGCCTAGCAGATTCGCGGCCGCCCATGCGACCAAAACGGGAACACCTCATTGGGCCGCGTTGACGAGCCGCTCGCGCGCGCTTAGTTGGGCGGCATGGCGATCAAACCCATTGTCCTTCTTCCCGACCCGATCCTGTACGCGACGTCGAAAGCCGTCGAGCGCTTCGACGATCCGCTGCGGCGCTTTGCGGCCGACATGCTGGAGACCATGTACGAGGCGCCGGGCATTGGCCTTGCCGCCGTCCAGGTCGGCGAACCGGTGCGCCTGCTTGTCGCCGATGTATCGGGAAAGGATGAGGAAAAACGCCCGCTCATCATCGTCAATCCGGAGATCGTGGCGCGCAGCGACGAAACGTCGGTCTATGAGGAAGGCTGCCTGTCGATCCCCGATTACTACGCCGAGGTGGAACGTCCGGCGAGCGTGACCATCGCCTATCAGGACGCCCACGGCCACCGCCACGAACTCGTTGCCGAGGGTCTCCTCGCCACCTGCCTTCAGCACGAGATCGATCACCTGAATGGCGTGCTGTTCATTGATCACATCTCGCGTCTGAAGCGCGAAATGGTCATCCGCAAGTTCAGGAAAATGGCGCGCGAACGAGCCGAGAAGCCAGCATTTTGACCGGAAGGGAGCTTGACGCGCCTGCCGCCGCGCCGTCGAGAGCCCCGTGAACCGGGCCGGACAGGGAACCTCGCCTTGCGTATCGTCTTCATGGGCACGCCGGAATTCGCCGCCGCGACCTTGCGCGCCGTGCATGACGCAGGCCACGAGATTGTCGCCGTCTATTCGCAACCGCCGCGTCCGGGCGGCCGGCGTGGCCTCGATCTCGTCAAATCGCCCGTCCACCAACTGGCCGAAAGGCTCGGCCTGCCCGTGCGCACCCCGGCGTCGCTGAAGGGCGCCGACGAGCAGGTGTCCTTTGTGGCGCTGAACGCCGACGCGGCGGTCGTTGTCGCCTACGGCCTGCTGCTGCCAAAGGCGGTGATCGAGGGAACTCGGTACGGCTGCTTCAACGGCCATGCCTCGCGGTTGCCGCGCTGGCGCGGCGCGGCTCCCATCCAGCGCGCCATTATGGCTGGTGACCGCGAGACTGCGATGACGGTCATGAAAATGGATGAGGGCCTCGACACCGGCCCCGTCGCGCTGGAACGCACGATCGCCATCGGTCCGGACATGACCGCCGGCGAACTGCACGATGCGCTGATGACCGCCGGCGCCGAACTCATGCCCGAGGCGCTCGCCCGGCTAGCCAGCGGCGACCTCCCGCTTGCGCCCCAACCCGCCGATGGCGCTACCTATGCGAAGAAGATCGACAAGGCCGAAACACGTATCGATTGGAGCCGTCCGGCATCCGAGGTGCATAACCGCATTCGCGGCCTGTCGCCTGTTCCCGGCGCCTGGTGCGAGATGATCGTCAACGGCGCGCCGGAGCGCGTCAAGCTGTTGCGCACAACCCTAGTTGAGGGCGCCGGCAATCCCGGCGAGCGTCTGGGCGAAGACCTTACGGTCGCCTGCGAGGTAGGTGCGGTGCGGCTGCTGGAAGTCCAGCGGGCCGGCGGCAGGCCGCTCTCGGCCGCCGATTTCCTGCGCGGCGTCAAGGATGTCGGGAGCCTTCAGATCCGATGAGCAGCGCTTGCAGATCGGTAACCGAAATGGCCGGGGCTTAAGGCCGTGCCGCGCTATCGCCTGCTGATCGAATATGATGGCGGCCCCTATGCCGGCTGGCAGCGCCAGGCCGATATTCCGACCGTCCAGCAAGCCATCGAGAACGCGCTTCTGGCGCTCGGCGGCGAAAGCCTAATCGTCAAGGGCGCTGGCCGTACCGATGCCGGTGTCCATGCGCTCGGTCAGGTCGCGCACGTCGACCTTGCAAGGGAATGGAAAGGCGAAAAGCTGCGCGAGGCGCTGAATGCCCACCTTGCCCTCGCCGGCGACTCTGTCGCTATCCTCGCCGCCGAACCCGCCGCCGACGATTTCGACGCCCGCTTTTCCGCCCGCGCCCGCCATTATCTCTACCGTATCCTGAATCGCCGCGCGCCGCCTGCGATCGAGCGCGGCCGCGTCTGGCACGTCAAGCGCGCGCTCGATGCCGCGGCGATGCATGAGGCCGCGCAGCTTCTCCTCGGCAAGCACGACTTCTCGACCTTCCGCGCCAGCCTTTGCCAGGCAAAGTCGCCGGTCAAGACATTGTCGCGCCTCGATGTCGTCAGGGATGGCGATATCATCGAGGTCCACGCTTCCGCGCCGTCCTTCCTGCACAACCAGGTGCGTTCCATGGTCGGCTCGCTCAAGCTTGTCGGCGAGGGCAGTTGGAAACCCGGTGATCTGAAAGCTGCGCTGGATGCCGCCGACCGCACGCGTTGCGGTCCCGTTGCCCCGCCGGACGGCCTCTATCTCGCGCGCGTTGAATACCAGAGCATTTCCGGCGAAGATTGAATCGTTTCAACTTGGTCTCTTGCGCCCCGGTCGCGTCGAAATCCTCGCGCGATGGCGTTATCGCGCTGCGGTCTTCTCCTTACCGGGTCGCAAGATCCATCCCGTCAAACGGCTCCAATCTTCACCGGAAATGCTCTAGACGCCGAGGATCGCCTGCATCACGGCCAGCGTCCCCATGCCGGTCACGAACATCGCCACGAACACGGCCGTGCCGATCCACGGCCCGCGGTCGACCGAAATCTCGGTCATCCGCCAGGTGAGCGCGAGCGCTAGTCCGAAGGAAACGAAGGAAAGGAATCCGCCGGCCGCGCTGTCGGACGGCAGAAAATAATCGACCAGCGCTCCCGGCAGCATCAGCCAGACGATCGGTACCGAGCCCCAGTTGGTCACCACCGTATAGGGGACGAAACGGTCGCCGAGGCCGAAGGGCTTGGCAGCGAGCGCGAACAGCGCCAGCGGCACGATCCAGGCGGCAAGGTCGGTGAACGCATAGGCGGCAAGCAACCGGTCGAAGGCGATGGCATCGGGCAGTTCGGCGGCACGGCGCGCCATCGTCACCCATCCGATGGCAAGTGCCGGGACGGCAATCGCGATGGCCAGGAACGATCCCCAGAAACCGTCGGCGGAAAGATCGAAGGCGCCGAGCGCATCGCGGCGCCCCGCCATGACGGCGATCGCAGCGCGGATCGATCGCCGGGCGGCCTCGTTCATGCCGCGCCGCCGAACCAGTCTTCGAGGAAGCGCTCGTAGATCGACGTCAGTGTCTCGAGATCGGCCAGGGCAACGCGCTCGTCCACCATGTGCATGGTCTTGCCGACAAGCCCGAATTCGACGACCGGGCAATAGTCCTTGATGAACCGCGCGTCCGAGGTCCCGCCCGAAGTGGAAAGGGAAGGCCGGCCACCGGTCACCGCCGCAATGGAAGCCGATAGCGTGTCGACCAGCTTGCGATCCCGCGTCAGGAAAACGTGGCTCGCCGGTTCGCGCCAGACGAGTTCGTAGCTTGCAGGCGTGTCCCGGTCGGCGCGAAGCTTCTTTCGTGCCGCGGCGCGGTCGAGACGGTTGTGGATTTCCGCCATCAGCGTTTCCGCCGACCACGTGTCGTTGAAGCGCACATTGAAGGAAAAACGCGCCCGCGCCGGAATGACGTTCGTGGCCGTGTTGCCGACATCGAACGTCGTCACTTCCAGATTGGTCGGCTGGAAATCCGCGGTGCCCTCGTCGAAGGCCGGCGCCATCAGTGCCTCGGCCAGCATCAGTGCGCCGCGCACCGGGTTGTCGGCGAGATGCGGATAGGCGGCGTGGCCCTGCCTTCCGAAGACGGTGACGTCGCCGGAAAGCGATCCGCGACGACCGATCTTGATGGCGTCGCCGATGGCCTCCGGATTGGTCGGCTCGCCAACGATCGCGCCATCCCAGCGCTCGCCCTTGCCCGCCGCCCATTCGACCAGCTTGACCGTGCCGTTGATCGCCGGTCCCTCCTCGTCGCCGGTAATGAGCAGCGACACCGAGCCGCCGAAAAGCTTTCCGTTGGCGATGTGGCGGGCCACTGCCGCCACGAAGCAGGCGATGCCGCCCTTCATGTCGACGGCGCCGCGCCCGTACATCTCCCCGTTGGCGATCGCCGCCGCGAACGGCGGATGAGACCAGTCCTTCTCGTCGCCGACCGGCACCACGTCCGTGTGCCCGGCGAACATCAGGTGCGGGCCGTTGCCCGAACGTCGCGCATAGAGGTTCTCGATGTCGGGCGTGCCGGGCTCGGAAAACACGGGGCGCTCGACGTGGAAGCCGAGCGGTTCCAGCATCGTCGTCAGCGCGTCCAGTGCGCCGCCTTCAAGGGGGGTCACGGACTGGCAGCGGATAAGTGCGGCGAGGTTCTCGTCTGGATTGGTCGGCAGGCGCATGGCGCTGCGATAACCGTTTTCGCGGGCGCTGTCACGGCCACCGGACGGTTGAAATCAGTGGAGCCGGGCATGATCGTCCGGGACATTCGTCCGGCTGGCATACCGGTTCGCGCCGACGGTCCCCGGCCAGAAACACAACGCCAGGAAGGCAACGATGGAGATCGCCGGAATGAACACCGCGGCCGCGTAATAGGCCGGCTGGTTGATGTCATGCAGGCGCTTCGCGGTCAGCGCAATCATCGGCCAAAGAGTTCCCGCCCAGGTCGCGGCGAACAGCAACGACCACATCTCGGCCGAGGGTGTGCCGTCGGAGAGAATGACCCGATAGAGCACGAAGGCCTCGATCACCGCCAGCAGCATCGAGCCGAGGAAAAACGGCCAGCGGCCGAGACGCCCGGAAAGGCCGAAGAAAAGCCAGGCCATTCCGGGCGTTTGCTGTTCAGCCAAGCGGATCCGGCCCGAAGCGGTTGGGACCCTTGGTTCCCGGCAGGATGCCGCATTCCACAAGCAACCAGATGGCGCCGACGATCGGCACCAGCACGATCAGCGTCCACCAGCCCGATTTGTCGCGATCGTGCCAGCGCTTGGTGTAGAGCGCCAGACCGACGAACAGCGACAGCGCGAACATCAGCAGGGTCAGCGGGCCGTAGCCCATCCCCGTGTTCGGGTCGAGGACGATGAGCACCGGCATGAAATTCATGTCGATGAGCATCAGAACAAGCGAAATAACCCAGAGAACGCCGACGCCGGCCCAAAACTTGGCCCGATTGATCCGCCCGCTAAAACTGGTGAGAAGGTACTTCCAGTCCATCCAGCCCTCCATCCTTGGAGTTAGAGCGCCCCGCGCGGAAACTGCGCCGGATGCCGGATGGAATCAATCCCTCAGCAGCTCATTGATGCCGGTCTTGGAGCGTGTCTTTTCGTCAACGCGCTTGACAATGACGGCGCAATAAAGCGACGGGCCCGGTTCGCCATTGGGAAACGGTTTGCCGGGCATGGAGCCAGCGACCACCACCGAGTAGGGCGGCACTTCGCCGTAAAACACCTCGCCGGTAGCGCGGTCGACGATCTTCGTCGATTTGCCGATGAACACGCCCATGCCGAGGACCGAGCCTTCGCGCACTATGCAGCCTTCGACCACTTCGGAACGTGCGCCGATGAAGCAATTGTCCTCGATGATGGTCGGCCCGGCCTGCAACGGCTCCAGCACGCCGCCGATGCCGACGCCGCCGGACAGGTGCACATTGGCGCCGATCTGCGCGCAGGATCCGACGGTCGCCCACGTGTCGACCATGGTATTCTCGCCGACACGGGCGCCGAGATTGACGAAGGAGGGCATCAGCACCGCACCCTTGGCGATAAAGGCGGAGCGGCGTACGACACTTGTCGGCACGGCGCGGAAGCCGGCCTTCTCGAATTCATGCGCGGTCCAGCCGTCGAACTTCGACGCCACCTTGTCGTACCAGACCGAAAGGCCCGGCCCGCCGCCGATAACCGTCATCGGGTTCAGCCGGAAAGACAGAAGCACCGCCTTCTTCAGCCATTCATGTACGATCCACGTTCCGTCTGCTTCCCGGCTGGCGACGCGTACCTCGCCGCGGTCCAGCAGGTTGAGCGCGGTCTCGACCGCATCGCGCACCTCGCCGCGAGTCGTCGCGTCGATCGTGTCGCGCGCTTCGAAGGCCTTGTCGATGGTTGCCGCGAGCGCGGTTGCATGGGGACGGGACATAGGCGAACTCCGCTACACGTGCTGTTAAGATGGCCGCGCATAGTGTTGCGACGGGACGGGCCCGGCCGCTATGCCAAACAGCCATCACGGGGTCAATCGCGCCGAACCGCGCATTGAACGGCAATTGCCGCGAGGGAAGGGTGACAGATGAATCCGATGGAAAAATCAGGCTGGACGCCGCTGAGGCATTCCGACGAGGACATCGCCAAGGTTTCCCGCATTCCCGAGACGCCGCAATCCATCGCGCCGTCCTACCGCCTGGCCTTTGCCGATCCCGATTTCCTCATGCGGCGCGAACTGCGTCCGGTCCGCCTGCAACTGGAACTGCTGAAGGCGGAGATGATCCTGACGGAACGCGATATCCGCTCCACCGTCATCCTGTTCGGCGGCGCCCGCATCCCGGAGCCGGGCGGCGAGGCGAAGGCGGCGCGCAACGAGGTCCAGCGCAAAAACCTTCAGGCCAACGCCCACTACTACGAAGAGGCGCGGAAGTTCGCCCGCCTGTGCTCCGAGCATTCGGCCACCACCTACAATCGTGAATTCGTCGTCGTGACCGGCGGCGGCCCGGGCGTGATGGAGGCTGGCAACCGGGGCGCGGCCGATGTCGGTGCGCCTTCCATCGGTTTCAATATCGTGCTTCCGCACGAGCAGGCGCCCAATCCCTATGTCACGCCTGAACTGTCATTCAATTTCCACTACTTCGCCATCCGCAAGATGCATTTCGTCATGCGCGCGAAGGCGGTCGCCGTCTTCCCCGGCGGGTTCGGCACCATGGATGAATTGTTCGAGACGCTGACGCTGATGCAGACGGGGCGCATGGACCGGGTGCCGCTGATCCTGTTTGGCCGCGAATTCTGGTCGAAGGCCATCAATCCGGAATTCCTGGCCGAGCAGGGGACGATTGCGCCGGAAGACGTTCACCTGATCGAATACGTCGAAACGGCGGACGAAGCCTGGGCCTGCGTCCGCCGCTTCTACGCACTGGAATAGCTGCCGGTTCAGAAGTCGCGGCTGTCGATCACGCCGTCGCCGTTGCGGTCGAAGCGGGCGAACCAGCGCTCACCCATGTTGACGAACTCGGCCTTGGAGATCTTGCCGTCGCTGTCGGCGTCCATCATGCGACCCATGCCCGGCTGCATGCCCTGTCCCATGCCCGGACCGCGCGGACCCGGGCCGTAACCGAAGCCCTGCTGCTGAATGCCCTGGCCGTAGCCGTAACCCTGGTGCATGCCGGGTCCGCCCTGCCAGCCCTGCCCGTGCATCGGGCGCCGGCCCATCGAGGGCGCGTTCCACTGGCCGTATTGCGGGCCGCCCTGCATGTGCTGGCCCATCGGACCGTGTCCGTAGCCGTAGCCCTGCTGCATGCCCGGGCCGCCATGCCCGCGCATCTGGCCGCCGCCCGGGCACGGTCCGCTCTGCTGTTTGGCCTGCATCGGCCCGCCCATGCCCTGGCGCGGTCCCTGACCCGTCGGGCCGCCGGGGCCCGGCATCATCGCCCGGCCGCGCATCTGCTGGCGTTCGTTCTGGCGCATGTCGTCGAGCGCCTTCGTTTCGCTGGGATCGAGGAAGCCGTCGTCATTGGCATCGAAGGAGGCAAACAGGGCCTCGCGACGCTGCAGCACTTCCTGCAGCGAAATCCTGCCATCGCCGTTTTCGTCCCAGTTGGTGGCTAGGTGATCCTGGAAGGGGTTGCTGGCCATTGCCGGGACCAGCATGGCGCCGGATGCGAACGCAGTCGCAATGACGATCGATTTCGCGAACATGGAAACCTCCATTTTCAAAATGTTTTCAGTGGGTAAGATAGTGTCCGGACGTCATATTGCAAATTAAGAATGTGTCATGACATCGGCGTAATGTTTCCGCCCTGGCGCTCTGGGGCGCCACGATCCGGACTTGCCGGCTTGTGGACGATCGAGACGAGCACGAACGAGATCACCATCAGTAGGTACCACGATCCGAGCTTGCCGAGGGACACCGGCGTCCAGCCGCTTTCCTGTCCCGGGTAGAGCCAGGCGCGCGACCACGTGCCGATATTCTCGGCAAACCAGATGAACAGCGCCACCAGCAGGAATCCAGCGAGCAGCGGCATGCGATGCGTCCGCCGGAAGACCCTGTAGTACACGCTCGTACGCCAGAACATCGCCGCTGTGGCGGCGAAAAGTACCAGCCTCATGTCGGCGACGAAGTGATGCGAAAAGAAGTTGGCGTAGATGCCGGTGGCCAGAACAAGTGTGGCCGCCATGTTCGGGTAGTTGGCGTACCGCATGTCGAAGATGCGCGTGATGCGGGCGATATAGGACCCGACCGCCGCATACATGAAGCCCGAAAACAGCGGCACGCCGCCGATACGGAAGAACGCCTCCTCGGGATAGACCCAGGACCCGTGCGCCGTTTTGAACAATTCCATGATCGTGCCGACGATATGGTAGATCAGGATGATCCGTGCCTCCTCGATCTTTTCGAGTCGGAGGACCAACATGGCTGCCTGGATCACGAGCGCGGCGAGAAAGAGAAAATCATAGCGGTGGATCGGCGCGCCGTCCGGTCAGGCCATGCGGGTGGCCAGGATGAGCGCCAGCATGGCGCCGCCGAACAGGCAGGCCCAAGCCTGCTTGATGCCGAAAACGAGAAACTCGACGAGGGCGCCGCAAAGACCCCGGTCCGGCAGGAGGTCGAGCGCGCGATGGGCCGCGGCGTCGATGCGCGCTTCGAGGGAGGTGAAACGGCTCACGGGGCGGTTTGCGTCAGGGCTCCGAGAAATGAACTCAGATCGTCGGTGACGAAATCGACATCGTCTTCATTGAGCGGATCGCGTTCCCAGATTTCCGAATAGGTCGGCTCGAAGTTCCTCGGCACGATCAGCACGGTGGCCATGCCCAGTGCCTTTGGCACGGCGAGGTTGCGGGCAAGGTCCTCGAACATGACCGCCGCCTTCGGATCGACGCCGTGGGTCAGCAGGAAGAGCTCGTACGTTTCGCGCGCCGGTTTCGGGTTCAGCCGTGCAGCCACGATATCGAAGATATCGTCGAAATGGTCGAGGACACCCAACGCCCGCGCAGTGCGTTCAGCGTGCCTCCGGTCGCCATTGGTGAAGATGAATTTGCGGCCCGGCAATTCGCGGATCGCGGCGCCGAGCACAGGGTCGGGAGTGATCCAAGAGTAGTCGATGTCGTGGACTTTCTCCAGGAAATCATCCGGATCGATCGCATGGCGTTCCATGAGGCCCTTCAGCGTCGTTCCGAAGTCCAGGTAGAACTGCTTTTGGACCTTGCGTGCTTCGTCGCGGGACAGGCTGAGGAGATCGGAGATGTAGCTCGTCATCTTCACGTCGATCTGCGCAAACAGGTTCGTGTGGTGCGGATAGAGCGTGTTGTCGAGATCGAACACCCAATCGCTGACATGGGCGAAACGCATCGGATCGGGAAGCAGGGTCATCGGAATGTTCGTACCACCATGTGTTTCAGCAATTTGCGATTGATTCAGGAATCTTCGTTAGTGTCGACACAACCGGGGCAAAAAGAAGCCGCGGACCGAGGGAGAATTGGGTGCGGACGATTGTCGTCAAGTCATTCCTCGTCGGCACGGCTTCGTTGGCGGTTGCGCTGGCGCTGATCTTCTCGCTTGTCCATCTGTTCGGCGAACGCTTCGAAGCCTCCATGTTCGTTTCGGCGGTACTCGGATCCTACGGTGTCGGGTCGACGGTGTCCGGATATCTTTTCGTCCAGTCCGCTCGTTATCGAAAGGCCCTGCTCGATCTGGCGGACACGCACCGCCAACTGACCGACGCCCACACCATGCTCGCAGAACGTGCCCGCCGCGACGGGATGACCGGCATGTTGAACCGCACGAGCTTCATGAACGGATTGCAGGCGCGGGCCGAAAGAAGCGCTTGCGGCGCCCTCCTTATCATCGACGCCGATCGTTTCAAGGCGATCAACGACGTTCATGGCCACATGGCCGGCGACGAAGCGCTCGTCGCTATCGTTGCTGCCATCCGAGCCGTCACCGACGAGCACGTCCTCGCTGCGCGCCTGGGCGGCGAGGAATTCGGGATTTGCCTTGATGGTGTCGACGCCGAGGCGGCGATGCGCAGTGCCGAAATTATCCGGCGTTCGGTCGCGAGTACCGATTTCAGGCCCGATGGCAACCGGCGCCTCCCGCTTTCGGTTTCCATAGGGATCGAAATGTTTGGCGGCGACTGGTCGGTGGAAATCGCCGTCCGTAACGCCGACAGGCGGCTCTACGAAGCCAAGGCCGCTGGCCGCAACTGCGTCGTTGCCGAACAAAAGACAGCATTTGCCGCCTGACCGTTTGCCGCGCCTTTCGGCGCGCGGGCGGATCGGCTAAGCCGGTCCGCGATGGAAACCTGGGTCCTCATCACGATCGCGGCCGCCTTCCTGCAAAACGTCCGTTCGGCGTTGCAGAAGCATCTCAAGGGCGTGATGGGCACGACAGGAGCGACTTTCGTGCGCTTCGGCTTCGGCGCGCCCTTCGCGGTCCTCTATCTCGCCATCCTCGTGTTCTGGCTTGATCGCCCGTTGCCGGTGCCGACTCTCGCATTCCTCGGCTGGGTCGTCCTTGGCGGCGTGACGCAGATCGCCGCGACGGCCCTCCTCGTCCAGCTTTTTTCACTTCGCAATTTCGCGGTCGGCACGGCCTATTCCCGGACCGAGCCGGTGCAGGCGGGGCTGTTCGCGCTGGTCTTCCTAGGCGAGAGGATTTCCGCTTATACGGTGGTGGCGATCGCCATCAGTGTCGCAGGCGTCATGTTGCTGGCGGTCGCGCGTACGGCGGCGGGCGTGGGCGGGCTTATTGCGTCCCTGTTCAGCCGGTCGGCGGGTATGGGTATCGCCTCGGGAACCTGCTTCGGAATTGCTGCCGTTTCCTATCGGTATGCGTCTCTGGCGCTTGGGCGGACCTTGGTCACGTCCGATTTCGTAACCCAGGCCGCGGTCACGTTGGTGTTCGTCATCCTGTTTCAATCGATCGCCATGGCGGCATGGATGGCCTGGCGCGCACGCGATGAATTCGCCCGCATCGCAGCCGCCTGGCGGCCATCCCTTCTCGTCGGGGTTGTCGGGGCCACGGCGTCGTTCGGATGGTTCATGGCGATGACGTTGCAGCAGGCGTCCGTTGTCAAGGCGCTGGCGCAGATCGAAATGCTGTTCACTTATGCGAGCGCGGTCTTCGTGTTCGGCGAACACGTCAACCGCCGCGAAACCATGGGGTGCGTTCTGATCGTTTTGGGAATTCTCGCGCTTCTTTACCAAGGTTGATGAAAAAAAAATTAACCATTGTCCCCATCGGTTTACAGTCAGGCGATCCGGTGTATTTTCCGCCACACGCAGTCCGGGTCTCCTGAAATGTTGCTTGGTACACATGTTTCGCGGCGCTGGTTCGTCCGATTGATCGGCGTCGCAGCGAGCCTGCGTCTGGTCGGCCCGGCGACCAAAGGCAGGCCGGAACTCGTCGAAATCGACGGCTGGATTCTCCGCCGGAGCGATATTGCATGATCTTTCACGGGATAGCGGAATTCCGAGCTTCGGGATTTCAGCCGAGGGTCGTCATCGTCGGATCCGGCCCGGCGGGGATTTCCATCGCCCGCATTCTCGGCAAGGCAAATATTCCGACCGCGGTGCTGGAGGCGGGCGGCGAGGACGTGACGGAGGAGTCGCAGGACTTCTACAAGGGAACAACAGTCGGCGATTTCTATTTTGACCTCGACGTGACCCGCATCCGCCTGCTCGGCGGTTGCTCCAACCACTGGGCCGGATGGTGCCGGGTACTCGACGCCCACGATTTCGAGGCCCGCGACTGGATCCCCCATTCGGGCTGGCCGATCCGCCGCAGCGATCTCGAACCGTTCTTTGATGCCGTACGCGACGAACTCGATCTCGTCGCGTTCCTGCCCGATCGGCCGATCACCGATGACGTGCGCTGGGTCCAGCTCATTAAGAGCCCGGCGGTACGCGTCGGTGCGAAGTATCGCGGCGAGATCGAGGCGTCGGCCAATATCGCCCTTGTCCTCAACACCTATGTGACCGATCTGGTTGGCGACGGCCGGCGGGTGACCTCGGCCAACCTCTGGTCGAACGGATCGCAGACCGGCTCGATCGAAGCAGACTGGTTCGTTGCCAGCGTTGGCGGCCTGGAGAACTCCCGCCTTCTGCTCTGGTCGAACGAGAAGTCGAACGGCGGCGTCGTTCCTCACGCCGAGGCGCTTGGGCGCTACTGGATGGAGCATCCGCAATTCGAGGGCGGCAATTGCATCCTGACCGGCCACGATGAGTTTCCGATCGACGCGGCGCACGAAGCGTTCTTCTCTCCTTCGCCGCAGGCCATGCAGGCGGCAGGGATCATGAATTTCGGCGTCCGCCTGATCGAAACACCCTATCACGGGGTCAAGAAGCTGATCGCCGATCTGGCCTGTACCGCGCCTGACCTGGCCGAATGGATCGCCATAAAGGCAGGACTAAATCTGCGCTGCGCCGCCCAGATTTACGTTGGATGGGAGCAAATTCCCGACCCCGAAAACCGCATTGTCCTGTCGACTGCCGAGCACGACGTCGCCGGTATCCCCCGGCTGGAGCTCCATTGGAAGAAGGGCGAGCTGGAGCGCAAAACCCTCCTTGAGGGACTGCGCCTTTTCGGCAAGGCGATGGCCGAGCGCGATTTCGGCCGCGTGCGCATCGCCGACTGGATTCTCCATAACCAGCCTTATCCGACAGACCAGGAAATCGCCGGGCACCACCACATGGGCGGAACCCGCATGGGAACCGATCCCGCCGTCAGCGTCGTCGATGCCGACTGCAAGGTCCACGGCATGGAGAACCTGTTCATCGGCGGGTCGTCTGTCTTCACCACATCAGGGCAGTGCAACCCGACGACGACCATCGTGGCGCTGGCGATCAGGCTCGGACACCACCTCGCCAACATAGCCGCCTGACCTGCATCACGGCACGATGAGCGTTCCGGCACCATGCTCGGTGAACAGTTCGAGCAGCACGGCATGCGGCGTCTTGCCGTTCAGGATGACCACGCCTTCCACGCCGCGCGCGATGGCGTCGAAGCAGGTCTCGACTTTCGGGATCATGCCGCCGGTAATCGTCCCGTCGGCGATCAGGGCCTTGGCCTGGGCGACGGTCAGTTCCTCGATGAGGTTCTTGTTCTTGTCGAGCACGCCGGGCACGTCGGTGAGGAACAGCAGGCGCGTTGCTTCGACGGCGCCGGCGATGGCGCCGGCGAACGTATCGGCATTGATGTTGTAGGTATGGCCGTCGCGCCCGGGCGCCACCGGCGCCAGTACCGGGATCATTTCCGAATGGGCGAGCAGGTCGAGAAGCTTGCGGTCGACCTCGGCCGGCTCGCCGACGAAGCCGAGATCGAGCACTCGCTCGATGTTGGAATCGGGATCCTTGATGGTCTTGTGCGCCTTTTCGGCAAAGACCATGTTTCCGTCCTTGCCGCACAGGCCGATCGCCCATTCGCCCTCGGCGTTGATGAGCGCGACGATCTCCTTGTTGATGGAGCCGGCCAGCACCATCTCGACGATCTCGACCGTCTTCTGGTCGGTGACGCGCAGCCCGCCCTCGAAGCGCGATTCGATCCCCATCTTGGTGAGCATCGCGCCGATCTGCGGACCGCCGCCATGCACGACGATCGGGTTGACGCCCGACTGCTTGAGCAGCGCGATGTCGCGCGCGAACGCCCGGCCGAGCTCGATGTTGCCCATGGCGTGGCCGCCATACTTCACCACCACCGTCTTGTTCTCGTAGCGCTGCATGTAGGGAAGCGCCGCGGACAGCAGGCGTGCCTGCGCTTCGGCTTCGGCGGCGGTGATCGTCGTCGTCATGGGCCATGAACCTCGCGGGATACGTCGGCGCGCCTTCTAACGGGGCGAGCGCGCGCTGTCCATCACGGCCGCAGCAGCGGCGCGCGACGGTTCAGCCAACCCGACTGCTTCTCCATCTGCGCGGCGAGGCTGAAGAGCGTTTCCTCGTCCCCCGGCCGGCCGACCGCCTGGATGCCGAGCGGCAGACCATTGGCCGTCACATGGACGGGCAGGGCGATGGCCGGCTGTCCGGTGACGTTCTGGATGGCCGGCCAGTGGGTGAACCACAGGCTCTTGTCGAGCAACTGCGAATAGACCGAACCGATGCGCAGCAGCCTGGTCAGCCGGAACCGATCGACCAGTTCCTCGACAATGACGTCGGCGCCCTTGGCGTCGAGCGCGCCGCAGGCGATTGGCGGGTGAGCAATGAGCGGCATCAGCACCGCGTCGAAGGACGCAGTCGCCGCCACGATCCGGCGCGCCGTCGCCGCCAGGCGCTCCAGCGCCGCATACAGCTCGCCACCGGAAAAGAGTTCGCCGTAGCGCGCCAGGATGCGTGTCGCGCGCTCGAGCGACGAACGGAACGGACGCCCCACCAGCGCTTCCTCCACGCGGATCGTACCGGCCAGCGAGCAGGCGACGACGCCGCCGAAATCGGCCATGAAGTCGCGGCCGACGAAGGAGAGGTCGACCGGCTCCACGCTGTGGCCGCCGTCGCGGGCAAGGGCGACGGCCGTGTCGAGCGCCTTTCGCGTTTCGTCGGAGACCGGCAGGCCGAGCGGCGATCCGCCGAAAACGCCGATCTTCAGTCGCCCGGGATCCCTCGCGGCGGCGGCGGCGAACGGGCCGGTCGGCGTGCGTGCCTCGTAGGGCGACAGCCGGTCTGCGCCGTGGGTCAGGTCGAGCAGCGCGGCGGAATCACGTACCGAGCGCGTCAACGCATGCACGGCGACGAAACCGAACCAGGCCTCTGACACATGCGGCGTCAGCGGCACGCGGCCGCGCGACGGCTTCATGCCGACGAGCCCGGTGCAGGCAGCCGGTACGCGGATCGAACCGCCGCCGTCGCCGCCATGCGCCATCGGCACGACGCCGGCGGCGACCATCGCGGCCGGACCGCCCGACGATCCGCCGGTGACGTGTCCGGGGTTCCAGGGATTGCGCGTGATGCCGAAGGCGGCCGACTCGGTGACGAGTCGCAATCCGTATTCCGGCGTTGTCGCCGTGACGATCGGCACCAGCCCGGCGCCGAGATAGCGATCGAGCAGCACGGAGTTTTCGTCGAAGACCTGTGGCGGGCGGCGGCTTCCGGCATGGCGCGGCACGCCGGCCATGATGACGTCGAGGTCCTTGAGCACGAAGGGCACGCCGGCGAAGGGCGCGGTCTTGCGCATGGTCGCGGCCCTCTTGCGCGCCTGGTCGTAAAGTCGCACCGCGATGGCATTGATCTGCGGGTTGACTTTCTCGGCCCGCGAAATCGCCGCCTCGACCAGTTCCTCCGCCTTCACCTCGCCCGTCTTCACCAGCCCGGCAAGCGCGGTGGCGTCATTTTCCCAAAGCAGCTTTTCCATCACTGTGCTCCATCCTCGCCGGGAGGCTAAGCGGGTTGCCGGATGCCCGCAATGGCGCCGCCGCTTCCGCAGCGGCGCATAACAGGCCCCGGCGCCGATTCTCTGAACGCGCAACTATCCCCTGCCACGCCCGGTTTCCCGTCTGGCTGTCGAAAGGTCAGGGAAGACGGGGCTGCGTCCGGGCCCTCCCTTGGGTATTTGGCTGTGGCCTGAGCCGCAGCCCCGTCCGGCATTTCGCCCCGAACCGTCGCCGTCATCGGAAACGCATTGGCTTCCTCGGGCCGTCCTGAAGGGCCGGAACCTGGGGTCTCCGACCAGAGGGCCACGCCGTCGCCCTCCGGTTCCGCGCCGTCCTCCCGCCCCGTTCCAACCGGCTCATGAAACCGGGTTCCCTGATTGCAGGAGGCGGGGCGATTATGATGGAGGGCGCGGAGGTGTGGACAGAATGGGCGTACGGCCCGCGGCAAACGGGAAAAAGAGCGGGGGGCCCGTCCTCGCGCCGAGCGCGCACAATCGTGATTTCCCTGTCAGCGACCCGGTTGCCACATAGACGCCAAAGGAGAATCCCCATGCTAACGAAACGTTCCCTTCTCGCCACCGCCGCCGGGCTTGCCGTTGTCGTGATCGCCGGCCGTCGCCTGCAGGCGCGCGCGGCGGGCACCGCCGAGGTGTTCGAAGTGACGAAAACGGAAGCCGAGTGGCGCGCCATCCTGTCGCCGGCGCAGTACGCCGTGCTGCGCGAGGAGGACACCGAACGTCCCTTCACCAGCCCGCTCAACGACGAGCATCGCAAGGGCACGTTCTTTTGTGCCGGCTGCGACCTGGCGCTGTTTTCCTCTGAGGCAAAATTCAACAGCGGCACCGGCTGGCCGAGCTTTTTCGACGCGCTGCCCGAAGCGGTCGCCTATCGCGAGGACCGCAAATTCTTCGTGCTGCGCACCGAAGAACATTGTCGCCGCTGCGGCGGCCATCTCGGGCACGTTTTCGACGACGGCCCGGCGCCGACCGGAAAACGCCATTGCATCAACGGTCTGGCGCTGATCTTCAGGGCCGAGGCCGCATAGGTTTCGGTCACCCGGCCACGGTCTTGAGGATGGCTTCCTGCAGGTCCTCGATGCCGAGGCCTTTTTCCGACGACGTCGCGATGATGTCGGGGAAGGCGGCGGCGCGGCGGCGAATGCCTTCCGCCGTCGCCGCCTTGACCTTGTCGAGCGCGGGCAGGGAAATCTTGTCGGCCTTGGTCAGCACGATCTGGTAGGAGACGGCCGCCTTGTCGAGCAGGTCGAGAGCGGCGGTATCGGCCTTCAGGATGCCGTGGCGTGCGTCGATCAGCACATAGACGCGCTTCAGCGTCGTGCGGCCGCGCAGATAGTCGAACACCAGTTTCGTCCAGCGCTCGACCTCGGCCTTCGGCGCTTCGGCGAAACCGTAGCCCGGCATGTCGACGATGGCGAAGGGCGGCAGGTCGTCCATCGCGCCGGTGTGGCCGGTCGGGACGAAGTAGTTGAGCTCTTGCGTGCGCCCCGGCGTGTTGGAGGTTCGCGCCAGCGCCTTCTGGCCGACGAGCGCGTTGATCAGAGACGACTTGCCGACATTGGAACGGCCGGCAAAGGCGATCTCCGGCGGGCCGGCCGGCGGCAGCACATCCATCCGCGGCACGCCGCGGATGAACTGCCACGGCTTCGGGAACAATGCCGCCATCGCGCCGCTCCTCGCCTGCGGACCGTTACTTCGATGGCTCCGCCTTGCGCTTGAACAACGAAGCCAGATTGCCGAACAGGTGAATCTCCGCGCCGTGGCGCTTCATGATGAGGGCCTGCTGGATGATCGACAGAAGGTTGTTCCATGCCCAGTAGATGATGAGGCCGGCCGGGAAGGCGGCCATCATGAAGGTAAAGACCACCGGCATCCAGGTGAAGATCATCGCCTGCGTCGGATCCGGCGGCGTCGGGTTCATGCGCATCTGCAGGAACATGGTGATGCCCATCAGCAGCGGCCAAACACCGATGGCGAGGAACGCCGGGGCCGTGAACGGCAGCAGCCCGAACAGGTTGACGATCGAGGTCGGGTCCGGCGCCGAGAGATCGTGGATCCAGCCGAAGAAGGGCGCGTGCCGCATCTCGATGGTGACGTAGAGCACCTTGTAGAGCGAGAAGAACACGGGGATCTGCAGCAGCACAGGCCAGCAGCCGGCCACCGGGTTGATCTTCTCGCGCTTGTAGAGCTCCATCAGCTCCTGCTGCTGGCGCATCTTGTCGTCGGCGTATTTGGCGCGGATTTCCTCCATCGCCGGCTGCATCTTCTTCATGTTCGCCATCGAGGCGTACTGCTTGCTGGCCAGCGGGAAGAACAGCCCCTTGACGATGACCGTCGTCACCAGGATGGCAATGCCGAAATTGCCGAAGAACTTGTAGAGCGTGTCGATCAGCCAGAACATCGGCTTGGTGATGAAATAGAACCAGCCCCAGTCGATCAGCAGGCTGAACTGCCGGATCGAACGGTCCTGTTCATAGGCGTTGATCTCGGCGACCTGTTTGGCACCGGCGAAGAGCAGGGTCTCCTGTGTGTCGCTGGCGCCGGGGGCGACCGTGAACGCATCGCCGACATAGTCGGACTGGTAGCGCGGGCGACCGTCGTTGAGCCAGGAGAAGCGCGGTTGCCAGGGCTGCTTGGCCGAGGGCACCAGCACCACACCCCAGTACTTGTCGGTGATGCCGAGCCAGCCGTCGGACGCCTTGCCGGGCTTTTCCTCGCGATCGTCCTCAATGTCACCGTAGGTGATTTCCTTCAGCCCCTCGTCGCCGATGACGCCGATCGGGCCCTCATGGATGACCCAGATGCCCGGGGTCTTCGGCTTGTCGAAGCGCGTGATCCGGCCATAGGCGGACAGCGAGACCGGCGCGCCGCTGCCATTGGTGATCGTCTCCGACACCGTGAACATGTACTTGCTGTCGACGGAGACGGTGCGCTTGAAGCTCAAGCCCTTGTCGTTGACGTAGCTGAGCATCACGGGAGTGGTCGGCGTCAGGGTCGACTCGCCTTCGACGGTCCACTGCGTCGAGGGGCCGGGGAGCGCGCCGAGCGCGGCGTCGCCGACATACCCGGTCTCGGCGAAATAGCCGTCGGCGAGTTCGCCCGGGTTGAGCAGCATGATGTTCGGCGAGGTCTTGTCGACGGTCTCCTGATAGTTTTTCAGCGACAGGTCGTCGATGCGCGCGCCGACGAGATTGATGGACCCCGAAAGCGCCGGCGTGTCGATCTTGATCCGGGGGGTCGCCGCGAGCGCCTCGTCGCGGCCGGCGGGAACCTGCGCGCCGCCCGGTGCGGCCGGCGCCGCCGGCGCCGTGCCATCGGTTGCCGGCAATCCGGTGCCGGGTTGCTGCGCGCCGCCGCCCGCCTGGCCGTTGCCGGCGCCTTGTCCGGCTTCCTCGGCCTGCTTCTGCTCGATACGTGCCGCCTCGCGCTCCGCGTCGATGCGCGGCTGCATGTAGAAGACCTGCCAGACCGTCAGGATCAGCACCGAAAGGGCGATGGTGATGAAGAAATTGCGATTGTTTTCCATCAGTTCCTGTTCCGGATTCGGCGGGTCAGTTCGGCGGCGAGATCGGCGAACGGTACCGCGAGGAGATCGCGGCGGCCGACGATCACATAATCATTGCCGGCCCGCATGTCACGCGCGGCCCCGTGGCGGACCGCCTCGCGCAGGCGCCGGCGGATGCGGTTGCGTTCGGTGGCGGATCCGCATTTGCGCGTGACCGTGTAGCCGACGCGCGCGGGCGCCTCGTCGTCGCGATGGTTGATCTCGACAAGGAACCACTTGCCGCGCCGCTTTTCGCCCGCGCGCGCGGCCAGGAATTCGGACCGCTTGCGCAGGCGTCCCGGCGGAGCCGGAACGGGTCCGCCTGTCGCGCCGTCTCGGTTCAAGCGGTCAGGCGCTTGCGGCCCCGGGCGCGGCGCGCCGCGATGACCTTGCGGCCGCCGGTGGTGGCCATGCGCGAGCGGAAACCGTGCCGGCGCTTGCGGACGATCTTGGAGGGTTGATAGGTACGCTTCATTTGTTTCAATGCCGCGGCGTGCGGCCCTTCTTGGTTCTGCCCGAAGGCAGGAGCGTGTTCAAAACGAGCCCGAAGCCGGCGGTCGACATAACATCAACGGCGCCGGAAGCCCTTGGGCCCGAGCGTGGCGCGCTCATAAAGGGATGGTCGTCGCGAGTCAATCGCCTCGGTTGAACGGCGCCGGGAGCGAGGAGGCGCCGGCGCACGCCATCACCATTGGGTGAGGTTGGCGCGATTGCCTTGCAAGGGTTGCCCGATTCCGTCATCCGGTGTTCCATCGGGCCTGGTACTGGCGCGGGAGGATCCGGGACGTTGACGAACGGCGAGCATGGCACCGTAGAGCGGCAGCGAACGGCCTTTCGCCGCTTCCTTCCGCTCGTCGTGCTTGTCGGCGGACTGGCCGCCGCCAACGCCCTTGGATGGCTCGATTACCTTTCGCTCGACAATCTCGGCCATTCGCGCGTGTTCCTGAAGTCGATGGTCGCCGACCACCCCTTCGCCTCCGCCGCGGCCTTCATGTCTCTCTACGTCGCCGCGGTCGCCTTTTCCGTGCCGGCGGCGTCGGCTCTGTCGGTCTTTGCCGGGTTCCTGTTCGGCTGGGTTCAGGCCGGGTTGATGGTCGCGGTTTCCGCCACGCTCGGCGCAACGCTGCTGTTCCTCGCCGCGCGTTCGGCCTTCGGAGACATCCTGCGTCGCCGTGTCTCCGGCATCGGCGAGCGGCTGGCGAAAGGGTTCGAGGACAACGCCTTCACCTATCTGCTGGCGCTGCGCCTCGCACCATTCCTGCCGTTCTTCGTCGTCAACGTCGCCCCGGCGCTCTTCGACGTGCGCCTGCGCACCTATGTGACGGCGACCTTCTTCGGCATCCTGCCCGGGACCTTCGCCTTCTGCTATCTCGGCCAGGGCGTGGAAAGCGTGCTCGTCGCGGCCGAGGCAGCCGGGCGCACGCCCGCGGTCGCCGATCTTGTGACGCCCGAGATCACCATCGCGTTTGTCGCGCTCGCTTTCGTCGCCCTCGTGCCGGCCCTGCTGCGCCGCTTCTTTCCGCGCGCCGCCGGCGCGGCGACGGAGCGCTGATACGATGGAAGAACTTCTCACACCGGACATCTGCGTTATCGGCGGCGGGTCCGGCGGCTTGTCCGTCGCCGCTGCCGCCGCGGCGTTCGGTGTCGAGGTCGTCCTCGTCGAGAAGGGCGCCATGGGCGGCGACTGCCTGAATTATGGATGCGTTCCCTCCAAGGCGCTGATCGCGGCGGCCAAGCACGCTCACGCCATGCGCGAGGCGGGAAAGTTCGGCATCGCGCCGGTCGAGCCGTCGGTCTCCTTCGCCCGCGTGCATGACCGCGTCCACGAGGTCATCGCCGAGATCGCGCCCAACGATTCGGTCGCCCGCTTCACCTCACTCGGCGTCCGCGTCATCGAAGCGCACGGCCGCTTCATCGACAAGCGCACGCTCGTTGCCGGCGAGCACCGAATTCAGGCCCGCCGCTTCGTGATCGCCACCGGGTCTTCGGCCTTCGTGCCGCCCGTTCCGGGGATCGGCGACGTCGACGTGCTGACCAACGAGAGCGTTTTCAACCTGAAGCGCCTTCCCGGCCACCTGTTGGTCATGGGCGGCGGTCCGATCGGCATGGAACTGGCGCAGGCCTTCCATCGCCTCGGTTCGCGGGTCACGGTGCTGGAGGCCCAGTCGGCGCTCGGCCGCGACGATCCCGAACTCGCCTCCATCGTTCTGGCGCGGGTTCGCGCCGAGGGTGTCGATATCCGCGAGCGCACCAGGGTGATGCGGGCCGAGCGGCGCGGCAAGACCGGCGTGCGGCTTCACCTCGAAGGCCCGGACGGTGCGGAAATCGTCGACGGGACGCACCTGCTCGTCGCCGCCGGTCGCGCACCCAACGTCGAGGGACTCGGCCTGAAGGAAGCCCGGGTGCGGTTCGACGGCAAGGGGATCAGGGTCGGCGCCACGCTGCGCACCAGCAACCGCCGCATCTACGCCATTGGCGACGTCGCGGGCGGCTTGCAGTTCACCCACGTCGCCGGCTGGCATGCCGGGCTCGTCATCCGCCCGCTGCTGTTCCGCCTGCGGGCGAAGGCGGATACGCGCGCCATTCCCTGGGCGACCTACACCGATCCCGAACTCGCCCAGGTCGGGCTGACGGAAGCGGATGCCGTCAAGGCCGGTCACCGCATCCAGGTGCTGCGCTGGCCGTTTTCGGAGAACGATCGCGCCGTCGCCGAGGGCAGAACCGCTGGTCTCGTCAAGATCGTTGCCGACCGTCGCGGCCGCATCCTCGGCACCACGATCGCGGGCGCCGGCGCCGGCGAAATGATCGCGCTTTATGCGCTTGCCGTTTCCCGCCGCATGAAGCTGCGCGACCTCGTGTCACTCGTCGTCCCCTATCCGACGATGGCGGAGGCGGGAAAGCGAGCCGCCGTCAGCGCCTACGCGCCGGCGGCGCGCAAGCCCGCGGTGCGCCGGCTGGTCCGCTTTCTCTCCCGCTTCGGTTAGGGCCGCTTCTTGTCAATGCCGCCCGACACCCTATCCTCCGGCGAAAACGCGAAGGGAGCGATCGTGGAAGCGGAACCCGGGATCCGCGACGGCACATTGGCCGAACCGCCCGCGCCGGAACGGCGCGTGCCGCTGGCGCGCGGCCTGTCGACCCGGTTGCTGCTGCTGACTATCCTGTTCGTGCTGATCGCCGAAGTGCTGATCTTCGTGCCGTCGGTCGCCAATTTCCGCCTGCGCTACCTTTCCGATCGCCTCAACACCGCGTCGGTTGCCGCCGATGCGTTCGCCGACGGCGCCGGCGCGGCCGATCCGCAGCGCCTGTCGATCTCGGTGCTGGAGGAGGCCGATGCGATGGCGATCGTGGTCCGGCGCGGCGAGGAAACGCGCCTGTTGACGGTCACCTCGATGCCGGACCATGTCGACCAGACCGTCAAGCCGACGATGGACGGCCCGCTGATGGCGATCTCCAGCGCCTTCGCCGCCTTCTTCTCGGACGGCCACATGGTCCTGCGCGTCCTCGGCGAACCCGACGCGAGAGGCCGCTCTATCGAGCTGTTGATGGGCGACGGCCATTTGCGCGAGGCGCTGTTGATCTATTCGCGCAATGTCGGGATGCTGGCGCTCGCTATCTCGCTGATCACGGCCGGGCTTGTCTTCGCGGCCATCAACGCAATGCTGATCCGTCCCGTCCGCCGTATGACCGGTGCGATGCTGCGCTTCGCGCGCGATCCCGACGATCCCGCCAGCCTGCTCGTCCCGTCCGCCCGCGGCGATGAGCTGGGGGTTGCCGAACGCGAGCTCGCCGCCATGCAGATGCGTCTGCGCGACATGCTCGGTTCGCAGAAGCACCTGGCCGATCTCGGTCTCGCCGTCTCCAAGATCAACCACGACATGCGCAACGTGCTCGCCGGCGCGCAACTGCTGTCGGACCGGCTGGCCGGCGTCTCCGACCCTGCCGTCAAGGCCTATGCGCCGAAGCTGATGCGCGCGCTCGACCGGGCGGTGGCCTATTCGGAAAGCGTCCTTTCCTATGGCCGGGCGCAGGAGCCGCCGCCGCAGCGGCGCCTGCTGCGCCTTCACCCGCTGGTCGACGATGTGTTCGGGCTGCTGACCGCCGGCGGCGACGCGGGCATCGATATCGTCAACGCGGTTCCCGCCGAACTCGAGATCGACGCCGATCAGGACCAGCTCTATCGCATCGTCTCCAATTTGTGCCGCAACGCCTGGCAGGCGATGGCGGCGGAAAGCGAGCCGGCGCTGGTGCATCGCCTGGAAGTATCTGCCCGCCGTGACGGCGCTCTTGTTCAGGTGACGGTGGCCGATACCGGACCGGGGTTGCCCGAAAAGGCGCGACAGAACCTGTTTTCCGCCTTTCGCGGTTCGGCGCGCTCGGGTGGAACCGGTCTCGGCCTGGCGATTGCGCGGGAGCTCGCCCGCGCCCATGGCGGCGATGTCGAACTTGTCGGCTCCGTGCCCGGCAGGACCGTTTTCGCCTTCGTCATCGCCGACCGGCCGGTGGAACTCAGGGCGGAGCGGGCCGCGCGCCGGCGATCGTCGGAGGGCGGCTGATCCCGCTTGCAATTTGCCGCAGCCGCCTGTAGGGAACCCTCGCTTCGGTCGTCCCTTGCGGGGGCGACCCGCTGCCGCATCGCCGGCCACGCGCGCCCGTAGCTCAGCTGGATAGAGCACCAGACTACGAATCTGGGGGTCAGGAGTTCGAATCTCTTCGGGCGCGCCATTTTCCGTCTATTGAAGGCAATACGGCGCGCGCGTGCCTGCCGGTTCCGCGACGCGGATGTTCGGCGGACCCCGCCGGGGTCGGTTTCACTTCGCCAAGTCGGGACCGGAAATCGGTTGGCGTCACAGCTGCCCGCCGCGCCCGGCGGTAGCCTTGGCGGCAAGGCTGACGAACCGGCGGCGTTCCTCCTCGTCCAGAGTGGCGAGGATCTCCGCCTGGAAGCCTTCGACCAAGGGCGCCAGGACCGCGACCAGGTCCTCGCCCCTTGACGTCAGCTTCAGGACGCGCGCGCGCCGGTCGCGGCGGTTCTCGGAACGCGCCACCAGGCCTTTCTGCACGAGACGGTCGACAACGGCGCCGATAGTGGCGCGATCCTTGGCGACGGCATCGGCAAGGCTGGCCTGATCGATGCCGGGCGCGTGGCGCAGCGCATCCAGCGCCGCGAACTGCACCGGCGTCAGGTCGTGCCCGGCCTCGCGGACCCTGTGCATGAAGATCTGCGTCGATATCTGATGCAGGCGCCGGATCAGGTGCCCGGGCATGTGCGAAACGGCGGTCATCATGGCTCCTTTGCCGGTCTGCCCCGCGAAGGGAACCGGCCTCGCGTACCATCATAGCCAAAATCAATACGTCGACATACTTTTTGATGGCGCGCGCGGCGGCTTCGATATGATAAGTCCACTTACTATCAAGTCGACGCGAGGGAGGAGCAGCAATGCAGTATCATGGGAACGGCTTCATGCCGGGCGATCCGGACGTCATGGCCCCGGCGCCCTGCCGGCGCGAGGGCGGCCGCGAACGCGCGCTGCCCGAAAAGGTCGACGTGCTGATTGTCGGCACCGGTCCGGCCGGCCTGTGCCTCGCCGCGCAACTGGCGCAGTTTCCCGAGATCAGCACGATGATCGTCGAATCGAGCCCCTGCAACATCGCCAAGGGCAAGGCCGACGGCATCAACACGCGCACGATGGAGATGTTCCAGGCCTTCGGCTTTGGCGAAAAGGTCAAGCGCGAATCCTATTGGGTCAACCAGACCGCGTTCTGGGCGCCCGACCCGGCGAACAAGGCGCATATCAAGCGGATCGGCCGGGTGCAGGACGTGGCCGACGATAGTTCGGAGATGCCGCACATCCTGATCAACCAGGCGCGCCTGCACGCGCTGTTCCTCGACGTGATGAAGAATGCGCCGACCCGGCTCGAACCCGACTACAACTGGGCGCTCAGCGACCTGACGATCGATGCGACGACCGACGACCACCCGGTGACGGTGACGCTGGAGGACACCGGCGTGAACTGGGGCGAGACAGCAACGGTGAAGGCCAATTACGTCGTCGGCTGCGACGGCGCGCGCTCCAAGGTGCGCAAGGCGATCGGCGGCGAACTGCATGGCGACGCGGCCCACCAGGCCTGGGGCGTGATGGACATCCTCGCCAATACCGACTTTCCCGACGTCCGCCAGAAATGCCTGATCACCTCGGCGCATGAGGGCAATGTGCTGATCCTGCCGCGCGAGGGCGGCTATCTGTTTCGCATGTATGTCGAGCTCGACAAGCTCAATCCCGACGAGCGCGTGTCGAGCCGCAATTTCACCCGGGACGACATGATCAGGGCGGCGAACCGGATCATGCAGCCCTACACGATCGACGTGAAGGAAGTGGTCTGGTGGTCGATCTACGAGATCGGTCACCGGATGACCGACCGGTTTGACGATGTGCCGGAAAGCGAAACGGCGACGCGCAACCCGCGCGTCTTCACCGCCGGCGACGCCTGCCACACGCACAGCCCCAAGGCGGGCCAGGGCATGAACGTCTCCATGCAGGACACGTTCAACCTCGGCTGGAAGCTGGCGCATGTGTTCAAGGGGCGAGCCGACGCGAGCCTGCTGCACAGCTACTCGGCCGAGCGCTGGGCCGAAGCCAAGCGCCTGGTCGATACCGATCATGAATGGGCGCGTATCATGAGTGCGCCGTTGGGCCAGTCCGAGCTCGACGGTTCCGGCGAGCCGCGCTTCGTGCGCCAGTTCAAGGAGAACCTCGAATTCACCGGCGGTCTGGCGGTGAAATACCACCAGTCGGCCCTGATCGCGGCGCCGACGTATCAGGCGCTCGCCACCGGTCAGGAGATCGGCCGGCGTTTCCACTCCGCGCCCGTGGTGCGCGTCGCCGATGCGATGCAGATGCAGCTCGGCCATGTGGCGCAGGCCGATGGACGCTGGCGGATCTACGCCTTCGCCGGCAGGAACGATGGCTCCGACGCGGGATCGGCGATCCACCGGCTCGCCGACTGGCTTGAAAGGGACCCCGCCTCGCCGGTGGTCAGGCACACCGGAGCGAACGAGGATATCGATGCCGTCATCGATGTCCGTGCGGTCTTCCAGCAGACCTTCGACGCGCTCGCCTACGAAAACATGCCGTCGCTGCTGAAGCCGAAAAAGGGCAAGCTCGGGCTCCAGGACCACGAGAAGGTGTTCTGCGTCGACCACAAGGGCCTGGGCGATATTTTCGACATGCGCGGCATCGACCGGGTGACGGGGTGCATGGTCGTTGTACGCCCCGACCAGTATGTCGCCCATGTTCTGCCACTCGATGCGCGCGGCGAACTGGCCGATTTCTTCGCCGGTTTCCTGCTGCCGGCAAAGTGAAGGCGGTGCCGACGGTGGGCTGAGGTGAACCGGGCAATCCCGGTTCGCTTCGCCGCGTCCGCATCTTTTCGGTTCCGAACCCGCCGACCGCTTGATCCGGCGCAATTTGCCCGCCGCGCGGGTCGGGTATCGGAAATCGGCCCGGGAACGGCGAACGCGCGAGCGAGGCTGGACAGTTGTCGTTCCGTGGCGCACGCTCCGGCAACGGGACAGGACCGATGGCCGCAACTGCCGAACTCATCCGCGAACCGGTAATCGACTTCAAGGCCAAGGCCGACGAATTGCTGCCGGCCGGCGCCAGCTACGATTCCTGCCTCGCCTGCGGGCTTTGTTCGTCGGGATGCCCCGCCTCGGGGCTGGAGGGCTTGGACCCGCGCCGCTTCATCCGCATGGCCATGCTCGGCATGAACGAGGAACTGGCGACGACACCCTGGGTGTGGACCTGCACCCAGTGCAAGCGCTGCGCCCAGGTCTGCCCGATGGGCATCGATGTCTCCGTCCTTGTCGGTCTGGCGCGCAGCCTGTGGCCGAAGGAGAAGAAGCCCTCGGGCATCGTCCGCTCCTGCCAGGCGCAGATGCTGTCGGACTCCACTTCGGCCATGGGCGTCATGCCCGAGGACTTCGTCGAGATCGTCGCCGAGACGCTGCAGGACCTGCATGACAAGGACCCGCGCTTCGCGACGCTCGAGGCGCCGATGGACCGGAAGGGCGCCTTCTTCTTCATCAACCAGAATTCGCGCGAGCCGGCCTCCGAACCGGAGGAGATGCGTCCGCTGTGGAAGGTGCTCGACTACGTCGGCGCCGACTGGACTTATGGCTCGACCGGCTGGGCGGCGGAGAATTTCTGCATGTTCTCCGGGGACGATGCGGCGTGGAAGGACATGGTCGAAAAGCGTGTCGACGCGGTGAATGCGCTCGACTGCAAGGTCTGGGTCAACACCGAATGCGGGCATTCCCTCTACACGCTGTGGAAAGGTGTCGAACGCTTCGGCCTGAAGCCCAATTTCGAATATGCGAGCCTCGTGACCTACTACGCCCAGTGGATCCGCGAGGGCAAACTGCCGGTCAATTCCGACTGGAACACCAGGGGTATCAAGTTCACTGTCCAGGACCCGTGCCAGCTGGTCCGAAAGTCCATTGGCGATCCGGCCGCCGACGATCTGCGCTTTGTCACGAAGACGCTGGTCGGAGAAGAGAATTTCATCGACATGCAGCCCTGCCGCAGCGCCAATTATTGCTGCGGCGGCGGTGGCGGCTTCCTGCAGGCCGGCATGAAGGACCTGCGCCACGCCTATGGCAAGCGCAAGTTCGACCAGATCGCCGCCACCGAGGCGGCCTATGTGCTGACCCCTTGCCACAATTGCCATTCGCAGATGGAGGACCTCGCCCACCATTTCCACGGCAACTACCGCGTCGCGCATTTCTGGACGCTGATCTGCCTGTCGCTCGGCATCCTCGGCGACGACGAGCGCAAATATCTCGGGCCCGAATTCGAGGGGCTCTGAAGCGATGACCGCGCGCGACCCGACGACCGAAACATTACAGACGGACGTCCTCGTCATCGGCGGCGGCGTCACCGGTTGCGGCATCGTGCGCGACCTCGCGCTACGTGGCATTCGCTCCATTCTTGTTGACCAGGGCGACCTCAATTCCGGCGCGTCGGGCGGCAATCACGGCCTGCTGCATTCGGGGGGGCGTTATGCGGTGGCCGACACCGAAACAGCGGCCGAATGCCGGAAGGAGGGCGCGATCCTCAAGGCGATGGCGCCGCAATGCATCGACGATTGCGGCGGCCTGTTCGTTGCCGTCGAGGGTGACGATCCGGCCTATGTCGACCGTTTCATGGCGCGCTGCGTCGAGGCAGGCATCGACTGCGCGCCGATGACGCCGGGCGAGGCGCGGAAGCTCGAGCCGGCGCTGTCCGACCGCGCCATCGCGGCCTGCGCCGTTCCCGATGCGACGGTCGATCCCTTCCGGCTGGCGATCGAGCTTGTCGGCGACGCGCGCGAACGGACCGGCAGCACGTTCCTGCCGCACACCAGGGTCATCGGCTTCGACATCGAGGATGGCACGATTGTCGCGGTACGCTGCCGCGACACGCGCTCGGGTAATGACCGCATCATTCACGCCCGTCAGGTGGTCAACGCCGCTGGTGCTTGGTCGATGGCGGTGGCGCGGCTGGCCGGTTGCGACAATGTCAACTTGCTCTATTCGAAAGGCACGCTGGTCATCACCAACACGCGGCTGGCCCATCGCGTCGTCAATCGCCTGCGACCGCCCGGCGACGGCGACATCCTCGTTCCCGGCGGCACCGTGTCGCTGCTCGGCACCACATCGCAGACCATCGAGACCCTCGATGTCATCCGCCCGACGGTCGCCGAGGTCGACCGCAATCTCGCCGAAGGCGCGGCGTTGATTCCGGCCCTTGCTTCGGCGCGCTACATCCGTGCCTTTGCCGGCGTGCGCCCGCTGCTGCTCGCCTCCGGCACGCAAGGCGACGGCCGCAAGGCCAGCCGCGGCTTCTCCCCGTTCGATCACGAAGCGCAAGGGCTGCGGAATTTCGCCACCATCGCCGGCGGCAAGCTCACGACCTTCCGCCTGATGGCCGAGAAGATGGGCGATCTCGTCGCCGCCCGCCTCGGCGTTGACGCGCCTTGCCGCACGGCCAGCGAACCGCTGCCCGCTGTGCCGAAACTGGCCTGGACCGAGCCCGGCCATTCGGCCCGGACATGGATCGCCAACAAGAACCCGGCCGATGCGATCCTGTGCGAATGCGAGATGGTGCCGAAATCGACGGTCGATTCTGTCCTCTCCGAAACGCCGGGCGCCGAACCCCACATGCCGCTCAAGGCCATCGGCGTGCGCAGCCGCATCGGCAAGGGATCGTGTCAGGGTTCGTTCTGCGCCATTCGCGTCACCTCTCATCTCCATGACCGCGATGTCTATGAAGGCAGCGAGGGGCTGGAGACGATGCGGACTTTCTTGCAGGAGCGTTACAAGGGCATCCGCCCGGTGCTGTGGGGCAAGCAAATGCCGCAGGCCGAACTCGCCGAGACGCTGCATTGCGGCCTGATGGGGCTCGATCTTGTCCGAAGCGACGGCGATGAGGCCGGGGACGAGCGGCGATGATCGGCGACCACCGGAGGGTCGACGCGGAAACCGTCATCATCGGGACCGGTATCGCCGGCTTCGCCGCGGCAGTGTTCGCTCTCGAACGCGGCATCGGTGTCGCGCAGATCGGCAATGCCGGTGCGCTCTCCTACACCACCGGCTATCTCGACCTTTTCGGCTATGAGGACGATCGGGCGGTCGAAACGCCGTTGGATGCGCTCGAACGATTGCGCGCGACTTCTCCTGATCACCCGCTCGCCCGTCTAGCCACGCAGACGATCGAACGGGCGCTCGGCCGCTTCGTCGAAGCGCTCGGCGAATTCGGTATCCACTATTCGCGGCCCGGCCGTCAGAACGTGAAGGCGCTGCTGCCGGCCGGACTTTCCAAGCCGACGGGCTCCGTTCCGATGACGATGATGCCGGGCGTCGAGGCGCTCGTCGCCGGCCGGAAGACGGTCATCGTCGATTTCCACGGCCTTGCGGGTTTTTCCGCGAAGGAGTTCGCTGCCAATTTCCGCTCCGCCTGGCCGGCGCTCAGCGCCGCGCGCATCGGATTTCCGGATATGGATACCGGCGCCGAGGTGTTTCCGGAAGTGATGGCCCGCGCGCTTGAGGTGCGTGCCACGCGCGAACGCCTCGCGGCATTGCTTCGCGACGTCGCGGGCGATGCCGAGGCGATCGGCGTGCCGGCGATCTTCGGCGTGCATGCGCCGGACCGCGTCCACGCCGCCATGCAGGAACTGGTCGGCCGGCCGCTGTTCGAGATCCCGACAATGCCGCCGGCCGTGCCCGGCCTGCGTTTGCGCGAACTGCTCGAACAGGCATTGCCGGCGCGCGGCGTCAGTCTCGCCGCACAGCACAAGGCCGAGCATGCCGAGCTTCGCGCCGACGGAGTGGAGCTGCGCTATCGCGACAATTTCGGCCCCGTTGCGATCCATGCCCGCACTGCGATTCTCGCAACCGGCCGCTTCCTGTCCGGAGGGCTTGTCGCCGAACGCGACGGCGTCCGCGAAACCCTGTTCGACCTGGCCGTCAGCCAGCCGGAGGAACGCTCGCAATGGCATCGCGATGACTATTTCGATCCGCGCGGCCACCCGGTGAACCGCGCCGGCATCGAGGTCGACGAAGTGTTCCGGCCGCTCGGCGTCAATGGCGACCCGGTCAGCACGCATCTTTTCGCCGCCGGGGCCATCCTCGCGGGTCAGGACTGGATTCGCCAGCGTTGCGGCGCCGGGCTTGCCATTGCGACCGCCTGGCACGCCGTCGAGGGTGTTGCCCGCGTCCTGGGAAAATGATTGTTCCCGCCGTCGCCTAAAGGCCCGCGAGCAGTGTTTCGGCGAGCGTCTCTGCGGCCGTGCGCACCGCGTCCGACGGCGGCGAACCTGGATCGAAGCACGCGCCTTCGATGGCATGAACGATGACGGTACCCGGCAACAGGCCGAGGACCCGCGCGAGTTCGATCGCGGCGGCCGCGCCAAAGCCGTGCGAAGATACCGCGGCAAGCGAGGCGGGCAGGGCCTTATCATGGGCGGCGAAGCGATGAAGCGTGCCGGGCGGGGATCCCGACCGGCTCGCGTCGATCAGGACGACATGATCGCGACCTTCGAACAGCGCAATCAGCCCGCTCGCCTCGCCGCTCGCCTCCACCACGTCGAATTCGGTATCGGGCGCGCCGGCGAGAATCCTCGCCACCAGCCGCCCGGCCGCGTCGTCGCCCGCGTGGGGATTGCCCACGCCGATCACCAGCGGTCGCGCCAAGTTCTCAGCCCCGGTCGATCTCGAGCTTGAGGAAATGCGTCGCGCACGAGATGCAGGGATCGTAGTTGCGGATCGTCTGCTCGCACAGGAGGCGGATTTCGCCGTCGTCGCGGTCGAGGATCGTGCCGATGAAGCTTGCCAGGTCTTCCTCGATGGAGCGCTGGTTCTGCGAGGTCGGCGGCACGATCTGGGCCTCGGCGATGGAGCCGTCGTCGTTGAGCCGGTAGCGATGGAACAGGATGCCGCGCGGCGCCTCGGTCGCGGCGAAGCCTTCGCCTGCCTTGACCGTCGCCGCCACGAAGGGAGCGTCCGGTTCCTCGTACTGGTCGATGACGCGCAGCGCCTCGTCGACGGCGTAGACGGTTTCCACCGCGCGCACGACGATCGACTTGTAGGGGTTCTTCACCACCGTTCCGAGCCCGGCCTTGACGGCGGATTCGCGCGCCAGCGGCGACAGGCGGTCATAGTTGAGATTGTAGCGGGCGAGCGGACCGCACAGATAGGACGTCCCGTCGATGAAATAACCCTGCAGCGCGTTGGAATGCGCCACATGCTCCTCGCGGAAATGCCGGTTCCACGCGGTAACTTCGATATCGAGCCCGCGGTTCGAGATCACCCGGCCCTCATTGTAGGGATACTCGTCCGGATGGCTGAGCGACACGAACGTGTAGTCGCGCTCGTAGTCGGGGCAGGGCAGCGCCGCCGTCCAGTCGACGAATGCCAGCGCCAGCTCGCGCGCCTTCAGCAAGGTCTCGCGCAGCGGCGCGAAGTCCTTCTTGCGGGGTACCTTGTAGAACCCGCCGACGCGCACATTGACCGGGTGGATTTCGCGGCCGCCGACGAAGGTGACGATCGCGTTGCCGGCCTTCTTCAGGTCCAGCGCCAACTTGACCGCATCGGCATGCCCCGCCGCCGCCATGTCGAACGCGCCCTCGAAGCCGAGAAAATCGGGGGCATGCAGCATGGCGGCGTGGAGCACGTGGCTCTCGATCCACTCGCCGCAATAAAGCAGGCGGCGCAGCGCGCGCAGCTGGCCCTCGACCTTGACGCCGAGCGCCATCTCCATCGCGTGGACGGAGCTCATCTGGTAGGCGACCGGGCAGATGCCGCAGATGCGCGCGGTGATGTCCGGTGCCTCGGTGTAGGCGCGGCCGCGCATGAACGCTTCAAAGAAGCGCGGCGGCTCGAAGATACGGAATTCGGTGGAGACGATTTCGCCGTTGCGCGCCATCACCTTGAAGGCGCCTTCGCCCTCGACGCGGGCCAGCAGATCGACCTTGATGGTTTTAGTCGGCATGGCGTTGCGCCTCCTTGCGGAATGCCGGGGCATTGGCGTTGAAGGTGGAGAACAACCGGTTGATGTCGCGCCGGTCGGCGCCGAGAGCGCCGAGTTGCGTGGCGAGCGACACCGTGTTCGGCGTTTCCTTCGGTCCGAAGCAGCCGTAGCAGCCGCGGTCGTGGCCGGGGCATAGCGCGCCGCACCCGGCATGCGTCACCGGACCGAGGCACGGCGTGCCGTGCGCCACCATCACGCAGACATGGCCGGCGAGCTTGCATTCGATGCACGTCGCGTGCGGCGGCGTGTTCGGTTTGCGGCCGGCGAGATAGGCGGCGATCACCTCGACAAGCTGGTGCTTGTTCACCGGGCAGCCGCGCAGTTCGAAATCGACCTTCACGTGCTCGCCGATCGGCGTCGAGGTCGACAGGTTGGAGAGATATTCCGGGTGGGCGTAGACGATCTTGGCGAAGGCGGCGGCGTCGGCGATGTTGCGCAGCGCCTGGATGCCGCCCGAGGTAGCGCAGGCGCCAATGGTGACCAGCGTCGTCGAGCGCTTGCGGATCGAATGGATGATCTCGGCCTCATGCGGCGTCGTCACCGAACCCTCGACGAGTGCGAGATCGTAGTGGCCGACATCGTCCGCCCGCGTCGCTTCAGGGAAATAGGCGATGTCGATGGCGCCGGCGACGGCGAGCAGCTCGTCTTCGCAGTCGAGCAGGCTCAACTGGCAACCGTCGCAGGAGGAGAACTTGAAGACGCCGAGGCGTGGTCTGCTGTTGACGGCCATTTCTCAGAGCTCCTTTACCGCCATCAGTTTTTCCAACTGGGTGTGCGTGAACACCGGTCCGTCGCGGCAGATGAACACCGGTCCGAGCTGGCAATGGCCGCACAGGCCGATGCCGCATTTCATGTTGCGCTCCATAGACAGGTGGATGGCGTTGCCCGGAACGCCGGCATCCGCCAGCGCCTTGGCGGCAAACCGCATCATCACCTCGGGTCCGCAGACGATGGCGAGCGTCTGTTCCGGCTCGAAGCGGGCCTGCGGGACCAGCTTGGTGACAACGCCGACATGGCCGTGCCAGTCGGACGTCGCATGGTCCACCGTGACCTCGATGTCCATGTCGAGCCGCCGCCGCCAGGTCTCGATCTCGCGGCGATAGAGGATTTCAGCCGGGCTGCGCGCGCCGTAGAGCAGCGTCACGCGGCCGAACCGCTCCCGTTCCGCCATCAGCCGGTAGAGAACCGGACGCACCGGTGCCAGACCGAGGCCGCCGGCGATGACGACAACGTCCTGGCCGACGCCGGCCTCGACTGGCCACGCATTGCCGTAGGGTCCTCGCAGGCCGAGCGTCTCGCCCGTCTTGAGATGACACAGCGCTTTCGACACCGGTCCGACGGCGCGCACCGTGTGGACGATGCGGGAATTGTCGCCCGGTTGGCCGGAAAAACTGATCGGGGCTTCACCGACGCCGAAAACGCTGAGCATGTTGAACTGGCCAGGCGAAAAACCGTCCCAGCCGCCCCCGTCGAGTTCGAGATCGAGCGTCCAGACATCCGCCGTCTCGTGGCGCGAACGCACCACTCGGGCCAGGCGGGGCACCATTGGGTCGTGCATGGGAACCTCAGGCATGTGCGCCATAAACATCAAGGAGTTGTAGCCGGGTCGTGTGCAGGCGCTGCACCAGGATCGGCATGAAACGTTGCATGACCGCATAGCCGAGGTCGTGGTCGGCGTCGCATTTGCGCCGCAGGCACGCCGCGTCGATGGAGATCGCCCGCGTCAGTTCGCTCGCCCGCGCGTCGTAGGTCCAGCGATAGGGCGGCACCAGCCAGGACAGGCCGATGGTCTCGCCCGGACCGGCCGACTGGAACACCATCGTGCCGCGCCCGGGCGCGGAGATTTCCAGCGCGACGCGACCGTGGCGTATGAGATAGACCTCGTCGGCCGCGTCGCCCTCGTGGAACATGTATTGACCGGCCTCGAAGCGTACGTTCTTGGCGCAGCCCGTCACCAGTTCCATGAACGCCTTGCCGAACCCTTTGAACAGGTCATGGCCGGCGATGACTTTTTCCAGGCTTTCGACTTCCATGTAGGCCTCCCTTCGGTCAGGCCGCGCCGCGGATGGCGGCGGCTTCCTCGGTAATGTCGATGCCGACCGGGCACCACGTGATGCAGCGCCCGCAGCCCACGCATCCCGACGTGCCGAACTGGTCGTGCCAGGTGGCGAGCTTGTGGGTCATCCACTGGCGGTAGCGAGCGCGGCCGGACGGGCGCACCGCGCCGCCGTGGATATGCGAGAAATCGGCGGTGAAGCAGGAATCCCAGCGCTGGCGCCGTTCGGTCGACGACCCGTCGACGGCACTTAAATCCTCCACGCTCGTGCAGAAGCAGGTCGGGCACGCCATCGTGCAGTTGGCGCAGTTGAGGCAGCGCGCCGCCACCTCGTCCCAGCGCGGATGATTGGGCTTCGACTTCAAAAGCTCCGGCAGTCCGTCGGTCTCGATCCGGCGCACCATGTCCGATTCGGCCTTGGCGACGGCCTTCGCCGCTGCGTCGTGGTCCGCCTTGTTCGCCGCGCGCGATTCGAGCTTCGCGGCGAAGGATTCGCCGGCCTTGCTGCCCGATTCGATGAGGAATGCGGCGTGCGCGCCGGTGGCGATTTCGGTCAGTGCGAGATCGAAGCCCGCCTTGGCCTTGGGGCCGGTCTTTATCGAGGTGCAGAAGCACGTCTCGGCCGAGCGCCCGCAATTGACCGCGACAATGAAGGCGTTCTTGCGCCGCGCGGCGTAGTGCGGATCGACATAGGGGCCGTCCATGAAGACGCGGTCCTGAACGGCGATGGCCGCCAGCTCGCAGGCCCTGACCCCGACAAAGGCGTATTTTTCCGCCGCGACGGGCTCGGCGCGGATGGTCGTCCCATCCGGCGTCTTCTCGGCCGACCAAAGCCGCTGGTGCGGCGGATGCAGGAAGCGTTTCCACGAATGGGGCCCTACGACATGGCCGAAATAGGCGTCGCCTTCGCGCTTGAGGCGGTAATGGCCCGGGCCCTGCTCGTCGATCCAGCCGCGCGGCAGGTCGTCAAGTCCCTCCAGCGGCTCATAGACGATCGCCTGATCGCGCCGCTGCGGGCCGATGACCTCGTATCCGGCACCCGCCAGCGCTGCGATGAGCGCGCCAAGTCCCGCCGCGTCGATGACGCGCGCCCGCCCGGCAGCATCACTTGTCATGATCGATTCACCTCGTTGGCACGCACAGTCTCACGCCTCGCTGCGGCGTGAGTCAATTCACGCGCGCCGTCGAACGGCCTTTTTCTTAATCGATTGAATTTTATCCGCCCGATCCGGACCTTTCTTTGATCTGGCTCTATTCGCCTCCGCATTTTGTGTGTTTCATACGCGTCGATTGTGACAGGCGTTTCGCATGCCGCGGGACCGGACAAGCCGGGGAGAGCCGATGTTTCAGGTGAGAATCCACGGGCGCGGAGGGCAGGGCGTCGTGACCGCTGCCGAGATGCTTTCAGTCGCCGCGTTCCTCGAAGGCCGCCATGCCCAGGCCTTCCCGAGCTTCGGTTCGGAACGCATGGGCGCGCCCGTCGTCGCCTTCTGCCGCATCGCCGATAAGGAAATCCGCTTGCGCGAGCCGATCCAGAACCCCGACGCCCTGATCGTGCAGGACGCGACCCTGTTCAAGGCGCTCGACGTGCTGGAAGGCCTGTCGAAGGATGGTCATCTTCTCGTCAATACGACGAAGAGCTTTTCCGACCTGCACCTCGATGCCGTTGTCGCCCGCCTGCCGGCCGGGCACGCCCACGCGGTCCCGGCAACGGAACTCGCGCTGAAGCATGTCGGGCGGCCGGCGCCCAACACGGCGCTGCTCGGCGCCTTTACGGCGATCTCCGATTTGGTGACGCTTGATTCGGTCATCGAGGCGATTCGCCGGACCTTTCCGGGAAAGGTCGGCGAGGCCAATGTCGCAGCCGCCCGCGAGGCGCATGCGCTGGTCGCCGATACCGTTGCCGCCTGACGACGGCCGCGAGGGAGAACGCTGATGCTCGAACAGATCGAAGGCTCGAAGGCGATGGCGAAGGCCATTGCGCTGTGCCGGCCGCAGGTGGTCTGCGCCTACCCGATCACACCGCAGACCCATATCGTCGAGGGACTGGGCGAACTGGTCCGCCGCGGCGAACTGGACAATTGCGAATTCATCAATGTCGAGAGCGAATTCGCCGCGCTGTCCGTCGCCATCGGCGCTTCGGCGGCGGGCGCCCGCGCCTACACCGCCACGGCGAGCCAGGGGCTGCTGTTCATGGCGGAGGCGGTCTATAACGCCGCCGGCCTCGGCTTGCCCATCGTCATGACGCTTGGCAACCGCGCCATCGGCGCGCCGATCAACATCTGGAACGACCACTCCGATGCGATGGCGCTGCGCGAATCGGGCTGGATCCAGCTTTTCGCCGAAACCAATCAGGAGGCGGCCGATCTCCATGTCATCGCCTTCCGCCTCGCCGAGGAGCTTTCCGTGCCGGCGATGGTCTGCGTCGACGGTTTCATCCTCACGCATGCGATGGAGCGCATCGACATCCCCCAACAGGCCGATGTCGACGCCTTCCTGCCGCCCTATGAGCCGGTGCAGGTGCTCGATCCCGCCGACCCGATTTCCATCGGCGCGATGGTCGGCCCGGACGCGTTCACCGAGGTGCGCTACCTGCAATATTACAAGCAGCAGACCTCCTTCCGCCTGATCGAGCATCTCTCCGCCGAGTTCCGCAAGCGCTTTGGCCGCGAAGCCGGCGGGTTGCTGCGCGAATACAAGGCGCGCGACGCCGAATTCGTGGTTGTCGCCATGGGCTCGATCAACGGCACCATCAAGGATGTCATCGACGAGATGCGCGACGAGGGCCTGTCGATCGGCCTCGTTTCGCTGGTGACCTTCCGGCCGTTCCCGACCAAGGCGCTGCAGGAGGCGCTGGCGCATGCACGCGACGTCCTCGTCATCGACAAGGCGCTCGATCCCGGCATGGGCGGCCCGCTCGCCTCCAATGTCGACATCGCGCTGCGCGGCGTCGCCGATGCGCCGAACCTGCTTTCGGCCATCGCCGGCCTCGGCGGCCGTCCGGTCACCAAGTCCTCGCTGCACCGCCTGTTCCGTCAGGCGATGATCCAGCCTTGGGAAGGCCCGCATTTCCTCGACCTGAACGAACGCGTCATCGCCCGCGAAATCCATCGCCGCGGCAAGGCGCGCCGCACCGGTCCGTCGGCGGAAGCCATCCTCAAGCAGCTCGAACGCGAACGGATCGAAAAGATGAAAATCAAGGAGGCCGCCGATGAGTGATGCCCCCCGCGTCCTTGACGATGTCCAGAAGGTCAAGTTCTACCAGAAGGGGACGCTGACCGTCGGCAACCGCCTCGTCGACCAGGACGAGCGCAACGTCCAGGCCTCCATCGACCGCTCCAATTCGTTGACCTCGGGCCATCGAGCCTGCCAGGGCTGCGGCGAGGCGCTGGGCGCCCGCTACGCCATCGACGCGGCGATGCGCGCCGCCGACGGCAATCTCGTCGCCGTCAACGCCACCGGCTGCCTCGAAGTGTTCACCACGCCGTACCCCGAGACCTCCTGGCAGATGCCGTGGATGCATTCGCTGTTCGGCAATGCGGCAGCGGTGGCGACCGGCGTGGCGGCGGCCATGCGCGTCACCGGCCGCACGGGCGCCCGCGTCGTTGCCCAGGGCGGCGACGGCGGCACCACCGACATCGGCTTCGGCTGCCTGTCCGGCATGTTCGAGAGGAACGACGATGTCCTCTACATCTGCTACGACAACGAAGGCTACATGAACACCGGCGTGCAGCGCTCGTCAGCGACGCCGCCGGCCGCCCGCACCGCGACGACGCCGAGCCTCGGCGACGAGCCGGGTAACGTATTCGGCACCGGCAAGTTCGTACCGAAGATCGCGGTCGCCCACGACATTCCCTATGTCGCCACCGCCTCCGTCGCCGACCTCCACGATCTGGAAGCCAAGGTCACGAAGGCGATGGGCATTCACGGTGCCCGCTACATCCACATCAACGTGCCCTGTCCGCTCGGCTGGGGCGCGGCGACCAACGACACGATCAAGCTTGCCCGCCTCGCCATCGAGACAGGACTCTTCCCGGTCTTCGAGGCCGAGAACGGCCGCATCACACAGGTGCGCAAGATCCGCAAGCGCGCGCCCGTGACCGATTACCTGAAGCTGCAGCGCCGCTACGCGCACCTCTTCAAGGGCGGCGCGGAGGATCCGCGCGTTGCCCGCATCCAGGCGATGGCCGACCGCAATATTGCCGAATACGGGCTTTTGGAGGGCTGAGGGCCGACGCCATGAAACATCCCTATGCCATCACGCTCGACGTCGGTTCGTCCAAGGCCAACCATACCGGTTCGTGGCGTACCACCCGCCCGGTCTATGTCGACCGCCTGCCGCCCTGCAACGCGGGCTGTCCCGCCGGCGAAGATATCCAGGGCTGGCTCTTCCACGCTGAATCCGGCGACTACGAGAAGGCCTGGCGGGCGCTGACCGCCAACAATCCGATGCCGGCCATCATGGGCCGCGTCTGCTACCACCCGTGCGAAACCGCCTGCAACCGCGCCACCATCGACGAGGCCGTCGGCATCAATGCGGTGGAGCGGTTTCTCGGCGACATCGCCATCGAGAAGGGTTGGGCTTTCGACCGGCTGGCGAACGAAACCGGCAAGAAGGTGCTCGTCGTCGGCGCCGGCCCGGCGGGACTGTCGGCCGCCTACCATCTGCGTCGCGCCGGCCATGCGGTTGCGATCCGCGAGGCCGGACCGCTGGTCGGCGGCATGATGCGCTTCGGCATCCCGAAATACCGCCTGCCGCGCCACATCATCGACGCGGAGGTCAAGCGCATCGCCGACATGGGCGTGACGATCACGCTCAACGACAAGGTCGAGGACATCGAGAAGGCTATGGGTGAGGGTGGTTACGACGCCGCCTTCCTCGCCGTCGGCGCCCATATCGCGCGGCGCGCCTATATTCCGGCCGCAGGCGCCGCCCGCGTGCTGGACGCAGTGACGCTGCTGCGCTCGATGGAAGGCGAGGAGCCGCCGCTGCTCGGCCGCAAGGTCGTCATCTATGGCGGCGGCAACACCGCCATCGATGCCGCGCGTACGGCGCGGCGCCTCGGCGCCGAGGAGGCGATCATCGTCTACCGGCGAACGCGCGAGAAGATGCCCGCCCACGATTTCGAGCTGGAGGAGGCGCTGCAGGAAGGCGTCTCGATGAAGTGGCTTTCGACCATCACCGCGGTCGATGGCGGCTCGATGCAGATCGAGAAGATGAAGCTCGACGAGCAGGGCTTTCCGCAGCCGACCGGCGAATTCGAGACGCTGGAGGCCGATTCCCTCGTCCTCGCGCTCGGCCAGGATGTCGACCTGTCGCTGCTGGAGAACGCGCCGGGAATCGTCATCGACAAGGGCGTCGTCAAGGTCGGACCCGACATGCAGACCGGCCGGCCCGGCGTCTTCGCCGGCGGTGACATGGCGCCCTCCGAACGCACCGTCACCGTCGCGGTCGGCCACGGCAAGAAGGCGGCCCGCCACATCGACGCGTGGCTCAAGGGCGAACGCTACGCGCCGGGCGAAAAGCATGGCGCCGCCAGCGCCGACCGCCTCAACACCTGGTACTACGAGGATGCACCGCCGACGGTCAGGCCGATGCTTGAGGCGGCGCGGCGCGTGCAGAGCTTCGAGGAAGTCCAGGGCGGCCTCGACGAGACCAACGCGCTCTACGAGGCACGCCGCTGCCTGTCCTGCGGCAACTGCTTCGAATGCGACAATTGCTACGGCGTCTGCCCGGACAATGCGGTCATCAAGCTCGGCGCGGGCAATCGCTTCCGCTTCGACTATGATTTCTGCAAGGGCTGCGGCCTGTGTGCGGCCGAGTGCCCGTGCGGCGCCATCGACATGGTGCCCGAAGACATCTGAGCTGCTTCAGACCCAGACCGCCGGTGTGGCCACCTCGGCGATGCCGGCGGCGCGCAATTGCGTAGCCGCGTTCTCCACGCCTTCCCGGTTCATCTTGGCCCATTGCGCCGCCTCGCCGCGCACTCCGTGCGTACGGAAGGCATTGAGGCGGACCGGAATGTCGCCGAGTTCGCGCGCAAGCGCGATCAGCCGGTCGATCTCGTCGGCGCTATCGGTCTTTCCCGGAATCATCAGGAAGCGCAACTCGGTCAGCTTGCCGCGCGCGGCGAGGTAGCGCGCCGTGGCGAGGGCGCGGTCATTGTCGCGTCCGCTGAGCGCGCGGTGCAGCGCCGGATCGAACGCCTTGATGTCGAGCAGGACGCCGTCGGTGACCGGCAGCAGCTTCTCCCAGCCGGCTTCGCCCATGTGTCCGTTGGAATCGATGAGACAGGTCAGGCGTCCAAGGTCCGGGTCCGCCTTGATGGCGGCAAACAGGTCGCGGACGAATTCCGCCTGCATCGTCGCCTCGCCGCCGGACACGGTGACGCCGGTGAGGAAGGGAAGGTTCTTGCGGGCGATGTCGAGCACATCGCTGACGGTCATCTCCTGCGCCATGGGATTGGCGTGGATCGGACAGGCATCGAGGCAGGCGTCGCAATGGGTGCACAGGGCAGGCTCGAACAAAACGCGGCCATCGACGATGTTCAGCGCCGCGGCCGGGCACGCCGGCACGCAAAGCCCGCAATGGTCGCACTGGCCCTTGGTGTGCGGGTTGTGGCAGGCAAGGCAGGCATAGTTGCAGCCTTGCATGAAGACCGTCAGCCTGTTGCCGGGCCCGTCGACGACAGACCAGGCGAGGATGCGGCTAACGAGGCCCGGCGTGGAGTTCATGGGCGATCACCCGCGGCCGGCGCTTCAGGATATCGGTCTTCTCGGCAGCCTCGGCGCCGAGCGCGGTGGTGTTGGTTCTCGACCCCTCGCCGGCCTTGTGGCGTTCGACGTCCGACAGGCGGATCATGTAGCCGATAACGCGCACCAGATCGTTGCCGCAGACATTGGCGGTGAATTCGCGCAGGCCCGCCGCGAACGCGCCCTTGCATAATTGCGTCACCGCTTCCGGATTGGCCTTGACCGTCTCGTCGAGCGTCAGGATCTCGCTGACCCCGGAAGGGTAGAATTTGTGGTGCGCGGCGAGCGCCATCACGTGGCTCACCGGATCGGGCTCGCTGCCATAGGGGATGCGCACCCCGGGCGTCAGCCCCGTATCCGTCGACAGGCCGGCCTGGCCGTGCAGCATGGCGCGGCCGCGCCAGACATACTCCATCGGCTCGTCCGCGATCAACGCGGCGAGCGTTTCGGAGGTTCGGTAACCGATCGCATTGGCGCCGGCGTGATGGCCGTAGCGGCCGGATTTTCCCGCCTTGTCCTGCAGCACGTTGACGGCCTCGGCCATCGCGAAAACGCCGAACATGGCGGTGAAGCGGTCGCGGTCGATCCAGCCTTCCCTGACGAGGAAGCTCTCGAAGAAGCCGGACTGCTCGTAGAGGAAGGCGATGCGCGCGCGCATGAGCCGAAGCGTCAGGTCGACATAGCGCGGCAAGGCGCGCTCGAGGAAATCGTCGACCGAATCCGAGCGCAGCGCCACCTCGCGCAGATTGATGCGCGACAGCGTCGACGCCCCGCCGGCGAACGGCAGCGCATTGTAGCAACTGACGATACCGTAGCCGCGTGCGTCGAAGGCGGCAGCGTGCAGCGGATGATTGGCGATGTGCGGCTTGGAACAGGCGACGATGTTGGCGGTCGCCGCCGAAAGTAGCGATTCCCCGCTCGTCGCCGGATCGTAGAGCAGCGTCAGGTTCGGGGCGATCTGGCCGAGTTCGGCGTCCGCGCGCAGCACGGCGCGGGCGACGCGATTGTCGGTCGGCCCGATATTGGCGTGCATGAAGGCGTCGGGCAGCGTGCGGTCGAGATAGCGCCAGAACAGCTTGATTTTGCGGTACAACGTTTCGTCGTCCACGCCTTCGGCAAACGGCGCCAACAGCGCGTCGACATGGCCGAGGAACACCGGCATGCCGGTAATCGACGGCGTGTGATGATAGGCGATCTGCAGGGCGGAGATCGCCTCGTCGAGCGTCTCCGGTTTCGGCAGTTCGAGGAATTCGCTGCCCTTTGTCAGCAGTACCGAGAAGTCCGGCAATACGTAGCGCGGCCGGTAGGGCGCGTGCCCCTCATACATGTCGCAGATGATGCGCTCGTCGAGCGCTGCACACGTTTCGGCATCGAGCGGCGGGTAGGGCAGCAGGTTTTCCGCTGCGATGGCCAAGGCGTTGCGCTTCTGGGCAGGGCTCAGGGTCGGATCGGTGACGATGCGGCGAATGTCGGCAATCGCGTCGGACATGTTTCCTCCCCGCCCGTGCGAAGGGCGTTCACCAGAGGAGCAAGCTATAGGATCGCTCGAAGCGCGACAAACTGACCAATATCAAGCCGGCATCAAAACCTGGCGCCGGGAAGCAGCACCATGTCATTGCCGGCGAACAGCCCTTCGAGCACGGCTCGCTCGCGCGAGACGATGATTTCGAGGAATTCGTTCGTGTTTCCCATCGCGCGAAAGGCATCGTAGCCGCTTTCCAGGAATGCCTGCAGGTCGGAAAGCCCGACCGCCGCCGCCGGCTTGCGCATCATCTTCAGCGCTGTGCCGGCGAAGGCGCGCCTGGTCAGTTTTTCCAGCGCGTGGCCGAGATGGGCGATCAGGTCCACCTGGTGGACACGGTCGATCCGCCGCCCGACCGAACGATAGGCGGCGCCATAGGCTTTCGCGTCGATGGCGTCGATCCGCTTGCCGAGCGCGACGGCCATTGCCGCATCGAGATCTTCCGACAGGGCATCGAGTTCCATGGCGTCGGCCACCGTTTCCACGCCGCTCTCTGGCAGGAATTTGGACAGCGTCGGCACGACGCGAGCGACATCGGCATCGCGCCCCGTGGTGTCTTTCGTGCCGTAGAGTTCGTCGAGGAAGAATGCCGCGGCGGCGTGATAGCGCTTGTCGGCGAGCAGGTCGGCATGGGTCGCGGCAAGGCGCTGCGACTGCCACTCCCGTAACTGGTTTCGTTTTCGGGCGATCGACGGATCGGCCGACGCCTGCACGCGCAACCGCGCCGCCGCTGCCAACTGTTCGGTAAGCCTGTCGTGCGTACTCACTTCCTTATCCATGAAACCTGTATATCCTTCGTCGTTAGAGCATGCCGCCTAAACTGTCCGAAGGGGGAGGGGAAGGCGCCGCTTATGGCCGGTGCTTTCGGGAGGAGCGCAATGGCGCACAGTGAACAAATGGCCCCGGTGGACGCCACCTGGCTGCGGATGGATCGCCCGACGAACCTGATGGTCATCGTCGGCGTGATGAAGCTTGCCGGCCCGGTCAAGGTGAAGGCGCTCGAGAAGGCGCTGGCGACGCGGCTGCTTGCCTACCGGCGCTTCCGCCAGCGCGCCGAGACGCGGCCGGCCGGAGTCTGGTGGGTGGACGACCGCCATTTCGATGTCTCGCGCCATATTCATCACATCCGCCTGCCCGGCCACGGCGGCGACGAGGAACTGGAGCAGCTCGTCGGCGAGCTCGCCTCCACGCCGCTCGATCATTCCATTCCGCTGTGGCAGTTCCACATCGTCGAAAAATTCCAGGGTGGAGCGGCGATCATCGCCCGCATCCATCACGCCATTGCCGACGGCATCGCGCTGATCGGCGTCATGCTGTCGCTGACCGACGAGATGAACGCCTTCGGCGCCGGGCCAAAGCACGAGGCCCGCGAGGGCGACGAGGAAGACCACGACGGCGCCCTTAACCAGCTGTTCTCGCCGGTGTCGCAGGCCATCAAGTTCGGCTCGAAATTTTCCGGGACGCTGCTCCGCAATGCCGGCGACATCTCTTCCAACCCGGCCAAGGTCTTCGACCTGATCAAGACGGGATCAGGCGTGGTCGGCGAGCTCGCCTGGCTGCTCACCATGCCGAACGACAGCCAGACCTCGCTGAAGGGCAAGCCGCAAGGCAACAAGCGCGTTGCCTGGAGCGACCCGATGCCGCTCGGCGAGGTCAAGGCCATTGGCAAGGCGCTCGGCTGTTCCGTCAACGATATCCTGCTGTCCGCCGTCGCCGGCGCCATCGGCTCCTATCTTGCCGCCGAGGGTGAGGAGACGGAGGGCGTGGAGATCCGTGCCGTCGTCCCGGTCAACCTGCGCAAGGAGGAATCGGCCGTCGAACTCGGCAATTCGTTCGGCCTCGTCGCGCTGGAACTGCCGGTCGGCATCGAAAATCCGGTGGAACGGCTCTTCGAGATCCGCGCGCGCATGGATGCGCTGAAGAAGTCGGTGCAGGCGCCGGTGGTCTTCGGCCTGCTCGCCGCGCTCGGCTATGCGCCGAAGATGGCGCAGGACGTACTGTTCGATTTCCTGCTCGACCGTGCCACCGCGGTGATGACCAATGTGCCGGGTCCGCAGTTCCAGCTGTCGATTGCCGGTTCGCCGATCACGCAGATCATGTTCTGGGTGCCGCAGGCGAGCAATGTCGGCATGGGGGTCTCGATCCTGTCCTACAACGGCAAGGTCCAGTTCGGCCTGATGACCGACTCGGCGCTCACGCCCGAACCTCGCCGCATCATCGAGCGCTTCGGACCGCAGTTCGAGCAGTTGCTGTACTACACGCTGATGGAGGCCTGCGAGATTCCGCGCGAGGACGAGGCCGATGAGTCGGTGGAAGCAGAGCCGGAGGCGAAACCACGCCGCCCGCGCGCCTTCGCGCGCGCAAGGGCGGCGGCCCGCGAAGCCGGCTGATCAGTCCTCCAGCTCCTCCTTGGCGCTTTCGACGTCGAGGCATTCCATCGCATCGGCGGGCTTGCTCGCCGCTGCTTCCTCGTAGAGCTTGAGCGCCTGCTTCATCTTGGAATCGCCGAACATCATCACCAGCCCGTTGGCATATTCGATGCGGGCGATGGCCGAACCCGGATTGAGCTTCAACGCGCTTTCGTAGTGCTTGACGCCCGCTTCCTTGCTGGCGCCATAGGTGAGCCCGCCGATCATGCCGCCGACCTTGTTGATGATCTCGGCGTGATAGGCGCCGAGCGCGATATGCGCATCGGCATGTTTCGGTTCCAGCGCCAGCGCCTTTTCCAGGCTCTTGTTGACCTTGCCGGCGAGGCCCTGGGTCAGCGCCTTGCCGATGGAGATGCCCTGCGAATAGCGCCCGAGCGCCTGGGCATGGAAATAATAGGCGTTCGCCATGTCGGGCGCGGCCGCCATCAGCTCCTCGGCCCGGTCGATCGTTTCCTCAAACAGCTTCAGTTGCGCCGACTCGGAAGGCTCGAGGTAGGTGGCGTAGATGTTGGTGGCCTTGTTGGCGGCGTTGTAGCCGGCGAGGCCGGCCGAAAGCCCGAGTTCGACAGCCTCGGCGAAGTCGCCGCGGTGATAGGCGCGCCAGGCATCCTGCACGGTTGCAGCGATGTCTTCGGCGGAGCCGCCGGCCTTCAGTTTCGGATGCGCCTTGATCAGCGCGGCGACGGCCTTGGCGTCGGGGAAGGGTTCGCAGTCCCCCTTGTGCAGGCGGTCCCAGTTCTTGGCGAGCGCCGCTCCCTTGTAGTCGTAGTCGGCGCTTGCATGCGGAAATGCCTTCCAGCGCGGCTTGGCCATCGCGAAATCCTCCCTTTCATTCCTTGTAGCGCTCGGCGAGGTGGTCGAGAAGGGCCCGCTCCCCAGCCGCAAGGTAAGGCGCGGTCAGCGCCATCACGTGATAGGCGCCGCGCGCCATCGCGCTGCCGTCCTGCGGTCCGCGCGGGTTGCGCACGTAATCGAACGAGAGCCAGTAGGTGGCGATCAGCGTCATGTCGAGCGCCAGCGCTTCGATCTCGGCCGGCGTCGCCCGCATCCGCCCGCCGGCGACGAGTCCGGTCATGATTGCCTCGGCGGTGCGCTGCTTGTGCGCCAGGATGCGCTTGAACTGGACTTCGACCGGCCGGTGGCGGGTCACGATGTCGGTGAGGTCGCGATAGATGAAGCGGTACTTCCAGATCGCCTCGAAGACGAGGTGGAGATAGAGCCAGATGTCCTCGACGTCCGACGGGCGCGACTGCGGCGCGGCGAGCGTGCCCTCGATCTCGGCGCGGAAGGCGGAAAACAGCGCCTCGACGATCTTCTCCTTGGAGCGGAAGTGATAGTAGAGATTGCCGGGGCTGATGCGCATGTCCTCGGCGATGGCCGACGTGGTCACGCGCGGCTCGCCGAACTGGTTGAACAGTTCCAGAGCCGTCGAAAGGATGCGCTCTCTCGTTCGCCTCTTCGGCTTGCGCTCCATCGCCCCGCGCCCTCCCTTCGCGCGGCGCCGCGATCAGGCCGCGGACGCCTCACGCACTTTCAACAGCGCGTCGAGCCGGTCAAGGGCGTGATCGAGATCGAGCGCCGCGCCGCGCAGGTCGCGCGGCGGTGCCGGCGGCCTGGCGCCCGACGCGATGGTGCGCCGGCGCGAATGGATGACGTCCTCGTCGAGGCGGATGCCGTGCTTTGCCAGGATCGGCGCCAGTGTGTTGTGCCGCCGCCGCAGATCCGTCAGCGTCCGCGTATAGGCGTGGTTGGCGAGGTGCTTGCGGCCGGCATAGGAAAAGACGTTGGTGAAAAACATGTCGGCGTCGCCGCGTCCCGCTTCGAACAGCACGACATCGGCGTCGGGATATTCGGTGCGATAGCGGTCCATGCCGGTCTTCATGCGCGAATGGATGATGGCACGGAAAGTCTGCGACATCACCGCCGGAAGCCCGTATTGAACGAGCGAGAAGCCGTTCGCGTATCCCTCCTCATGGGCGAGGTCGGCGTTGAACGGGACCAGCGGGTTGACGCACAGCAGCAGGTCGGCGCCTTCCTTCAGCGCAACCGAGGCATGAAGCGTCTTGACCAAGGCGCCATCGACATAATGCCGCCCTTCGATCTCGACGGGCGGGAAGAGGCCCGGCAGCGCCGCGCTGGCCTGGACGGCGCGCGAAATCGGCACGTGGTCCCAACTCGGCGACCCGAACGCCACGGCCTTGGCCGTGTCGAGGTCGGTCGCGACCACGAACAGCTTGCGCCCGAGTTCGCGGAAATCGTTGGTGCGGCCCGGAGCGCTGAGAAGCTGGGTCAGGAAGGCATTGAAGCGGACATTGTCGAAAACGCCGGTCGGCACGGCGCGCGCAAGGCGCTGAAAGGATTCGAAGAAACCGTGGCCGAACGGATCTTCGAGATAGCGGCGCGCGGCGTCCATGAACAGGCGCGGCAGCGAGGCGAAGCGGCGCGCGTATTCGGCGAAAGCCGGCCTGAGCAGCAGGTCGGGATCGAAGGCGATGTCGGCCGTCTCGCTTTCGATGAACATGGCATGCATGTCGCGCGGCGTGAAACCGTTGGCGAGACCCGCGGCGATCACGCCGCCGGAGCTGACGCCGACATAGATGCCGCACTCCGAAAGCTTGATGCCCTTGAGCGCATCCTGCAGCGCCACCAGGGCGCCGATCTCGTAGATCGCACCCAGCGGACCTCCGCCGGCGAGCGCGATGCCGATCTCGTGTCGAACCTTTTGGGTCATGATACCGACCTCATCCCCTGGCCTTCAGGCGCAATCCTCCCGGCGCGCTCGCGCCGGGAGGAGAGGAGTCACGATCGGAAGGGCTATCAGCCCATCACGCGCTTCTTCACGTCCTCGACGACCTTCGCGGCCTGGTCGTTGGCGATCTTCACCGACTGGGAGACCACCTCGCCAGCCTCATCCTTCACGGCGGTGGCCGATTTGGCAACCTTCTTGGCGGAAGCCGTCACGGCCTTCGCCGTCTTGTTGGTTTCGGTCTTCACCGTTCCCGACAGCTTCTTGGTGGCGGCGGTCAGGTCGTGGACGCGGGCCGTCAACGCATCGATGTCCTTGCGGGTCGGGACGTTGAGGCTGTGCAGGGCGCGGGCGACGCGCTCTTCGAAGACGCTCTCAAGCTTGTCCCAGGTGCCGGTGGCGGCCTTGCGGGCCTCGGCCACGGTATCCTCGGCGACGCGCTTGGTGCGCTTCTGGACCGATTCGCCTTCCTTCACCAACGCTTCGAAGACCTTGCCGCCTTCTTCCTGCGCCTTGGCGAAAGCGCCGAGACCGGCGAGCCAGATCTGGTAGGCGGAATCCTTGATCGTCTGGGCAAGCTGCTTTTCATTGCCGCTGCCGGCGAGTGCTTTGAGTTTCTTTGCCATCGTCGTGCTCCTTGTTCGGGGCGGTCGACCGGTGGAACCGGTGGAGCGCCAAAATTCACGATTGCAACATACGCATTGGAACTAGAGGGTGCCGCCTAAAGAACTAGAGGATTGACTCTAGAACGGACTGCGCTGGAATAGCTGCGAATAGATCAGGATGCCGGGAGGAGGCCATGAATTATCTGGTTACGGGGGCAAGCGGCTTCATTGGCAAGCGTCTTGTCAGGACATTGCTGGCGCGGCCGGGCACGACCGTCCATGTTCTCATCCGCGATCCCTCGGAAACGAAGGTCGCGGCGCTGCGGGCCTATTGGAACGCCGATGCCACGCGCGTCGTGCCCGTCAAGGGCGATCTCACCAAGGAAAGCCTCGGCGTCTCCAAGGCCGATACCAAGAAGCTGACCGGCAAGATCGACCACGTCTTTCATCTCGCCGCCATCTATGACCTTCAGGCCGATCCCGAGGCCGAGATGATCGCCAATGTCGACGGGACCCGCAACACAGTCCACTTCGCGGTGTCGATCGGCGCGCGGCGCTTTCACCACATCTCCTCCATCGCCGCCGCCGGCATGTATGACGGCGTTTTCCGCGAGGACATGTTCGAGGAGGCCCAGCATCTTGAGCATCCCTATTATGCCTCCAAGCACAAGGCGGAGAAGCTGGTGCGCGCTGAATGCAGCATTCCCTGGCGCGTCTACCGCCCGGGCATCGTCGTCGGCGATTCACAGACCGGCGAGGCCGACAAGATCGACGGACCCTACTATTTCTTCAAGCTGATCCAGCGCCTGCGAAAGATCCTGCCGGCCTGGATGCCGGCGATCGGCGTCGAGGGCGGCCGCATCAACATCGTGCCGGTCGATTTCGTTGTCGCCGCGCTCGATCATCTCGCCCATCTCGACGGACAGGACGGCAAGTGCTTCCACCTGACCGACCCCGAACCGCGCCGCGTCGGCGATGTGCTCAACATCTTCGCCCGCGCCGCGCACGCGCCGGAGATGGCGGCGCGGATCAACGCCTCGCTGTTCTCCTTCATCCCCAAGGGGGTGGCCAACGCCTTGATGGCGCTGACCCCGGTCCGCCGCATCAAGCGCGCGGTCATGAAGGACCTCGGCCTTCCCGACGACGTCTTCCAGTTCGTCAACTACCCGACGCGCTTTGATTCCCGCGAGGCGCAGAAACTGCTCGAGCCGGCCGGAATCCGCGTCCCCCATATCGAGGACTACGCCTGGCGGCTCTGGGATTATTGGGAGCGCCATCTCGACCCGGAACTCCACATCGATCGTTCGCTGGCGGGCCGCGTTGCCGGCAAGACCGTAGTCGTCACCGGCGGCTCCGCCGGCATCGGCAAGGCGACCGCGCTGAAACTCGCCTCGGCCGGCGCGCGGACCATCATCATCGGCCGCGACGTCGAGAAATTGAACGAAGCCTGCGCCGAAGCCGAGGCGGCCGGGGCGAAGCTGATTCCGATTTCCGGCGACCTCGCCGATCCGGCCCAGTGCGACAAGCTCGTCCATACGCTGCTCGGCGAGCTTGGAGGCGTGGATATCCTCGTCAACAACGCCGGCCGCTCCATCCGTCGCGGCATCGAGAATTCCTATGAGCGCTTCCACGATTTCGAGCGCACGATGCAGATCAATTATTTCGGCGCGCTGCGCCTGACGATGGGTCTGCTGCCGGACATGTCAAAGAAGAAGCGCGGCCACGTGATCAACATCTCGTCGATCGGCGTGCTGACCAATGCGCCGCGCTTCTCCGCCTATGTCGCTTCCAAGGCCGCGCTCGACGCGTGGACGCGCTGCGCGGCATCGGAATACCTCGATCGCGGCCTGCATTTCACCACCATCAACATGCCGCTGGTGCGCACCGACATGATCGCGCCGACCAAGCTCTACCAGAACGTGCCGACGCTTTCGCCCGACGAGGCGGCCGGCCTTGTCATCGACGCGATCATCCACCGTCAGGCGCGCATCGCCACGCGGCTCGGGATTTTCGGCCAGGTGCTTCACGCCGTGGCGCCGCGTATCGCCCAGATCGTGTCGAACACCATGTACCGCATGTTCCCCGATTCCGATGCGGCCAAGGGCGCGAAGGCTGCCGCGCCGATGCTGACGGCCGACCAGATCACGGTCATGCAGATCATGAAAGGGTTGCACTTGTAGGGACTGGCCCCAGGGTCAGCCAGCCAGTTCCGCGTCGACCAGATCGACGACCGCCTCGGAGAAGGCGAAGGCGACGTGCCCCATCGCCGGCAGCACGATTTCCTTGGCGCCGGCAAGCTGGCTGGAATCCTGTGGGGCGACGACTTCGTCGCCCGTGCTCCAGATCGAGACGATCGGGATCGGCGGCAGCGGGGCGCGATTGAGTTCTTCAAGCCACGCGCTGCCGACCTGCATCTGCCGGGCATTCGCGCCGAGGCCGAGATGGGCGAGGACCGTGCCGTGGTGCGGCGCGGCAAGCGCCACGAAGCGGCCGATGCGCCGGTGGCCCTTCATGCGCATGTAGGTGCGCGTGACCAAGCCGCCCATCGAGTGCGAGACGATGTCGACGCGGTCGCAGCCGGTCTCGGCGACGAGCGCCTCGATCCGGCGATCAAGCTCGGCGGCGAGATGATCGATGGACGAGAACGGCGTCTCCAGCGTGATCGTCGCCACCGCGTGACCACGCTCGCGCAGCTTGCGGCGGAACCACCACCAATAGGCGCGATTGCACATGTAGCCGTGGACGAGGAGCACTGGCCGGCGCGCCGGCGCCAGACGGCCGACGTCGTCCGACCCCATCCACCAGCGTGCGAACGGCATGATGAACGCGAACACGGCGACGAAGTAGACCCACTCGGTCACAATCCCGGCGACCGTAACCCCGCCCAGACCGGCCGGCGGGGCGCTGGCCGCGATCCGCGAGATCACGTAGCCTCCGGCGAGCAGGATCGTGACCGGTGCGAGGAACAGCAGGAAGGCCACCGGCAGCGCCGCCAGATGAAAGTGCTCGCGCAAAGCCGGCCAACCGAACGCGATGGCGACGATTTCGACGAAGACGACGGTCCGCAGCAACAGGGCCAGCATGGTTCGCGATCCTTTCTTAAGGATCATTTGCCACGAAAGCAGTCCCCAGGCGAGTGCCGTTGCGGGAACTCACCGCAACCGTCGTTGCGCGACGCACCGCCAACGGTCGAAAATGCCTGCTTGTCGGGAAAACTGGTGCTGCGAGAGAGGATTGAACTCTCGACCTCTCCCTTACCAAGGGAGTGCTCTACCACTGAGCTACCGCAGCCCGTTTGAATGGCGGGCCTTCTGCCATAAGGAATAGGCAAGCGCAAGCGCGGTGGAACCGGCGACGGACAGACAAAATGGCGGATGAAAAGCGGACAAAGGACAAGGCCGGCAAGCCTGCTGATCTGGCGGCGGCGCGGCGCGAGCGTCTGGCGAAGGAATTGCGCGCCAACCTGCAGCGCCGCAAGGAACAGGCGCGGGCGCTTGCCGAGAAGCGGGACGAGCCGGAGGGCGACGAAACCTGAGCCGGCGCGGAAACCTCGCGCCTCGGCCTCGATCATGTCCGCGTTGAAAAGGGCGGCGCCTTGCGCTAGACGGGGCCGTCGGGCCGGCTGCGCAGTCGCGAAGCGGGCCTTTTGTCTTTGGAGCTTGCATGGACCGTATCCGGATTGTCGGCGGCAACGTGTTGAATGGCGTCATTCCCATTTCGGGCGCCAAGAACGCGGCGCTTCCGCTCATGATCGCGTCGCTGATGACCGACGACACGTTGACGCTGGAGAACGTGCCGCATCTGGCCGACGTCGAGCAGCTGATCCGCATTCTCGGCAACCACGGCGTCGATTATTCCGTCAATGGCCGGCGCGAACGCCAGGGCCAGGGCTATTCGCGCACCATCCATTTCACCGCCCGCAACATCGTCACCACCACTGCGCCCTACGAACTCGTCTCGCGCATGCGCGCCAGTTTCTGGGTGATCGGGCCGCTCTTGGCGCGCATGGGCGTTGCCCGCGTATCGCTGCCGGGCGGCTGCGCCATCGGCACCAGGCCCGTCGACCTGTTCATCGACGGGCTGCGGGCGCTGGGTGCCGAGATCAACATCGACAGCGGCTATGTCGATGCCAAGGTGCCGAAGGGCGGCCTCGTCGGCAACCGCTTCGTCTTCCCCAAGGTCTCGGTCGGCGCCACCCACGTCCTGATGATGGCGGCCGCGCTCGCGCGCGGCGAAACCGTCCTGGAAAACGCGGCCCGCGAACCGGAAGTGGTCAACCTCGCGGAGTGCCTGAACGCAATGGGCGCCCGCATTTCCGGTGCCGGCAGCGAGACCATCCGCGTCGATGGCGTCGACCATCTCTCGGGCGCCCGGGTCGCGGTCATTCCGGACCGGATCGAGACGGGCACCTACGCGATGGCCGTGGCCATGACCGGCGGCGACGTGCTGCTGGAAGGGGCACGCGCCGATCTGCTGGAAACGGCCCTCGACACCATTCGCGCAACGGGCGCGGAAATTACCGCCGTCAATTCCGGCATTCGCGTCCACCGCAACGGGTCTGGCATCGCGCCCGTTGATATCACGACGGAACCCTTTCCCGGCTTCCCGACTGACCTTCAGGCGCAGTTCATGGGCCTGATGACAAGGGCGAAGGGCCGTTCGCATATCATCGAGACCATCTTCGAGAACCGGTTCATGCATGTTCAGGAACTGGCGCGTCTCGGCGCGAAAATCTCGCTGTCGGGACAAACGGCGATTGTCGACGGTGTCGAACACCTTCGTGGCGCCCCGGTGATGGCGACCGATTTGCGCGCCTCGGTGTCGCTGGTGATCGCCGGCCTGGCGGCCGAAGGCGAGACGATGGTCCATCGCGTCTATCATCTCGACCGCGGCTTCGAGCGGCTGGAGGAAAAGCTGTCGAATTGCGGCGCGAGCGTCGAACGCATATCCGAATAAGGACGGTTCGGAGGAATGTCGCGGTTGCGCGCCTTCTTTTCCCGACCTAACTAGGGCGCGGACCTGGCATTCAGGCCCTTTGAGCGGCAAACCGACGGACCGGCGTCATGACCGATCTCAGACTGGCGGCATTCGATGAGGAAGACCTGGACGTCCTGTCCGCCCAGGTCCAGGATGCCGTGCTCAAAGTGTCCGGCATCGACTGGCGTCCGCGCGAGAAACGCCTGATTCTGGCGATGAACCGCTTTGCCTGGAATGTGCGCGGGACCTTTACCCGCCGCAATGACGAGCGCCGCAGCGCCGTCCTGCAGTTCGATCGCGTCCGCGCCGTCCGTTCCGCCGGCATCCGCCGCGACCGCGCCGAGGACGTGCTGGAGCTTCTGGCCCTTCGTTTCCTGCCTTCCGACACCCCGTCGGGAACGATCGAGCTGGATTTCGCCGGCAACGCGACCATGCGGCTCGATGTGGAATGCATCGAGGCGCGCCTGACCGACCTCGGCGCCCGTTGGCAAGCCTCCTCCCGCCCCCTTCACAAGGTCTGAATCATGGTTTTGCGGCTGGATCGGGCTGAGGCGGATTTCGAGGCGCGGTTTGCCGCGTTCCTCGCCACCAAGCGCGAGGTTTCCGCCGATGTCGACGCGTCCGTACGCGAGATCGTCACCGACGTTCGCCGGCGCGGCGACGCAGCTCTGGCCGATTATTCGCGGCGTTTCGATCGCCTCGATTTCGCCGCCACGCCGCTCAGGGTCTCGGCGGAGGAAATCCGAACGGCGACCGACGTGGCCGATCCCGAAATCGTCGCCGCGCTGAAACTGGCATATCAGCGCATTCTCTCCCACCATGCCCGCCAGAAGCCTGCCGAAGACAGATATATTGACGCGATCGGCGTCGAGCTCGGGTCGCGCTGGACAGCCGTGGAAGCCGTCGGACTCTATGTTCCGGGTGGCACGGCGTCCTATCCGAGCTCGGTCCTGATGAACGCGGTGCCGGCATTGGTTGCCGGCGTCGAGCGCATCGTGATGGCGGTTCCGGCGCCTGACGGAAAACTCAATCCGCTCGTCCTCGTGGCCGCCGGAATTTGTGGCATATCAGAGATATACCGAATGGGCGGTGCCCAGGCGATCGCGGCCTTGGCCTATGGCACGCAAACGATTGCGCCGGTGGCGAAGATCGTCGGTCCGGGCAATGCCTGGGTCGCCGCCGCCAAACGCCAGGTCTTCGGGCAGGTCGGCATCGACATGATCGCCGGTCCGTCCGAGGTGCTCATCGTCGCCGACGCCGACAACGACCCCGAATGGATCGCGGCCGATCTGCTCGCCCAGGCCGAGCATGACGAGGCGGCGCAATCGATCCTCATCAGCGACGACGAAGCGTTCGGCGAAAAGGTCATTGCCGCGGTGGACCGGCAGTTGAGCGTCCTGCCGCGTGCCGCGACCGCGTCTGCGAGCTGGCGCGACTATGGCGCCTTCATCCGCGTGCCCGACCTCGACGCGGCGCTGCCCCTCGTCGACCGGATCGCCGCCGAGCATCTCGAACTCGCCTTCGACGGTGCCGATGCCTTTGCCGCGCGCGTGCGCAACGCCGGCGCGATCTTCATCGGCCGCCACACGCCGGAGGTCATCGGCGATTATGTCGGCGGTTCCAATCATGTGCTGCCGACGGCGCGTTCGGCCCGCTTCTCGTCCGGCCTGTCGGTCCTCGATTTCGTCAAGCGCACCTCGATCCTGAAGCTCGGGCCCGACCAGTTGGCCGCGCTGGCGCCGGCTGCCGTTGCGCTGGCGCGCGCCGAGGGCCTCGAAGCCCATGCGCGCTCCGTCGCCATCCGGACCAACAGGTAGGGGCGGGGCGATGAGCGGCCAGTTTCCGCCCGATGCCCGTCTCGTCGACGTCGAGCTCGACGATTCCATCGGCCGTTCGACGCCCGACGTCGAGCACGAGCGCGCCGTCGCCATCTTCGACCTCATCGAGGAAAACCGGTTTCGGCCGGTCGGCGACGAACAGGGCGGGCCCTACCGTCTGCGCCTGTCGTTGATGGATTCGCGCCTGGTCTTCGCCATCGCCCGCGACGGCGGCGAGGCCGTCATCACGCATATCCTCTCGCTGACGCCGTTCCGCCGGATCGTGAAGGACTATTTCATGATCTGCGAGAGCTACTACGAAGCGATCCGCTGCTCCTCGCCCAGCCAGATCGAGGCCATCGACATGGGCCGGCGCGGCCTGCACAACGAGGGTTCGCAGACGCTGATGGACCGGCTGTCGGGAAAGATCGACATGGACCTCGATACGGCGCGCCGGCTCTTCACCCTGGTCTGCGTCCTGCATTGGCGCGGTTGACTCGGTGGCAGACGAGCCCGAACCCCCAACGGTGACGGGTTCCGGCTCCCCGGATGCCGGCGAGGGGATTCCTTCCTCCATCCTGTTTCTGTGCCGCATGAACGCGATCCGCTCGCCGATGGCCGAGGCGCTGGCGCGCTCGATGCTGCCGCCGACGGTCTTCGTCTCGTCCGCCGGCGTCAGGCCGGGCGAGGCCGATCCGTTTGTCGGCGCCCTTCTAGCAGGCGAGGGCCTTGGACAATACCTGCATCCCCCGAGGGGGCTGGACGACCTTGACGATTCCTATTTCGACCTCATCGTGACGCTCGCGCCCGAGGCCCATCACCGCGCTCTCGACATGACGCGCGCCCATGCCACGGCGGTCGAATACTGGCCCACGCCCGATCCGAGCACGGCGACGGGAACCCGCGAACAGATCCTCTCCGCCTACAGGGATGTCCTGGCGCATCTGCGGGCCCGCATCGCGGCCCGCTTCCCCTCAGCGGGCCGAAAATAGGGCCGGCGATGCGTGTTCACAAAGTCGCGCTTATCCCCTATAGGTGCGACGCCGAAAGGGCCGGCCTAGCCGCCGGCAAACCGAACAGGGGCACGAATGCCGAAAGAAGAAGTCCTGGAATTTCCAGGCGTGGTCACCGAGCTGCTTCCGAACGCCATGTTTCGCGTCAAGCTCGAGAATGAACACGAGATCATCGCCCACACCGCCGGCCGCATGCGCAAGAACCGTATCCGCGTCCTCACCGGCGACAAGGTCCTCGTCGAGATGACGCCCTACGATCTCACCAAGGGCCGCATCACTTACCGCTTCAAGTGATCGCGCGCCGTCCGCGGCCGCTACGCCAACGGGAAGCCAGGTCATGAGCGTGTTGCAGAAGCTGGTTCTGGCCTCCGGCTCCCCGCGCCGCGTCGCGCTGCTGCAGCAGGCCGGTATCGAACCGGACCGCCTGATGCCCGTCGGCCTCGACGAAACCCCGTTGAAGGCGGAGCACCCGCGCTCGCTGGCCAAGCGTCTGGCCGCCGGAAAGGCGAAGGGCGCCCATGACCTGCTGGCCGGCGAGAAGTCGCCCCAGGACGCCTATTTCCTCGGCGCCGATACGGTCGTCGCCGTCGGTCGGCGAATCCTGCCGAAGGCCGAAACGCTCGACGAGGCGCAGCAATGCCTGCGCCTGCTGTCGGGGCGCAGCCATCGCGTCTACACCGCCGTGTCGCTTGTCACCCCGTCGGGCAAGCACCGCCAGCGCCTTGTCGAAACGCGCGTGCGCTTCAAGCGCCTGTCGCGCGAGGAGATGGAAGCCTATCTCGCCTCCGGCGAGTGGCGCGACAAGGCCGGCGGCTACGCCATCCAGGGCCTCGCCGGTGCCTTTGTCGTCAAGCTGGTCGGTTCCTATTCGGCGGTCGTCGGCCTGCCCGTCTACGAGACCGTCGCCCTGCTGACCGGGGAGGGCTATCGCGTCCACCTCTCCTGGCTGCAGGGTGCGGCGGCGATCTGATCGCCATGTCGTCCGACAACAAGGTGACGCCGCTGCGTCCGCGCACGAAATGTCCCGAATGCGGCAAGCCGTCGGCGAACGCGTCATTTCCGTTCTGTTCCGAACGCTGCCGTGCCCTCGACCTCAATCGCTGGCTCTCCGGCGCCTATGTCCTGCCGCGCCCGATCGAGCCGGACGACGAACCGCAGGAATGATCGCTCCGGGGCACGAAAAAGCCCGCGCCCCGGTGCTGGACAGGCGGGAATTTGATGTTATAAACCGCGCGCTTCCGGCGGTCAGCCAACACCGCCATCGCGTTTTCGTACGTGAAAAAGCCCGGTCGCCCAGGTAGCTCAGTTGGTAGAGCAGCGGATTGAAAATCCGCGTGTCGGTGGTTCGATTCCGCCCCTGGGCACCACTTCCCTCAGATCCGGCGAATGGCTGACAAAAACCTGGCGATTTCAGCCGGTTGTGACCGTGCGACTGCTTGTGCCTTCTCACCGGGTTTCGTTGATGCGAATGGCGGCGAGGAAAAAGTTGCGAGCGAGCGAAACGAAGTGCGCTGATGGCCTATCGCCGGCTTCGAGGGACGCCATCGGGCTGGTCCCATGCCCTCGTCGCCGGGCAAGTGTCCGTATCCGCAACAATCGTTTTGCGTTTGCCGGATTCCCATCGCGTCGGCGTACTTCGGTGAAGGCCCGAATGGCCGTTGCCAATACGGTCCTCAGCAGGCACAAAATGGCGTCATGGTGCCAATTCCCGGTCCCGTGGGACCGGGCAATGTCACATGAGCCGAACTGACAACAGGCGGATCTGACCCATGGCCTACTACCTGGGCGTCGACATTGGCACCTATGAGACCAAGGCTGCGTTGGTCGACGAACACGGCCTGATGGTCGCGGGCGCCGCGCACGGCCACAAGATGCTTGTGCCGCAACCGGGTTGGGCGGAACACCGTCCGCGCGAAGACTGGTGGGGCGATTTCGTTTTTGTGACGCGCAAAATTCTGGCCGATAGCGGCATCGATCCGCGCGGCATCCGCGCGGTCGCCGTCAGCGCCATCGGACCCTGCATGTTGCCGGTCGATGCCGATGGCGAGCCGCTGATGAACGGGGTGCTCTACGGGGTCGATACGCGGGCCGCCGCCGAGATCGCCAGCCTCGACAGCCGCATCGGCGCAAGTCGGATCCTCGATCGCTGCGGCAACGCCCTGACCTCGCAGGCCGTCGGTCCGAAAATCCTTTGGCTGAAGAACAATCGTCGTGACCTCTATGATCGCGCCGCCCGCTTCCTCACGTCGACCAGCTACGTCAATCATCGGCTGACCGGCCGTTTTGTCATCGATCATTACACCGCGTCCGCTTCGGCACCGCTCTACGATGTCGCCACCCTTGGATGGACGCAGGATCTGGCCGACGACATCGCTCGGCCCGACCAGATGCCGGACCTGCTGTGGTCGACCGATATCGCCGGCGCGGTCACGGCCGAGGCGGCCGCCGAAACCGGTCTCGCCGAAGGTACGCCGGTGACGGCCGGCACGATCGACGCGGCTGCCGAGGCGCTGAGCGTCGGCGTTCGGCGACCGGGCGACATGATGATCATGTACGGCTCGACCATCTTCACTATCATGCTGACCGACGCTCGGGTCCGCGACAACCGCCTTTGGTATGCGCCCTGGCTGTTCGAGGGTCAGCACGCGTCCATGGCAGGCTTGGCTACGAGCGGCACGCTGACGCACTGGTTCCGCGACCAGCTGGCGCGCGACCTTTCCGCCGAAACCGCTTTCATCCAACTGGCCGCCGAAGCCGCTTCTTCTCCGCCTGGTGCCAAAGGCCTGGTGTTTCTTCCCTACTTCTCGGGAGAACGCACGCCGATCCACGACCCGCGCGCCAAGGGCATGATCTTCGGACTTGACCTCACCCATGGCCGCGGCGACATCTATCGAGCCCTGCTTGAGGGAATTGCCTGCGGCACGAACCACATCATCGACACCTACCGCGATATCGGCCGGCCACCGGATCGTCTGTTCGCCGTCGGCGGCGGCGTCAAGAACGCGGTGTGGTCGCAGGCGACCTCGGATGTTGCGCAATTGCCCCAGAATGTCTGCGCGCGCTCCGTCGGAGCCTCGTACGGGGATGCTTTCCTCGCCGCCGTCGCCGTCGGCGATGTCGACCGCGATGCGATTGCCCGATGGAATCCGGTCGACCACACCATCGCTCCCGATCCGGCCCACGCGGCGGTGTACGCGCGCCGCTATACGACTTTCCGCCGCCTGTACGAAGCGACCCGGCCGCTCATGCACGAACCAGCCTGACCGCGGCGTCAGCCGAGTTCGGACAACGGATTCTTGTAGATGGTCTGCGGCGGGATCAGTTCGGCGTTGACTTCGACGATGATCGGCCGTGTCTCGCCGCCGTCGACCAGGTCATAGGCCCGGCTGATCAGCCCGTGCGAATTCTGCCGGACCATGTGGACCGGTATGCGCAGATAGGCCGCGAAGGGATCGTAGTCGTAACAGCCGACGACGCTGTGATTGAAGGCGTCGGGCGGCAGGCGGACGAAGTGGCTCATGACGCCTTCGAAGGCGGTGAGAGAATTGACCAGCAGGCCCGAGGGCAGGCCGCCGAGGCGGTCGCAAAGCGCTTCGATCTCGCGTGCGGCACGCGCCGGACTGTAACCACACGAAATGATCTGGTCGTTGTCGATACGGTCGCGATACGTCAGTTCGACGCTGCGAAATCCTTCGATGCGCTTTTTCGTGGCGTAATCGGTCGCATCGCCGCCGAAAAAATACAGCTTGTCGCGGGCATCGTCGCCTTGTGGCGCCATCAATTCGCGCAGCTTGCGGCTCAACGCCTCGGCTCCGCCGAAATTATTGGAGACGACGGATGGCGCGTCATCGCCGGGAAGGTCGATGAAGATGTGCGGCACACCGGCCGCCGCGCACAGTTTGCCAAGCGCGGCCGGATCGGTGGCGCCGGCGATGAACAGGTAATCGATGGCGTAGGAGATCAGCGTCTTCACGATCCGGATTTCCTCTTCCGGATTGCGCAGCGTCGATGCGATCACCGGGCACCAGCCGCGCTCGCGTGCATTGACCTCGAAGCTCTGCGACAGTGAGGCGAAGAAGCGGTTGTCGTGCAGCGGCAGGATCATGCCGATCAAGCCGGACTGGGCGCGGCGCAGGCCGCGCGCCTGCATGTTCGGCGAGTATCCGTGTTCTCCGGCCAGCGCCTCGATGCGCCGCGCCGTTTCCTCGCTGATGCGCCGCGCCTTCCACGTACCGTTGAGTACGGAACTGACCGTGGAGGGCGACGCACCGCCGAGGCGGGCGATATCGTAGATCGTCGGCTTGCCGGTCGCGACCGGCGACTTTCTGCCACGCCCCATACGCGTCTCCAGAATGCCCTTGACAAGAAAACACATTTTTGATGCCATATGAAATATCGATTGTGCAAGGAATTTTCCGGCGCCTCATCCTGGTGCCGGGGAACAAGATGTTCGGCCTCGAAAGCGGCCGAATATTATTTTTCCGACAATGCGCAATCGATTGTGCACGCACCTTCGCGTAAGCGAGGTCAACTGGGAGGTCTAAATCATGAGAATATTCAGGACCGCATTGGCCGGATTCGCGCTGACCGCCGCCTTGGTCATTGGCGCGCAGGCCGCGGACAAGCCGACCATGGGCATCGTCGTGAAGATCGGCGGTATTCCGTGGTTCAACGCCATGGAAATGGGCATCAAGGAAAAGGGCGCCGAACTCGGCGTCGACGCGACCATGATCGGCCCGACCAGCGCCGACCCGGCGTTGCAGGTGCGCGCCATCGAGGATCTGATCGCCAAGGGCGTCAACGTCATCGGCGTTGTGCCGAACGACGAGGCAGCGCTTGAGCCCGTGCTCGAGAAGGCCATGAAGGCCGGCATCAAGGTCGTCGCACACGAAGGCCCCGGCCTCAAGAACGTCGACTGGGACTTCGAACTCGCGTCCGTCAAGGGCTTCGGCGAAACCCATGCCGAACTCCTCGCCCAGAAGATGGGTGGCAAGGGCGAATACGCGGTATTCGTCGGTTCGCTCACCGTGCCGCTGCACAACGCCTGGGCCGACGCGGCGATCGCCTACCTGAAGGAGAAGTATCCGGAGATGAAGCTGATCGGCGAGCGCTACGGCGTGGCCGAAAGCGTTGACGACAGCCGCAAGACCGCGCTTGACCTGATGGCCGCGAATCCGAACCTCACGGGCTTCCTCGGTTTTGGCAGCCAGGGCCCGATTGGCGCCGGCCGCGCTATCGAGGAACGCCGCATGATCGGCAAGGTCCACGTGCTCGGACCGTTTTCGCCCGGACAGGGCCGCGAACTGGTCAAGAGCGGCGCCATCTCCGGCGGCTTCATGTGGAACCCGGCCGAAGCCGGCCGCGTCTTCGTGACCATGGGCAAGATGCTGGTTGACGGCACGGAGATCAAGGACGGGATGGAAATCCCCGGCCTTGGCGCGGTGCATCCGGATGCGGCCAACCGCGACATCATCACGGACAACCTGATCCCGATCAACGCCGACACCGTCGATAAACTCGCCGATCTCGGACTTTGATTGCCCCGTGGGGCCGCCGGGCGACCGGCGGCCCCACCCCCGTTCTTGATGAGGACGCCGCGTCCGGGATCTGCGATCCCGGGTGGGCGCTTGCGCCGGGAAGGCACCGCCATGTCCAATCTCTACCACACCGCCCTGGACGAACTGGCCGGGGTCTTCGACCGCCTCAACGACGCCGAGGTCGACAAGGCGGTGCGCATGATCGCCGCCGCAAAATCCACCGTCGTCTTTGGTGGCGGCCGCGAGCGGCTGCAGATCATGGGCTTCGCCATGCGGCTCTATCACATGGGCCTCAAGGTGGCGGTCGAGGGCGACATGACCACGCCGCCCGTCGGCAAGGGCGACCTGTTCATTGTCACGGTCGGACCGGGCGAGATTTCCACCGCGCTGGCGCTGCTCGGCGTTGCCAGGGCGGCCGGCGCCTCGATCATGGTCATCACCGCGCAGCCGAAAGGACGCGCCGCCGGGTACGCCGATTTCGTGCTGACGCTTCCCGCCCAGACCATGGCCGACGACCAGGGCGAAAAGAAAACGTCGGTGCTGCCCATGGGTTCCCTCTACGAAGGCGCGCTGTTCGTGCTGTTCGAGATCATGATCCTGAAACTCAAGGACATGCTGAAGATTGACGCCGAGGCGATGCGCGCCAACCATACGAACCTCGAATGAGATCGGGGCAGGTGGCAAGGGCGCATCATGGCGGCGAGTGAACATCATCCTGCGGCTGAAACAACGACGGCGGCCTTGCACCTGCGCCACGTCTCCAAGGTCTTCGGCGGCGTGCGTGCCCTCGATGACGTGTCCTTCGATGTCCGCCAGGGCGAGGTCCATTGCCTGGCCGGCGAGAACGGCTGCGGCAAGAGCACGCTGATCAAGATCATCACCGGCGTCTACACGCCGGATGCCGGCGCCGACATGGCCTATTTCGGCGAACCGGTCGCATCCGTCACGCCAAATTCGGCCCGAAAGCTCGGCATTGCGGTCATCTGGCAGGATCTGGCCTTGTTTCCAGAGATGAGCGTCGCCGAAAACATCGGTTTCGACCAGATGGTCGGCAACCGCCCGCGTTTCGTCAATCGACGCGCCATGCGCGACGCCGCGAAGACGGCGATGGCCAAACTTGGCATCGACATCGATCTCGACGTGCGCCTGCGCACCCTGCCGATCTCGCAGCGCCAGATCGTCGCCATTGCCCGCGCCCTGGTCTCGGACGCGCGCCTGATCTTCATGGACGAGCCGACGGCCTCGCTGTCGCAATCGGAAACCGACGCCCTGCTTTCCGTGGTACGCACGCTGTCGGCGCAGGGCGTTGCCGTCGTTTTTGTCAGCCATCGCCTTGTCGAGGTGCTGGAAATCTCGTCCCGCGTCACGGTGTTGCGCGACGGCCGCCTGGTCGGCGTCTTCGATACCGACGGCATGTCGCAATCGCGGCTGACGGAACTGATGACCGGCAAGACCTTCGCTTCGGTCCGCGCCGCTGAATCGCCGGCCGTCGGCGAGCCGGTCCTGGAGGTCACGGACCTGACGCGCGCCGGGGAGTACGAAGGCGTGTCGTTTGCCTTGCGCGGCGGCGAAGTTCTCGGCATCACCGGGCTGATCGGCTCCGGCCGCACCGAACTTTGCCACACATTGTTCGGCATGACGCGGCCGGACAGCGGCGTCATCCGCCTCGGGGGCAAGGCCCTTGCGCTGAAATCCAATCGCGACGCCATCGACCGCGGGATTTCCTATGTCTCGGAGGATCGCCTCTCGCTCGGTCTGGTGCAGCCTCAATCGATCGCCGACAATCTGGTCATTCCGATCCTGAAACGCATTTCCGGCTTCGACGGCCTGATCTCGCGGCGGATGAAGGACGAACGCGTGTCCCGCTGGATCAAGGAACTGGCCATCAAGGTCGGTCAGCCGTCCGATCCGGTTTCCTCGCTTTCGGGCGGCAATCAGCAACGCGTCGTGCTCGCCAAATGGCTGGCGACCGAGCCCCGTGTGCTGATCCTGGATTCGCCTACCGTCGGCGTCGACGTCGGCGCGCGCGCCGGCATTTTCAAGATCGTGCGCGATCTCGCCGCCAAGGGGCTGGCGATCATCCTGATCTCGGATGAAGTGCCGGAGGTCTATTTCAACGCCAATCGGATCATCCGCATGGCCAATGGCCGTTTCGTCGAGGAATTCGACCCGCGCAAGATCGACCTGCGCCAGCTCGAGGAAGCGGTCTATGCGTAACTACCTGCGCGACAACCCGACCGAGGTACGCCTTGTGGCGCTGCTGCTGGCGCTCTGCGTGTTCCTGTCGCTGGCCTCCGACAGCTTTCTTACCCTCGTCAATTTCACCTCGCTGCTCAACAACAGCGCCGTCAACATCATCTGGGCGGTCGGCCTGCTCGTCGTGCTGATCGCCGGCGGCATCGACATTTCCTTCGCGGTCGCCGCCTCCGTCGTCCAGTATGTCGCGGTCTATGTCTTCCAGGCGATCGGCGGCGGCAACTGGGCCATCGGTTTCGTCGTGGCGGCGGCAGCGGGCATGATGCTCGGCTTCGTCAACGCCACGCTGATCCACTATTTCCGCATCATCACCATTGTCGTCACCATCGCGACCTTCAACGCGTTCTTCGGCCTGCTGATGTTCATCACGTCGGGCCGCTATCTCTATAATCTGCCGGGCTGGTGGACGAAGCGCGTCATCCTGTTCGAGCATGAGACCGCGTCCGGCGCGTGGGCCGAGCTCACCCTGCCGGTCGGCGTCATGGCGGCGGCGATGATCGCCACCTGGCTGCTCATCCGCCACACCAATATCGGCCGCCAGCTCTACGCTTTCGGCGACAATCCAGAAGGCGCGCGCCGCGCCGGCGTCAACATCGCGCTGATGCAGTTCATCGCCTTCGGCTGGATGGGGGCGATGGCGGGAATCGGCGGCCTCATGCAGGTCAACATCGTGCAGGAAGTCGTGCCGAACGCCCTGATCGGCCGCGAACTCGACGTGCTGGCGGCCGTGGTCCTCGGCGGGGCGCGTCTCGGCGGCGGGCGCGGCTCGGTGCTCGGCTGCTTTCTCGGCGTCCTGCTCGTTTCGGTCACGCAGAACGGCCTGAACCTGCTTGGCGTCTCGCCCTTCGCCTTCAAGATGGTCATCGGCGCCATCATCCTGCTCGCGATCTCCATGCCGGCGCTCAAGTTCGGCCGGCGCGCGCCCGTCCACCTGAAGAGGAGCTGAACCATGCGCTTCCTCTCCGATCTGTCGAAGTCGCTCGGAACGGAGATTGTCGGGCTGCTGGCCTTCCTCGTTGTCGTCGTCGTGGCGTTTTCGCTGGCGACGCCGCAATTCCTGACGGGGGCCAATTTCGGCTCCATCGCCTTCCAGCTGCCGGAACTGGGCCTGCTGACGTTGGCGATGCTGATTCCCGTCATTTCGGGCGGCCTGAACCTTGCCATCATCTACACCGCCAACATCGCCGGCCTGACCTTGGCGTGGATTCTCAATGCCAATGGCGGTGTGGACGCCGGCATGGGAGCGTTCGTCGTCGGCGTTGTCGCCGCGCTCGCGGTCGGCGCGCTGGCGGGGCTCATCGAGGGGCTGGTGATCGCCTATGTGGGCGCGCATCCCATTCTCGTGACCTTGGCGATGATGATGTTCCTGCGCGGTCTCGGCGAGTTCCTGACCCGCGGCGGCGACATTTCCGGATTCCCGGAATATCTCAAACCGATCGGCCACGGCTTCTTCGCCGGCATACCCGTGCCCCTGATCATATTCGGCGTCGCCGCCTTGGCCTGGCACGTCCTGCTCAACCGCACGCGTCACGGTTTTTCGGTTTACATGCTCGGCTCGAACATCGAGGCGACGCGCTATTCGGGCGTTCACACCAAGCGCACGCTGACGTTGATCTACACCCTGTCCGGCGCGATGTGCGCGGTCGCCGGCATTCTCATGCTGGCCCGCTTCAATTCGGTGCGCGTCGGCCACGGCGAAGCGCTGCTGCTGGTGACAGTGCTGGCCTGCTTCCTCGGGGGCGTCGATCCGTTCGGCGGCTTCGGCAAGGTCGTTCCGGTCGTCCTGGCGCTGGTCATTCTTCAGGTCCTGTCCTCGGGTCTCAACTTGCTCGGCGCCAGCCAGCATCTCTCGACGGCGGTCTGGGGCCTGTTCCTCATCGCGGTGATGATGGCAAGGACATTTACCGCTTGGTTCCGGAACTTCAGGCGAGGAAAGGAATAATCCGATGCGTGGATTTGGCGTTCACACCAGCATGTGGACCATGAAGTGGGATCGGGCCGGTGCCGAGAAAGCCGCCGCCGCAGCAGCCCACTACAAGATGGATTTCATCGAGATCGCCCTGCTCAATGCGCCGGCGGTCGACGCGCCCCATACGCGCGACCTGCTCAAGAAGCACAATCTGCGCGGCGTCTGCTCGCTGGGTCTGCCAGAGCGGGCCTGGGCGTCGCGCAATCCGGAAGCGGCCATCGAGCATCTCAGGATCGCCCTCGACAAGACGGCGGAGATGGATTGCGAGGCGCTGACCGGCGTGACTTATGGCGGCATCGGCGAGCGCACCGGCGTTCCGCCGACCGAAGCGGAATACGACAATGTCGCCCGCACGCTGGAAGCGGCGGCGAAGCACGCCAAATCGCTCGGTCTGTTGCTCGGCATCGAACCGGTGAACCGCTACGAAACGCACCTGATCAACACCGGCTGGCAGGCCGCCGCCATGATCGAACGGGTCGGCGCCGAGAACATGTTCATCCACCTCGATACCTATCACATGAACATCGAGGAGAAGGGTGCGGCCAACGGCATTCTCGATGCGCGCGAGCACATCCGCTACATCCATCTCTCCGAGAGCGATCGCGGCACCCCCGGTGCCGGAACCTGCGACTGGGACGAGATCTACGCCGCGCTCGCCGCCATCGGGTTCAAGGGCGGGCTGGCGATGGAAAGCTTCATCAACATGCCGCCGGAGCTCGCCTACGGCCTGTCGGTGTGGCGGCCGGTCGCGAAGGACGAGGCCGAGGTGATGGGCAACGGATTGCCGTTCCTGCGCAACAAGGCCCACCAGTACAAATTGATCTGATCGGTCGGCGATGCCCGACCGTGACAGAAACGAGGCCGGACGCATTGCCGTTCTCGACAACGGCAAGACCAATCTGAAGATATCGGTGGCGACGCAAGACGGCGTCGTCATTGAAAGCGTCTCGTTGCCGAATACCGTTCTTGCCGGGCCGCCGTGGCGCCATCACGATCTCGCCGGGCTGGGCGATTGGGCGTTGGAGCAGCTCGCGGACCTGTCGCGTCGCCACCTGATCGGCCACATCGTTCCGGTCGGGCACGGTTCGGGCGGGGTGCTTGTCGGCAATGATCCCGAGGCCGACGGCGGCGGCGCCGCGTTGCCGATGATCGACTACGAGCAACCGCTTCCCCCAGGAATCGCCGATGCCTACGCCCTCCAGTCCGGCACGTTCCAGGACCGCGGCAGCGCCATCATGATGGCGTCGACGCATCAGGCGCGGCAGATGCTGTGGATGGAGCGCGACTACCCGACCGAGTTCGCCGGCGCGCGCTTCCTGCTCGGCGTGCCGCAATACTGGGCCTGGAGGCTATCCGGCGTGGCGGCGTCGGAGACGAGCTACCTCGGTGCGCAATCGCATTTGTGGAACGTGCCGGAAAAACGCTGGGCGCCAATCGTCGAGCAACGCGGTTGGCGACGCCTGATGCCGCCTTTCGCCTCCGCCTGGTCGGTGCTCGGACCTCTGTGTCCCGGACCGAGGAAGCGCTTCGGCATCCGGGGCGACATTGTGGTTCACACCGGCGCGCACGATTCCAGCGCCAACTTCTATCGTTTCCAGGCCGCTGGCATGGACGGATTTTCGGTGTTGTCGACCGGCACCTGGATTGTCGCCCTCAGTGACAGCGCCCGCATCGAGACGCTCGACGAGACGCGCGGCATGACGCTCAACAGCGACGTGTTCGGCCGGCCGCTCGGTGGCGCCTTGACCATGGGCGGGCGCGAATTCACCGCCATTGCCGGGCCTCATGCCGACGGTGTCGTCGCGGAAGTCGGCGCGCTCGCCGGCATCGTTCGCTCAGGCGCGATGGCGTTGCCCAGTTTCGGCAGCGACGACGGCCAGTTCGCCGGCTCTGCCGGACGAGGAACGTTTGTCGGGCCGACACCGACCGACCCGGTGGCGCGGCGAACTTTGGCCGTGCTGCATGTTGCGCTGCTCGCCGTCGAATGCCTCCATGCGCTCGGCGTCTCCGGCGCCGTGGTCCTCGACGGATCCTACCTGGCCGATCCCCTTTTCGCCGTGCTCGTCGACGCCCTGCACGAGAGCGGCGAGGTGTTGACGGCGACCGATCCGCATGGCGTAGCCGCGGGCGCGGCGCTGCTGGCCCTGCATTCCGGCCGCGACCGGCCGGTCCCGGCCACGCTCGGTCGGCCCGTCGCGGCGACCGGCTTTCCCGATCTTGCCGCCTATCGCCAACTCTGGCGGCGGAAAGCCGCCGAAAATCTGGGACACCCGACATGACCGAAACCGATGACTTCGCCCTCCGCGCCCATATGGTCGAGACCTGCCGCAAGATGAACGCGACCGGGATCAACCAGGGCACCGCGGGAAACCTGTCCGTGCGCAGCGGAAACGGGTTCCTCATCACCCCGTCGTCGATGCCCTACGACGCGATGCAGCCCGAGGATATCGTCGAGATGGCTTTCGACGGGACCTATGTCGGTCGCCGTCCGTCGTCGGAATGGCGGTTTCATCGCGACATTCTCAAGCACCGTCCCGACGTCGATTCGGTGCTGCACTGCCATTCGATCTACGCGACGACTCTCGCCGTCCATCACAAGCCCATCCCGGCGTTTCACTACATGGTCGGCGTCGCCGGCGGATCCACCATCCGTTGTTCCGAATACGCGACCTTCGGCACGCAGGCGCTGTCGGACACGGCGCTCGCCGCGCTCGACGGCCGCCTTGCCTGCCTGCTCGGCCAGCATGGCCAGATTTCCCTGGGAAAAACGATGGACGCCGCCTTGTCGTTGGCCGTCGAAGTCGAAACGCTTTCGCGGCTCTACGTTCAGGCCCTGCCATTGGGCGATCCGCCGATCCTGTCCGACGAGGAAATGGACCGCGTCATCGAACAGATGCGGCGCATGAGCTATGGGCTGGCGCCGCAGGAAGGCGACAACGATGCGCCGCGGCCGCGAAGCCCGTAGAAGATCCCGGTCGCGGGCGGCGTGTTAGCGCGGCGCCGCTGGCTTGCCGGGATAGGGCATGATGACGAGCATCGAGGCCGGAATGTTGCTGCGATTGATGATCGCGCGGCGCTCGCCCGGCGCGAGATAACAGGAATCCAGCGCGGCGAGGGTGCGTTCGTCGTCGTCGGTGATGATGGTCACTTCGCCGGCGACGACGACATAGATCTTCTCGATCGGCGAGTCGGAGCTTTCCGCCCCGCCGCCGGGAAGGAAGTGCGAAAGTCCGACCCAGGAATTCTGCGAGGGGGAGGCGTCGAAGCCCTGCAGGCGCAGTCCCGTCATGTTGAAATGCTTGGCAGCATCGTAGGGCTTCGCATCCTTCAGCCGGGTCACATGCATGGCTCTCTCCCTTCCCGGCGCTATCGCCGGCCCGCTTGCGCTTGTCGTTTCGCCGCTTCGGCGAGAAAACGGTTGAGCCGGTCGCGGACCGCCTGCGCCGCTTCCGGCGTCCACGACCGGAAGCCTTTTCCCGATTTCATGCCCAGTTCTCCCTTGGCGACCAGCGCATCGAGCCAGGGGTGGGTATGAGGCGTCACATCGAGGTCCGCGATCAGCGTGTCGTGAATGGCCTTGGTCAGATCGAGCCCCACCATGTCCGATTGCTCCAGCGGACCGAGCACGGCGAGACGGGCTCCGAACCCGATCTTGACTACATCGTCGATGGTCTCTGCGTCGCAGACGCCCGAAGCCACCAGCGCGATGGCCTCGCGCTTGAGCGCGTGCTGGAGCCTGTTGCCGATGAACCCGGGTATGTCGCGGTTGACCAGGACGGGATGACGTCCGATGGCGCGAAATAGCGTGACCATCGCCTCGGCCGCGGGCCGGTTCTTCTCGTCCATCAGAACGATTTCCACCAGCGGCACCAGATGCGGCGGGTTCCAGAAATGCGTACCGAGAACGCGCGCTTTCCTTTCCACCCGCTCGGCAACACGTGCGATGGGAATCACGGACGTATTCGAACAAAGGAACGCGTCGGGCGGCGCCAACTCGTCGAGCGCGGCGAAGATCGCCTGCTTGAGCTCGAGCTTTTCAGGAGTGGCCTCGAAGGCGACGCTGGCGGTTCCGACGGCTTCTGCGAGATCCGTCGTACCCCGCACGCCGGCCATCGCGGCCCGGTCAGTGCCGAGCAAGTCGCAGATCGCCGCAAGCCGATCCGGCAGGGTCCTCAGCATGTCGGCCGACGGATCCTGTACGCGCACCCGATGGCCCGACGCGGCAAACAGATAGGCAATGCCGTGGCCCATAAGACCTGCGCCGATGATCGCGATCTCAGGCTTGTCCACGATCGTCAGCCCGCCGTGTAGCCGCCGTCCACATACATCACCTGGCCGGTGCAGAAATCGGACGCCGGCGAGAGCAGGTAGATCGCCATGCCGATCAAATCCTCCGGTTCGCCGAGCCGTCCAAGCGGGATGCGCCCCAGCGAGCGCGCCCGCGTCGCCTGCCCGACCTCGTCTTCGCTCCACATCCATGCGGTAAGCTTGGAGCGAAAGACCGTCGGTGCGATGGCGTTGACGGTGATGCTGTGTTTGGCCCACTCGGTGGCGAGCACCCGGGTGAGCGCGTCGGTGGCGCCTTTGGAGGTACAGTAGGCGGTGTAGCCGGAATAATTGCCGTGGCGGCCGCGCACCGAGGACATCATCAGCATCTTTCCCCGGATGGCGTTGGCGATCCAATAGGTGCCGACAGCCTTGGCCATCAGCCATTCGCCCCGCACATTGGCGTCCATCACGCTCTGCCAGGTGTCGTAGTCCTGGTCCTGGATGAAGCCGGCCTTGTTGAATCCCGACGCGACAACCAGCAGGTCGACCTTGCCGAAGGCCTCGAGGCCAAGCTTGAGCATGGCCTCGGCGTCCTCGAGCGTATCGGGTCGGCGGACCGTCGTCGCGACATCGGCGGTGATCGAACCGACCTCTTTTGCGACTTCGGCGAGTTCGTCAGCCGAGCCGGACACCAGCACCAGTTTCGCGCCGGCTGCGCCCAAAGCAAGCGCGCAGGCGCGGCCGAAAGACCCCGAGGCGCCGGTGATCAGCGCCACCTTGCCGGACACGTCGAACAGCGACATCGGATTGCGGAGCGCTTCGCTGATCACGGCCGGGACTCCTTGCCGGTGGGAATGCGGAAGGTCCCGTCGGGGTCGATCACGGCGACGACTCGCACCCCGCACCCTTCGCCCTGCGGCCAGCGCCAGGGAAAGGCCATGAAGGTGCAGCGCTTGCCCGTGACCGCGTCGAGATCGCCGTTGACGTTCTCGATGCCCGGAATGCCGCCCAGGCACATCAGCACCTTGTGCGCCGGCTCCCAGAGGGGAAAGTCGTCCATGACCTCCCGGCCGGTCTCTCTCCGGTATTCCTCCATCAGATGCGGATGCGAGGGCCCCGGACCGTGGTCGACCAGCTTTGTGCCGAGCGGGTGATCGTTGGCCTGCACATCGACGCCGACCATCTTCACCCCGCGCTCGACCAGCCATTCGGCAGCCTCTTTGTAGAGGCCGGGCGAATAGGCGTAGTACTCGTCGCTGTCCGCCAGATTGTGGTGGCTGCCAGTGTTGATCATGACGATGTCGCCCTTGCGGATCGTCGGCGTCGCCTTCTCCAGGTCCTCCGGTGTGATCACGCCCCATTTGCCCTTGGGAATGGAGACCGCGACGCCGGTGCCGAAGAAGGTAAAGACGGGATAGCCGGTCAGGGTCGGCGTGTTCTCGGTCACGTGCAGGGGCGCATCCATGTGCGTGCCGCGATGCATGATCCCCTCGAACTCCTGCACCAGGAGCCCGTGATTGGCGTGGTATTGTCTGGTGAGGACGTTGATCCCCGGGGCCGAAGGCCATTCCGGCATGCCATGCCCCCAGACAGCGCTGAGATTGTAGAATTTCAGCCCGCCGTTCTTGCGTGCGTGTGCCATGCTCATCGTCCCCTACCTGTTGGTCCCGTCACGACGCGGCGCCGGTTTCGATGCGGTAGCCGCCGTCCGGATCGAGCAGGGCCACGAAGCGGACAGGGCAGGCATCGCCCGTCAGCCAGTTCCAGGGAAAGGCGTGGAAGAGCGCCCGCTTGCCCGTCAGTTCGGCGACGTCCCCGCCGACATTCTCGATGGTGGGAATCCCCGCGGCCAGCAGCACCTTGTGCGCCGCGTTCCATTCGGGGAAATCCTCCGCCGCCGAACGTCCGGTCGCGTCCTGATACATTCTGGGCAGCCGCTTCATCTGCGGGCCGTTGCGGTGATTGCCGAGCGAAGTGGCGAGCGGATGGTCGATCTGCGGGGTGTCGACGGCGACCAGCTTGACCGCCTTGTCCGCCAGCCATTGCGCCGCTTGCTTCGACAGGCCGGGCGACTGGCCGAAATACTCGATGCTGTCGCTGTATTTGGCGTGCCAGCCGGTCACCAGGACGACGATGTCATCGGGCTCGATGGCGGGCGTCGCAGCTTCCAGATCGGCGACCGTGATCGTCTCCCAGGGGCCGCGCCTGATGGCGACGATGACACCGGGTCCAAAACACCGGTCCATGTCGATCTGTCCGATCCCCGCCGCCTTCTGGATCAGGTGCAACGGCGCGTTCATGTGGGTGCCGGTATGCATGATCGTGCGCATGCGTTGCGCCATCACGCCGTTCTTGGCATGCGTGGTGGAGCGATACATGATGACATCGTCGTAGCCGGGAAGGGTCGGAACGCCGTGCCCCCATTCGTGGCTGAGTTCGTAGAAAACCAGTCCGCTCGCCGGTTCGCTTACGCCAGGCATAGACCCTCCTGTCCGGCAACGCGCCAAGCGTCGCCTTCTCAAAAAGATTGTCCTGATCTCGGTCAGGTAATGGAGGGAACTTGGCCAACGGCCGGGGCCGGCGCAAATCAAAAGGCAGCCGGGCACGATGCCGAATCGTTATGCCATGTGCGGGCCGGAAAAAGGCTTGCCGAATCCGCGAATTACCCGGACACGCTGGAGCGCAGGATCGAGGTGAAGCTGTCGAGCGCGCGCACCGGATTGTTGGTCTTGCGATAGGCGATCCCGGCTTCGGACTCCCAGAACGTGCCGTCGTGGACGAGGCGTTTCAGCCCGTATTTCTCGGCATCCGGCAACATGCGGTCGGAGAAATGCGCCAGAAAATCGCCCTCCTGCAGGATCTTGAAAAGGCCTGTCGAGGCGGTTTCGAGCGCGATGTTGGGCGGCTCCACCCCGTTGGCCACGAAAAACGACCCGATCCGGCTGGTACCGATCTGGTCGCCGGCCAGGACCACCCAGGAATACTTGGCCATGTCCCTGGCCGTGACCTTCGATTTCTCGAACAGCGGGTGCTGCGCACGGGCAGCGACCGCGTGCCGGATCTTGATCAGCGGTTCCCGGACGATTTCGGCCTGGGGCGGGAAGTCGAGCGTGCTGCACAGCAGGTTGATGTCGCCGTTGGCGAGCGCCGGTACCAGCGTGTTGATCACGCCGCCGGTGATGACGACTTTCACCTTGGGATATTGCGCATGGAAGGTCGCAATGACCGGCGGCAGGATATTGGTGATCCAGACCGGACCCGCTCCGATCCGCACCTCGCCGACCTGGCCCTGTTCGAGCGTGCCGATTTCAGCCAGCGCGTGACGGTACTCCAGTTCCATCAGCTTGACGCGGCGCGCCAGCACTTCTCCCTGCCGCGTCAGCTTGACGCCATTCGGCAGGCGCTCGAACAGCGGCGTGCCGATGATCATCTCGAGTTGCTTGATGCTGCGCGTGAGCGCGGGCTGGGTGATGTTGAGCGAGCGGGCGGCGGCGGTGATGTTGAGGTGTTCGGCGGCCGTGAGAAACAGGATCAGCAGGCGCGAATGCATCATGCTGTTTCTGGTGCGAAGCTGCAGAATACGGTCATCCCCAGACATAAGATATCGTTATATCGGGGTCGGATGAGGGTCAAGCGAAGCGCCGGGCAGGGCCGGCGCCGGCATGTCCTAAGGGCGCGCGGAACGCCGGATCGCGACGTTCTTGAGGTCCGAATAAAGATCGAGCGCATGCATCGAACGATCGCGGCCGAAGCCCGATTCCTTGAATCCTCCGAACGGCATTTCCACGACGGGACCGGTGCCGCCATTGACATTGATGTTGCCTGCGACCAGCCGCGACGCGGCGTAGAACACATTGTCGAGGTTTGCCGACCAGATCGAGGCTCCCAACCCGTACCGCGTCTGGTTGGCGATGGCGATCGCGTCTTCGATCCGGTCGAAGGCGATCACGGAAAGGACAGGGCCGAACACCTCCTCCTGTGCCAGAGCGCTGGCAGGGTCGACCCGGGACACGATGGTCGGGCCGAGATAGTAGCCGCCCGCAGGCCCTTCGGCGTTTCGGCCATCAAGCGTCAGGGCGGCTCCCGACGCATGCGCGCGTTCGATCTTCGAGACTATCGCCTGGCGGTGGCTGCCGCTGATGACCGGTCCGAGATCGTTAGCAAGGTCGAGCGGGTTGCCGATCCGCAGCGTCTTGGCCTTCTCCACGATCCGTCCGACGAATTCGTCCTCGATGCCGCGCTGCACGAGCAGGCGTGACGGTGCCTCGCAGACCTGCCCCTGGTTGGAGAACATGAAACGCACCGCGACATCGGCGGCCATGTCGAGATCCGGAACATCGGCCATCACGATGTTGGCGCTCTTGCCGCCGAGCTCCAGACTGACGCGCTTGAGATTGGAGTTCGCCGAAGCGTGCATCAGCGCGCGGCCGGTGACGCCGGAACCGGTGAAGGTGATGCAGTCGACGTCACGATGTTCCGACAGCGCCTTGCCGACCTCGCCCGCGCCGGTCACGATTTGCAGCGCGCCGGCGGGAATGCCTGCCTCGAGTGCCAGTTCGCCCATGCGCAGCATGACCAGCGAGGCTTCCTCCGACGGCTTGACGACGACCGAGTTGCCGGTGACCAGGGCCGGCCCGAGTTTCCAGGCGCCGATCATCGCAGGCGCGTTCCAGGGGAGGATGGCCCCGACCACGCCGAGCGGCGCGCGGAAGATCAGGGCCGTGACCATATCGTCGAGACTGATCATCTCGTCATAGATCTTGTCTGCCAGTTCGCCGTACCAGCGGATCGTGTCGATCGCGAAGGCGATGTCCAGCCCTTCGGCCATGGCGAACGGCATGCCCATGTCGCGGCTTTCCAGGACGGCGAGTTCGAGCGCTTCGGCCGCGATCAGCTCGGCCCAGCGCACCATGCGCCGCTTGCGCTCTTTGGGCGGCATGCCGGCCCATTCCCGCTTCTCGAACGTCGCCCTGGCGATGGCGACGGCGCTGTCGACGTCCTCGGCCGCACAATCAGGCAGTTCGGTCAGGACAGTGCCGTCGATCGGCGAGACCGCTGCCCGCCGCCTTCCCGACAAGGCCTCGGCTCTCCGTCCGCCAATCAGCGCGAAACCCCGCGCGACAGGACGCTCCGAGATCGCGCTAATCTGTGCCTGCTTGTCCATGTCCGCTTCCTGTCTTCTGGCAGGGTCCGTTCAGCCGGCGATCGCCTCGACGCCGAAATAGGCATCCTGGAAGGCCTTGTCCTCGCGCATCTCCGCCGCATTGCCGCTCATGGTGATCCGTCCGCGCTCGAGAACGATGGCACGGTCGGCGACATCGAGACTGCGCTTCACGCTTTGCTCGATCAGAAGGATCGTGATCCCGGACGCCGCGATCTTCGGAATGGCCTCGTAGATCAGGTTGATGATCTTCGGGGCGAGGCCGAGCGAGATTTCGTCGAAAATGACTAGCTCCGGCTTGGCCATCAGCGCCCGGCCGATGGCGAGCATCTGCTGTTCACCGCCCGACAGCGTTCCGCCGAGCTGATGCCGACGTTCCGCCAGACGCGGGAACAGGGCATAGACCTCGCCGAGCGTCTCGGCGCGGTGGGCTCTGGCATGTTTCGGAATCGCGCCGACGGCGAGATTGTCCTCGACCGTCATCTGGCCGAAGATCTTCCGGCCTTCCAGGCATTGTGCGATGCCGAGATCGACGACCTTGTGCGTCGGGACATCCCTGATGGATTTGCCCTTCCATTCCACGTCGCCGGCGGTGAGCGGAATCTGGTTGGTGATCGCGCGGGTCAGGGTCGTCTTGCCGGCGCCGTTCATGCCGATCAACGCGACGATTTCGCCCGCCCGGATGTCGAGCGACACGTCGAAGAGCGCCTGGAATTCGCCGTAGCCGGAATTGATGTTCCGCGCCCGAAGCAGCGGCGCTCCGGGGTCGGATAGCGTCGCGCCCGGCACCGCCCGGCGCGTCGTTTTTTCCGCGTCCTCGCCGCCGAGATAGATGTCGATGACCTCGGGATGTTCGACGATCCGCTCGGGAACGTCGTCGGTAACACGGGCGCCGAAATTGAGCACCAGCACGCGGTCGGAATGGCCGAACAGCGTCCTGAGCACATGCTCGATGACGATCATACTCTGGCCGTTGCGCCGAAGCCCGTCGATGATCGTCTCCAGTTCGTCGACCTCGCTTTCGATCAGGCCGCCGGCGATTTCATCGAGCAGCAGCAGGCGCGGATTGGTCGACAGGGCGCGTGCCAGTTCAAGCCGCTTGAGATCGAGCAGGCCGAGCTTCCCGGCTTCCTGCTGCGCCTTGTCGGCAAGCTTCACGGTTTCCAGGATCGAAAACGCCTCGTCGCGCGCAAAGGACACGCTTGTTCCCTCGCGGCCGTAAAGCCGGCCGACCATGAGGTTTTCCAGAACGCTCATCCGCCGGAACGGTTGCGGGATCTGGTAGGTGCGTCCGATTCCGCGTTTGGTGATCGTGCTGATGCTCTCGCCGGTAATCGTCTGCCCGTCGAAGCGGATTGACCCGCTGTTGAGCGCATGCTTGCCCATGATCAGGTTGAACAAGGTGGATTTTCCCGCCCCGTTCGGCCCCATGATGCCCAGCACCTCGCCTTCGGCGACGTTGAACGACAGGTCGTTGATCGCGACGAGGGCGCCGAAGGACTTGGTGATGTGGTCGACTTCGAGCAGCATGGCGCTCAAGCCTCCCTTCCGGTGGAATCGCTCGCCGCTCTCGGCGCCAGAGCGCGCCCCAGCCAGCGGCCAAATGTCTGCACGAAACCCCACAGACCGTTGGGCATGAAGCGGATGACGAGGATCAGCAGTACGCCCTCGACGATCAGGTGCAGGTTGGAATAATCGGCCAGCGCCTCGCTCATGAACGCAACGAACAGCGCGCCGACGATCGGCCCGGTGATCGTCCCGATGCCGCCAATGATCACGATATTGACGACGCCGATCGTCCATGCCGCATTGAAGATCGAATAGGGCTCGATGGCGCCGAGACGATTGGCGTGGACCGCGCCGACCAGACCCGCGATCGCCGCGCTGATCACGAAGGCCGAGAGTTTGGCGCGGAACAGGTTCACGCCCAGGTTCTGCGCGCTTTCCTCGTTGTCGCGCATGGCGCGCAGGCCGAAACCGAGCTTCGACGGCACGATCAGCATCAGCGCGACGGTCGCTCCGGCGGCAAGCGCAAGCATGAGATAGTAGAAGGTCGAGACGTCCAGCGACGCGCTGACCGGGAATTGCATGCCCTGCGCGCCGCCAAGAAACTCCCAGTTGATCATCCACAGCCGTAGCGCTTCGGCGAGGACCAGCGTGCCGATGGCGAAATAGATCCCGAGAAAGCGGAAGGTGAGGAACGACACGGCGACAGCCGCGGCTGCTGCGACGATCCCGCCCATGACGAAGGACACATGGATCGGCAGGCCGAGATCATTGACGGCTACCGCCGCGCTGTAGGCGCCAATCCCGAAGAATGCGGCGTGGCCGAGCGACACCAGGCCGGAATAGCCGCCGACCAGGTTCCAGCTTTGCGCCAGCGCGATGTTGAGCAGCTGGAAATAGGCGACGAACAGCATGTAGCGGTCGTTGAACAACGGCACGCAGGCCATCGCCGCCACGGCTACGGCCAAGACCGGCCATTTGAGGACGGACAGGTTCATTTCTCGCTCCCCGCCACGCCGAACAGGCCGCGCGGCCGAACCATGAGGATCAGCAGGAAGATCACGAAACCGATCATGTCCCGGTAGCCGGTACCGAAGATGGCGCCGCCCAATCCCTCCGAGACGCCGAGGATGAGGGCGCCGAAGAGCGTGCCGAGAAGGCTGCCCATGCCGCCGAGCACGACGACGACAAAGCCTTTCAAGAGCCAGGTAAAGCCCGATACCGGCGTGAACGAGAGCGTCAGCCCGATCAGCGTCCCGCCGATCGCCGCGGTCAGTGCGGCGATGCCGGTGGTCAAGCCGTAGACGAGGTCGACATTGATGCCGACGACCCGCGCGGTAGCCGGATCCTGGGAGGCGGCGCGGAACGCCCGCCCGAGGATACTGTGCTTGAAGAAGACATGCGCTCCGAGCGTCATCGCGATTCCGACGATCATGGCGACGAGGTAGAACACCGGCGTCCTGAACCCGAGGAAATCGACGCTCTCCAGCGTCAGTCCGGTGGTGAGGCTGCGCGTATTGCCGCCCCACACCAGAATGAAGGCGTTCTGGAGGATGATGGACAGGCCGAACGCGGTCAGGAGCGACGGCTCGACCCCCATGGTCATCAGCGGGTTGATGACGATCCGCTGCAGCAGATAGCCGACGGCGAACAGCACGGGAGCGGCGACGACCATCGCCGCCAGCGGGTGCAGACCGAACATCGAGGTCATCGTGTAGACGAGGAAACCGGCCAAGATCAGCAGTTCCCCGTGCGCCACATTGACGAAGCGCATGACGCCGAACACCAGGGAAAGGCCAAGCGCGGTCGCCGCGTAAAGCCCGCCGCGGACAAAACCGTCGAGCAGACTTGCCGTGATCGTGTAACTGTTCATGGGTTCCGTGGCTCCGCCAGTTGATCGGCCCGACTCACTGGCGCGAACCGGGCCGATCTGGGAGGTATACGCTGGCGCTGGCGCGGCTACTTGATCGGATAGATCATGTCGGCGGTGGCGCTATCCTTCGGATAGACGACCTGGAGGTCGCCATTCTGCCACTGCAGCATGAAGGCCGGCAGAACGGCCGAGCGTTCGCCCTTGCCGGTGGTGAACTTGACGTGGCCGACGACGTAATCCTTGTCGGTCTTGCCAATCGCCGCGTTGACGGCCGCCGGATCGGCCGATCCCGCCGCCTCCATCGCGTCCAGCAGGACCGCGGCCGCGGTGTAGGCCGAGGCGATGTCCTGGTTATAGATCTTGCCGGTATCGGCGACGAAACGGTCCTTCAGTTCGGCGGCGCCGGCGAAGGGCAGTTTCGGATGCCAGTAGCCGGACACCATCGTGCCGTTGGCGCTGTCGCCGAGCGCGGCCCACCATTCCGCCGGCGCTCCGCCCTTCTCGAAGAAGGCGGCCTTCGGCACGTAGTTGAGCGCACGCATCTGTTTCCACAGCGCGATCGCGTCGGGCGTGACCATCTGCGCGATCACGATTTCAGCGTTGGCTTCCTGGGCGCGGCGGATCAGATCGCCGTAGTCCGTGGTGCCGATCGGGAACTTCGCGTGGTAGACGACCTCGTAGCCCTGGTCGGGCGCGTTCTGGTTCCACAGCCCGCCCATGATGACGCCGTCCTGCTCGTTGTCGGTGAACAGGGCGACCTTCTTGTTGGACTCGACCGTGTCCATCGTCATCAACTGCTTGCGGGTCATGTCCAGTTCGTCGAAGAACAGGTTCCAGCTCCACTGCCAGCCGTTCTCGTTACCGCCGAGGAATGCCCGGACCGGGCACATCGGCGCGATGAACGGCAGGCGCTCGCGCTCGGCGACGACGGCGCCACTGATGACGAGCGGCGGCGAGACGGACCCAAGCAGCGCATTGACCCCGTCGCGCACCACGAGGCGTTCGACGTTCTTGTTGGTCTGCTCGGGACGGCTTTCGTCGTCATAGACGACCAGGCGGACGGGCACCTTGGTGTCGTAGTCCTTGAGATAGACGCCGCCCTTGGCGTTGACGTCGTCGATGGCGGCCTTGTAGCCCCAGCCACCATAGAAGCCGAACGGCGCCAGGGGGCCGCTCTGCGGCAGCGAGGCGCCGATCACGATTTCCTTGGGGGCCTCGGCGGCATGCGCATCGGCTGCGAGCAGCCCGGCCGCCATGAGGATCGGTATCCATAGTTTCTTCATTGGTTCTCCTCCTCCTCCCGGACGCGAGGCAGACATTCTGGCAGGTATCCAGACTGCGGTTCCACGACTGCAGATGTCTGTGCCTACACCCCTTCGCCCGGGCGATGGCAGATCAAAACATCGCGCGTATATGAGCGCCAATAAGGAGTTGGAGGAACGCCATTCCGATTTGTTATGGGAGGGGCGCGACGTGATAAGCCCGCCGCGCGGCGCGCGGCGATACCCGCCAGAGGAGTAACGGTTCGCTTTATTCCGCGGCGATCGGCTGATTGGCGGCGATGATCTGACGGATTTCGGCGCGGCAGGAGCCGCAATTCGTCCCCGCCTTCAGCAATTCGCCAATCGCTTCCACCGTCACCGCCGAACCGCTTCGTACCGCCGCCGCAATCTGGTTGACGCCGATGGAGAGGCAGGCACAGACGATGGCGCCGCGATCCGGCGTGTCGGCGGCCGGCCGCCCGGCAATCGCATTGAGCCGGCGCGCCGGATCATCGAATTCGCGCGTCAGTTCGCCGATGACCGCCTGGCGCGAAACCGCCACCGGCTCGCGCGACAGGAACAGGGCGCCGGCGATCCGGTTGCCGTCGAACAGCGCGATCCTGTGGCGTCCGGCGCGGTTGTCGCTATAGGACACCGCTTCCGCCCGGGCGTCTGCGCCGAACAAGCGACGGGCATAGGCCGTCAGGCTTTCGGGAACGGTGTCGAGACCGAGTTCGGCGATCCAGCCGCCGCTGGCGCGTGCGATCGCCCAGTAGGCGGCGCCGGCCGGATCGGGCCTGCGTGCAGAAATGGCAAATCCGTACAGCGCCGGCGCGAAAGGCGACACCCGCACCTGTCCGTGCTTGGAGGCCGGCTGGCCAGAAACGGGGTCCGTGTCGGGGGTGACGAGCGCGCCAACCCTGCCGGCGGACGCAAACTGCCGCGTCCAGTGCATCGGCACGAAGACCGATCCGGGTTGCTGGCGCAAGCTGACCAGCGCGCGAAGAACGGCCCGGCCGTGCGGGCTTTCCAGCCACACGAGCGATGCCGGCGCGATGCCGAGCCGTTCCGCGTCAGACGGGTGGATTTCGGCGAAGGGCTCGGCGTAATGCGAGGACAGGCGCTGGCTTTTTCCCGTGCGCGTCATGGTGTGCCACTGGTCGCGGATGCGCCCGGTGTTCAGCGTCATCGGATAGGCGTCGCTGTCCACCGCGGGATCGATGTCGTGCGCCGTCAGCGCCCGGGCCTTGCGATCCGGCGTGAAAAAGCCGCCGCTGGCGAAGAAGCGACTGCGCGCGGCCGGCGATCCGGAAGGTTGCGGCCACTGGAACGGTCCGAGCCGGTCGTAGCCGGCGCGGGAGATGCCGGCATGGGCGGAGATGTCGAAGTCACGCGAGCCGTCGTTGCGATGGCCCGACAGGGCCGCATGCTCGGCGAAGATATCGGCGACCGATTTCCAGGCGAAGGCGGCACCATGCCCGAGCCTCCGCGCGACTTCCGCCACCTGCCACCAGTCCGGGCGGGCTTCGCCGGGCGGAGCGAGGAAGGCGCGCTGGCGGGAGATCATGCGTTCCGAGTTGGTCACCGTTCCGTCCTTTTCGCCCCATGCGGCGGCGGGAAGCCGGACATGCGCGTAGGGAAGCGTGTCGGTGGCGCTTGAGACGTCGGAGACGACGACGAAGGGGCAGGAGGCGAGCGCGCGTTCGACCGCGTCGGCATCGGGAAGCGAGACGACAGGATTGGTGGCGATGATCCACAGCGCCTTGACCCGTCCCTTGGCCAACGCGGCGAACAGGTCGACGGCCTTGAGGCCCGGTTGCGAAGCGATGGAAGGCGAGGACCAGAAGTCCTGGACGATGGCGCGTTGCCCGGCGTTTTCGATATCCATGTGGGCGGCGAGCATGTTGGCGAGGCCGCCGACCTCGCGCCCGCCCATCGCATTGGGTTGGCCGGTGACTGAGAACGGCCCGCATCCCGGCTTGCCGATCCGACCCGTCGCCAGATGGCAATTGATGATGGCATTGACCTTGGCGGTACCGATCGCCGACTGGTTGATGCCCTGGGAATAGACCGTCACGGTCCTTTCCGTCTTGGCGACGAGCGCGAAAAAGCGGTCGATCTCCGCTTCACTGAGGCCGGTGCGGCGCAGAAGCTCCGCCCGGTCGAGCGTACGGGCATCGGCGATCGCCGCGTCCATTCCCGTGACATGCGATTGGACATAGCTGCTATCGATGCGGCCATTGTCGGACAGATGCGCCAGCAGGCCGCGGAACAGCGCCAGGTCGCCGTCGGGCGCGATGGCCAGGTGCAGGTCGGCGATGTCGGCCGTCATCGTGCGGCGCGGGTCGATGAGGACCACCGTCATGTCCGGCCGCGCTTCCTTCGCCGCCGCGATGCGCTGGAACAGGACCGGGTGGCACCAGGCGAGATTGCTGCCGGCCAGCACCAGCAGGTCGCAGGTTTCCAGGTCGTCGTAGCAACCGGGAACCGTATCGGTGCCGAAGGCGCGACGGTGCCCGGCGACCGAGGAGGCCATGCACAGGCGCGAGTTCGTATCGATGTTGGCCGAGCCGATATAGCCTTTCATCAGCTTGTTGGCGGCGTAGTAATCCTCCGTCAGCAACTGGCCGGAGACATAGAGCGCGACCGAATCCGACCCGTGTGCATCGATCGTTTCCCGGAAGCGATCGGCGACAAGGTCCAGCGCCTCGTCCCAGGACGCGCGCTGGCCGCCGATTTCGGGATAAAGCAGGCGTTCCTCGAGCCCGATGGTCTCGGCCAGCGCCGAACCTTTCGAGCACAGGCGCCCGCGGTTGGCGGGATGATCGGGGTCGCCCGCGATCAGGACCGTTCCGTCAGGCTGCGGCGTCGCCAGCACGCCGCAGCCAGTGCCGCAATAGGGGCAGGTGGTGCGAACGGATTGCGGAACGAGGGCGCGTTCCATCTCAGGGGCCAAGGCCAAGCATGATCTTGTCGCCGTCGAGGCGGACGGGGAAGCGGCGCGTCTCGCCCTCGTCGGCGCCCTGCGCCTTGCCGGTTTCGAGGCTGATCACCCAGTTGTGCAGCGGGCAGGTGACGCAGCCGTCGTGCACGATCCCCTGGCTGAGCGGTCCGTTGCGATGCGGGCACTTGTCCTCCAGCGCAAAGACGCGGTCGTCGAAGGTGCGAAAGATGGCGATCGTCATGGCGCCATTCTTCACGCAGCGCGCACCCTGGCGCGGGATGTCCGCAAGCTTGCCGATCGAAACCCAATGAGGGGTCATCGCATTCATTCCGCCGCCTCCATGCTGATCTCCGCCAGGGGAGTGAACTCGTGCGCCTCGGCACCCGCTACGCGCTCCGCCCAGGGGTCGACCTGCGCGAATGTCTGGCTGTGGATGAAGCGGTCACAATAGGCCTTGCGCGTTTCGGCGGTGTCGAAGACGACCGACCGGATATGGTCGTAGCCGAGCCTTTCGGCCCATTTGTAGATGCGCTCCAGATAGAAGCCGGTCTCGCGGTAGTACTGCGTCAGCGCGCCGATGACCTCGATCACCTCGTCCTCGGTCTTCACCATGCCGAGCTTGGTGGTTCCCTGGATATGCAGGCCGGCCGCGCCGCCATAGATGATCTCGTAGCCGCTATCGACGCAGATGACGCCGATGTCCTTGCAGGTCGCCTCCGCGCAGTTGCGCGGGCAGCCGGTCACGGCGAGCTTCAGCTTCGCCGGCGACCAGGATCCCCACAGGAACTTCTCCAGCCTGACGCCGAGACCGGTGGAATCCTGGGTGCCGAACCGGCACCAATCCGTGCCGACGCAGGTCTTCACCGTGCGCAGGCCCTTCGAATAGGCCGCGCCGGAGATCATCCCGGCCTTGCCGAGGTCGGCCCAGACGCCGGGCAGGTCCTCCTTGCGCACGCCGAGCAGGTCGATGCGCTGGCCGCCCGTCACCTTCACCGTCGGGATCTTGAACTTGTCGGCGACATCGGCGATGGCGCGCAATTCGTCCGGGGTCGTGATGCCGCCGAACATGCGCGGGACGACCGAATAGGTGCCGTCCCTCTGGATATTGGCGTGAACCCGCTCGTTGATGAAGCGCGACTGCTGGTCATCCTCATACTCGCCGGGCCAGTCGCAGACGAGGTAGTAGTTCAGCGCCGGCCGGCATTTCGCGCAGCCGCACGAGGTCTTCCAGCCCAGTTCCTGCATGACAGCGGGAATGGACTTGAGCGCCTTGGCCTTGATGAGGCGACGCACGTCGCCATGCGTCAACTCGGTGCAGCCGCACATCGGCGTCACCTTGCGCGCCTGGAAGGCGTCGCCCAGCGTCAGCGCCATCACGCTTTCCACGAGGCCCGTGCACGTGCCGCATGAGGCCGACGCCTTGGTGTGGGCGCGCACCTCGTCGAGCGTGGTCAGTCCCTTGGCGGTGATGGTCTCGACGATCTTGCCCTTGCGCACGCCGTTGCAGCCGCAGATCTCCGCCTCAGGCGGCAAGGCTGCAACGGCCTCCATAGGGTCCAGCTTGCCGCCCCCCTGGAAGGCCTGACCGAACACCAGTGTTTCGCGCATGTCGGCGATGTCGGTTCCCGCCTTGATCATGTCGAAGAACCACGGCCCGTCGGAGGTTTCCCCGTAGAGCACGGCGCCGATCAGGCGGTCGTCCCTGAGGACGAGGCGCTTGTAGACACCCGCCGTCGCGTCGCGCAGGACGATCTCCTCGCGGCCGTCGCCATCGGCGAAATCGCCAGCCGAATAGAGGTCGATGCCGGTGACCTTCAGCTTCGTCGCCAGATCCTTCGGCTTGAAGGCGGCGGCACCGCCCAGCAGGTTTTCTGCCAGCACCGCCGCCTGCTCGTAGAGCGGGGCGACGAGGCCGAACAGCAGTCCGTCGAGGTCGACGCACTCGCCGACGGCGTAGATGTCGGGATCGGCACGCGTGCGCATGTCCGGCGTGATTGAGATACCGCGCGCCACCTCGAGCCCGGCCGCAACCGCGAGCCGGGTTTCAGGACGGATGCCGACGGCCATCACCACGAGGTCGGCCATGAAGGCGGTGTTGTCCTCAAGCAGTACGCCCTCGACCCGGTCCTTGCCTAGGATGGCGGTCGTCGCCGCCTTGCAGTGGATGGCGATGCCGCGCTTTTCCAGGTCGCGTTTCAGCAGGTATCCGGCCGGCTCGTCGAGCTGGCGTTCCATCAGATGCCCGGCCAGATGGATCACCGTTACGTCCATGCCGCGCCCGGCAAGGCCGGCCGCCGCCTCGAGGCCGAGCAAGCCGCCGCCGATGACCACCGCCTTGCCGCCCTTCGCGGCAGCCGCGATCATCGCATTGGTGTCGTCGAGGTCGCGATAGGTGATCACGCCGGGGAGATTGCGTCCTTCGACCGGAATGATGAACGGAGCCGAGCCGGTAGCGATGACCAGCTTGTCATAGGCGACCGGTCCGTTCGCGCCGATGACCGTCTTGCCGGCGCGGTCGATCTTCACCACCGATTCGCCGAACCGCGTGATCACGCCGTTGGCAGCATAGAAATCGTCGTCGTGGGTGACGATGTCCTCGTAGCGCTTCTCTCCCGACAGCACCGGGGACAGCATGATGCGGTTGTAGTTGCCCCGGGGTTCGGCGTTGAACAGCGTGATCTCGAAGGCCTCGCGGTCGCGCTCCAGGAGCTGTTCGATCAGGCGGCCCGACGCCATGCCGGCGCCGATGATGACAAGTTTCCGTCGTGTCATGGCGGATGTCCCTTTCACTCGGCAGCGGCAAGCCCGGCCGCATTCTGGCGGGCGATGCGGACGGCACGCTTTTCCTTGATGGCCTGGAGTTGCTGTTCGGACGGATCGGCGCCGCCCTCATAGGCTTCGAGGAACTCCAGCAGTTCCTCGCGATAGGCGTAGTAGTCGGGATGGGCCAGCAGCGCCTTGCGCGAGCGCGGGCGCGGCAGGTCCACGTCCATGATGTTGCCGATGCGGGCGTTCGGCCCGTTCGACATCATCACCACCTTGTCGGCGAGCAGGATCGCCTCATCGACATCGTGGGTCACGCAGACGGCGGTCACCTGGGTGCGCGCCCAGATGTCCATCAGCACGTCCTGCAGCTCCCAGCGTGTCAGGCTGTCGAGCATGCCGAACGGTTCGTCGAGCAGCAGCAGCTTCGGCGACAGCGCGAAGGCGCGGGCGATGCCGACACGCTGACGCATGCCGTTGGAGAGCTCGGCGGCGAACTTGTGGGCGGAATCGGCAAGGCCGACGCGGGAAAGGTAGTAGTCGACCACATCCTTGCGTTCGGACCTCGTTGCATCGGGATAGACGCGGTCGACACCGAGAGCGACATTGTCCGAGGCGGTGAGCCACGGCATCAGCGATGGTGCCTGGAACACCACCGCCCGGTCCGGCCCGGCTTCCGTGATGTGCTTGCCGTCGAGGATGATCGCGCCTTCCGAGATCGGGTTGAGGCCGGCGATCATCGACAGGACCGTCGACTTGCCGCAGCCGGAATGCCCGATCAGCGTGGCGAACTCGCCTTTGCGCATGCGCATCTCGAAACCGTCGACGACGGTGAGCGGCCCCTTCGGCGTCGGATAGACCTTCCTGAGTTGCGAGAATTCCAGGTAGCGCGAATCGTTGACCGATTGCGACGCCCGCTTGTAGGCCTCCGGCAGGTCGTCTTTGCGCCTCTGGGTGATCGGCACGATGTTCGGCAGCACGATGCCGGTGTCGCCGCTGCGCCGCCGCGTCGCGCCGATCTCCATGAGGTATTCCGTGATCTCGCCGCGAAGCCGGATGAAGCTCTCATCGGCGTTGATCTCCGCGCGGTCGCGCGGGCGCGGCAGGTCCACCTTGAATTCGCGACCGAGCGTGGCGCCGGGACCGGGGGTGAGGGGAATGATGCGGTCGGCGAGCAGGATCGCCTCATCGACGTCATTGGTGACGAGGATGATCGTCTTCTTCTCCTCCTGCGAAATGGCGGCGAATTCGTCCTGCAGCTTGGCACGGGTCAGCGCGTCGAGCGCCGAAAGCGGCTCGTCCATCAGCAGGACTTCCGGCTGCATCGCCAGGGCGCGGGCGACGGCGACGCGCTGGCGCATGCCGCCGGAAAGTTCCGCTGGCTTGCGGTCGCGGGCGTGGGAGAGGCCGACCATCGCGATGTATCTGTCGACGATCGCCTTGCGCTCCGCCCGCGGCTTGCCGCGGAACACCGAATCGACCGCGAGGGCGACATTGCCCTCCACCGTCAGCCACGGCATCAGCGAATAGGATTGGAACACGAGCCCGCGTTCCGGTCCCGGACCGTCGATCTCCTTGCCCTTGGAGATCACGCCGCCCTCGTCGGGACGGATCAGGCCGGCGAGCGCCGAGATCAGCGTGGTCTTGCCGGAGCCCGAGAAGCCGACAATGGCAATGAACTCGCCCTCCGCGACCTTCAGGTTGATGTTGTGGAGGACCTCGGTGCGTTGCGCGCCCTCGCCGTAGTCCTTCGAAAGCCCGCTGATTTCCAGGAAGCTCATCGTCGCGCCCCTAGCGATTGGCCGAGAAGGTGAAGGCGCTCTGCAGGGCATACATGACCCGGTCGAGCAGGAAGCCGATGATGCCGATGGTCAGCACCGCCACCATGATGCGGGCAAGCGACTGCGAGGAGCCGTTCTGGAACTCGTCCCAGACGAACTTGCCGAGGCCGGGGTTCTGCGCGAGCATTTCGGCGGCGATCAGCACCATCCAGCCTACGCCCAGCGCGAGGCGCATGCCGGTGAAGATCAGCGGCAGAGCCGAGGGAAGGACCACCTTGGAGATGGTCTGGCGGGTCGGCAATTGCAGCACGCGGCCGACATTCATCAGGTCCTTGTCGACCGAGGCGACGCCGAGCGCGGTGTTGATCAGCGTCGGCCACAGCGAGCACAGCGTCACCGTGACGGCCGAGATGACCAGCGACTTGGGGAACGCTTCGCTCGGGTTGAGGTAGAGCGCCGACACCACCATGGTGACGATCGGCAGCCAGGCGAGCGGCGACACCGGCTTGAAGATCTGGATCAGCGGGTTGATCGCGCCGTTGACCGCCTTGGACAGGCCCGACGCGATGCCAAGCGGCACGGCGACGATCGTGCCGAGGATGAAACCGAGTGCGACGGTGAACAGCGACGTCAGGATCTGGTCGAAATAGGTCGGCTTGCCGGTGTAGGCGCGCACCTTCACCTGGTCCTGGTGACCATCGGCGACGAGCTTGGCGTTGCGCTCGTCCTGGCGGGCGTAGAACTCGGCTTCCTTCTGCCGCTCGGCCACGTGGTCGTCATAGAGACCGGTCGCCGCCTGCCAGACCTCGATTGGGCCGGGGACGGCGCCAAGCGACGTCTGAACCCGTGGCGCCAGCACGCCCCAGGCCAGAAGGAAGAGGAGGATGCCAGCGAGCGGAATGACCAGCACGCGCTGCAATTCCGCCAACTGGCTGCGCGGGTTGTCGCCGGCGCCCATCTTCAGGATCGGCACGATCCAGGCGAAGCCGAGCGCATCCAGCCAAAGCGAGGCGCGGTTGATCGCGGTGAACAGGCGAGCCTTGCGGGCCTGCCGTTCGGCGCTCGCATCCTTGGCGAGGGTATCCATTGCCATGGCCATGTCGAAATCCTTTGCGGGTCGCGTCGTGGTTCACGGGCGGCCGTGGGTGCGGCCGCCCGCGGCTTGTTGAGGGTCAGCCGCCGACAACCTCGTTGCCGTCGATCTTCTGCTCGCCCTTGAGGCCGATGGAGAGCGAGTTCAGGTAGTCGTTGGGCTTGCGGCCGTCATAGGAAATGCCGTCGATGATGTCGGCGGCCGGCGTCGGCTCGCGATAGCCGTCGGTGTCGAACGGGAATTCCGCCTTGTCGGCCTTGCCTTCGGCGACGAGCGCCTCGGCCGCCTTGAGGTAGATGTCGGGCCGGTAAACCGACTTTGCGGTCTCGTCATACCAGGCATCCGGCTTGGCCTCGGCGATCTGGCCCCAGCGGCGCATCTGGGTCAGGTACCAGACCGCGTCCGAATAATAGGGATAGGTCGCGTAGTAGCGGAAGAAGACGTTGAAGTCCGGCACGTCACGCTTGTCGCCCTTCTCGTATTCGAAGGTGCCGGTCATGGAGTTGGCGATGACCGCCTTGTCGGCGCCGACATATTCGGGCCGCGACAGGATTTCGACGGCTTCCAAGCGGTTGGCGTTGTTGTTCTCGTCGAGCCACTTCGCCGCGCGGATGAGCGCCTTGGTCAGCGCCAGCGTCGTGTTCGGGTTTTCGTCGACGAAGGTCTTCGCCAGGCCGAACACCTTCTCCGGATTGTTTTTCCAGATCTCGTAGTCGGTGATGACCGGGACGCCGATGCCCTTGAAGACGGCGGCCTGGTTCCACGGCTCGCCGACGCAGTAGCCGTTGATCGTGCCGGCCTCCAGCGTCGCCGGCATCTGCGGCGGCGGCGTCACCGACAGCAGCGCATCGGCCTTGATCTGGCCGGACACGTCGCTCGGCGAATAGTAGCCGGGGTTGATGCCGCCGGATGCCAGCCAGTAGCGCAGTTCGTAATTGTGTGTCGAAACGGGGAACACCATGCCCATGTTGAAGGGCTTGCCCTCGGCTGCGAACTTCTCGATCACCCTCTTCAGCGCGTCGGCCTTGATGGGGTGGACGGGCTTGCCATTCTCCAACGGTACATAGGGCTTCATCATCTCCCACACCTCGTTGGAGACGGTGATGCCGTTACCGTTGAGGTCCATCGAGAAGGGCGTGACGATCTCCGCCTTGGTGCCGAAGCCGATGGTGGAGGCGATCGGCTGGCCGGCCAGCATGTGGGCGCCGTCGAGCTCGCCGGTGATCACACGGTCGAGCAGCACCTTCCAGTTGGCCTGCGGCTCAAGCGTGACGAAAAGACCCTCTTCCTCGAAGAAACCCTTCTCCTTGGCGATGGCGAGCGGCGCCATGTCGGTCAGCTTGATGAAGCCGAGCTTCAGCTCGTCCTTTTCGATGTCGGGCGTCTCGGCCATCGCGGCGGGCAGGGTGGCGGCGAGCGCAAGCGCGGCGGTGGCGCCCATGAGCGCGCGACGGGAAATCATGGAGGCGGGAACCAGTTTCATTGTCATCTCCGGTTCGGCCGCATGGGAGGGTGCGGCCAGTTGCGAAACTAAAAAAGCCACCGGACAGCTCCGGCTGCGCTTCGTCGTTGCGAAGCGCAGGGTCCTGTCTGGCGGCTTTGCCTGTTGCGCCCGTCGTTGGACGCCGTATGGGTGATCCGATTGGATCCGAAATTAGTGAAGCATGCTTCGTGCCAGTTTCGCTCTGGCGCGATTCATCCCGTGTTTACAAATAACTAGGTTTTTTACGGAACCGCGCCGCGGGTTTCGCCCTGACGGTTTTCTGTGCGGAGAGGCGCGATTCGCTGCCCGGAATTTGTGCAATGCACCAATTTGCATATATTTTCAGCGGGCGCCTTGTCGGGCGATATAGGCGTCGAGATCAGCGGGATCGAAAGCGACTCCGTCGAAGAAGCCGGTGCGGCCGTCGCCCCCCTCGATGCGCATGTCGGCGGCTGGCAAGGCGGCGTCATGGCCGGCAAGCGCGGCGCGATAGATGTCCGGCCGGTAGGAGTCCGCCGCGGCCGTTGCATTCGCGGCGCTGTGTTGCAGTTGGCCGCTACGCACCATCTGGCTGTAGAACCATAGCGCGTGGCTTTTCCACGGGAAATTGGCCGCGCCCGCGAACGGAACGAAGAAGTCCGGCCGGTCCAGCTGCGCACTGTCACCGAGATCGATGAGTCCGGCAAGCGCGTGCCCGATGATCCTGGCGTCGACATTCAGATAGCTGCGCTGGCTGAGGACGCGGGCAATCGCCGCCCGGTTGCCGGGTCCTGCCGCGAATTGCGCCGCCTGGTGGAGCGCCCGGATGAGGCCGAGCAGGAGATCGCCATTGGCATCGGCCCACGCGGCGCTGACACCGAGCACCTTTTCGGGGCTCGCTTTCCAGATCGCAGCCTTGATCGTGACGATGCGGCCGCTCCCGGCCGCCACCGAGACCGAGTTCCACGGCTCGCCGACGCAGAAACCGTCGATGCGGCCCGATGACAATGCGTCGGCCATCAGCGGCGGCGGCACGATGACGATTTCGACATCCCTGTCCGGGTCGATGCCGCAGGCGGCAAGCCAGTAGCGCAGTTCGAAATTGTGCCCGGAATGCGGGTGGACGACGGCGAATTGCAGCGGCGCGGCGACACGGCCGCGCGCCTCGATCACGGCTTTGAGCGCCTTGCCCGCCTCGGCCGGATCGGCACCCGGCCCCGCGCCTTCGCGCTTCATCGCCCCCCATAGCGGCAGCGAGACCGTGACGGCGTTGCCGCCGAGGCCGAGCGCCATCGGCGCGATCATCGGCAGGGCGAGCGGCGTGAGACGCAGGTTGGAGGCGACCGGCATCGGAGCCAGCATGTGCGCGACATCGAAATGTCCGACCGCCATGCGGTCGCGGATATTGGCCCATGAGGTTTCGCGGACCAGATGCAGGTCGATGCCTTCGTCGCGGGCGAAGCCGAACTCGCGTGCGACCACCAGCAGGACGCTGTCCGTCAGCGGCATGAACCCGGCGTCGATCCTTTCGCTCATGGCGCGTCCTCGCTGTCGAGAAGGCTGATCGCCATGATCAGGCCTTGCGCCACATCGGCGATCCTGCGGTTCTGGTTCATGGCCGTCTTGCGCAGCAGCTTGTAGGCGCTCTCTTCGTCGAGTCCCTTCGACTTCATCAGGATGCCCTTGGCCCGGTCGACGAGCTTGCGTTCGGCCAGTTCGTTGCGGGCATCGGCAAGTTCGCGGGCCATGCGCGAATAGGCGTTGAACCGGCTGACCGCCATGTCGAGGATCGGTCGGACGCGCTCGCGCTTCAGCCCGTCGACCACGTAGGCCGAGACGCCCGCGTCGATTGCCGCTTCCATCGAGGCATGGTCCGACTTGTCCACGAACATCGCGATCGGACGTTCCACCGCGCGCGCCAACTGGAACAGGTTTTCCAGCATGTCGCGGTTCGGATTCTCCAGGTCGATGACGACGATGTCGGGCTTGATTTCGGCGATGCGCCGCGCAATCCCGGTGATGTCCGTGATGACCGTGACCGTCGCGTTGCCGGCCGCCTTCACGCCGTCCTCGATGATCGAGGCGCGGACGCGGTTTTCGTCGACCACAAGGACGGACAACGGCCTGGATTCCATATCGTCATTTTGCGCAAGCGAAGTGATTGTGCAATGCGATATTATGGCGACGGAAGATCCGGGAGAGCCAGCAGACGGGTGTCGACGATGGCGCCGCGGTGCATGACCACGCTCGCGGCGAGCTCGTGCCCGGCGGTGAGGCATTCGGTCTCAGTCCGGCCGCGCAGGAACGCCGCCAGATAGCCGCCGTTGAAACTGTCGCCCGCCGCCGTGGTGTCGATAACCGAGGCGGCCGCGTTGAAGGCCGGCAGCTCGGCTTCGGCAAGGGCCGGGCTAGCCGGGCCGCGGCTTCCTCGCTTGATGGCGCAGGCCGTCCACCGCCGCGACGCGAAGCGGGCCATTACCGCCGCTTCGCTACCCTCGCTAAACAGGAGCAACTCGTCCTCCAGCGTGGGCAACGCGATATCGGCGATTTCCCAGAACTCCGCGACCGTCCGGCGCGCGGTCTCCGCATCCTCCCACAACGTCTGCCGGTAGTTGGAATCGAAGGCGATGAGGCTGTTCGCCCTATGCTTCGCGGCCAGCAGACAGGCCTTCAGGCGCTGCCGCGCGTCCGGCTCGAGGATGGCGAGCGTGATAGCAGAAACCAGGATGATGCGCGTAGAGGGGAGGGCTGGCCCCTCGCTCTCGCCCGAGAAGAGACCCCGTGCGGCAGACCGGTCTCGCCAGTAGTGGAAGCGGCGCTCGCCGCTGGGATCGGTCGCGACCGAGTAGATGCCGAGATTGCGCGCCGGATCGCGGCGGATCGTACCGGTGGCAATTCCCCGCTCGCTGGCAAAGCGGAGGAACGAATCCGAAAGCGGGTCCTCGCCGACAATCGAATGGAAGGCCACCGCTCCCGCGCCGCGCAAGCTGGCCGCGCAGTAATAGGCCGCGTTGAAGGTGTCGCCGGCAAAGCCGACCGCCCAGCCCGAGGATTGCTGTTGGCGCAATTCCGCCATTGGCTCGCCGATGGCGAGCAGGTCCAGGATCGCGGGCAGCCCTCCCGAAATGGTCACGGTACGCCATCCTTCTGCGCCCGGGGCCATCCGCAGGTCGAGCCGCGGACGATCAACTCCACGGGGAGGAGGACCATGTCGTCGGCCAACGCATTCCCGTCTGCTTCGACCAGGTCGAGCAGAAGGTCCGCAGCCGTTGCGCCGAGCAGCGTGCGCGGCTGCCGCACCGTGGTCAGCGGCGGGATGAAATAGCCGGCAATATCGATGTCGTCGAAGCCGACAACGGATACGTCTGCCGGCACGTTCAAGCCCGCATCATGCAAGGTTGAAATGAAGCCGATCGCGGTTTCGTCGCTGGCGCAGAACATCGCCGTCGGTCTGTCGTCGAGCGCCATCCAGCGCCTCGCCGCCTTTCGTCCGCCCGCCATCGTGAAATCGCCGTCGAAAAACCAGTCCTCGCGGATAGCAAGGTTCCGCGCCCGCAGCTCCCCGATCGCACCGTCGGACCGCTCGCGCGTCAGGATGTTGTCGGCCGGGCCGCGGATGTGACCGATGCGCGTGTGTCCGAGATCAGCGAGATGGCCGATTGCCAGTGCCGCACCGGCGGCGTTGTCGACCCGGACGGAAGGCGAGGCGTCGTCGTCCATCCATTCGCAGGCGTAGACGATCGGAGGAAGCGCGTCGCGCGCAAGCGGAGCTTTGGCCAGAATATCGGGCAGCGAGCCATCGAGCGAAATGACACCGTCGACCCGCCCGCTGTGGAGATAGTCGAAAACAAGGCTTGAAGGCACCCCGGGATGCTTGGTGTCGGTGATGAGGACGCTGAGGCCGGTCCTGGCCAGCGTCGCCTCGATGCCCGAGAGGATCTCCGAGAAGAACGGGTTTTCGAGGTGAGGAACGAGCACGACGACCGCGCCGGCGCGCTGCCGCCGCAGATTGCGTGCCGCGATGTTGATCCGGTATCCGGTCTGCGCCGCCGCCGCCATGACCGCCTGCCGTGTCGATTCGGCGACGGCTTCCGGTTTGTTGAGGGCGCGGCTGACCGTTGCCGTGGATACCCCGGCCAACTTCGCCACATCGATGATTTTCGCCGCTCGCACGCCGGACGATCCATTTTGTCGGGTCATAGCATGAATTTATTTCGTAGCTCGAAATAATGCTTGACTCGCTTGGGTTTCCAAATGAGGATCAAGATAATCGGTGGCACGACGGAATGGAACCCGGAATGTAATCGATTACATCGGCGGGAGGCCGATACTGGAGCCGGCGGGAGCGCGAGCTTTTCGTGCGGTGTTGCAACGTAACGGGAGGAACGGATGAAATCCTTGAGGATGATGCTCGCCTGCGCAACGGCTTTGGGCCTGTCGGCGTCTGTGGCGCGCGCGACCGATCTTGAAGTCATGCATTGGTGGACGTCGGGCGGCGAAGCCGCGGCCGTGGCCGAATTCGCCAAGGCCTTCGACGCGACCGGCAACCATTGGGTGGACGCCGCCTTTGCCGGTCCGGGCGAACAGGCCCGTGCCGTCATGGTCAGCCGCATCACCGGTGGCGACCCGATGGGCGCATTCCAGTTCAACCACGGCCGACAGGCCGAAGACCTCATCAAGGCCGGCTTGCTGCGCGACCTGACCGACATCGCGGAAGCCGAAGGCTGGAACAAGGTTGTCAACCCGCAGAGCTTGCTCGCCGGCTGCACCGTCGACGGTCATATCTATTGCGCACCGGTCAACATCCACTCCTGGCAGTGGATCTGGATCTCGCACAAGGCGTTCAAGGATGCCGGCGTGGCCGTGCCGACCAACTGGGACGAATTCGTCGCCGCGGCGCCGGCGCTCGTGGCCGCCGGCAAGCTGCCGCTGGCTGTCGGCCAGCAAAGCTGGCAGCAGTCCGGCCTGTTCAACGTGCTTTTCGCGTCGCTGGTCCCCAACGAGATCTTCATGAAGGTCTATGGCGACAAGAGCGCCGAAGTCGCCGCCGGCCCCGAGGTCGCGCGTGTTTTCAAGGCCGCCGCCGATGCCCGCGCGATGTCGAAGAATTCGACCGTCCAGTCGTGGAACGAAGCCACGAATCTGGTGATCACCGGCCAGGCCGGCGGCCAGATCATGGGCGACTGGGCTCAGGGCGAGTTCTCGGTTGCCGGCCAGAAGGCGGGCACGGACTACAGCTGCTTGCCCGGGCTTGGGGTGACCGAGGTCCTCGGCACGGGCGGTGACGCCTTCTACTTCCCGGTCCTCAAGGACGCCGACAAGGTGGAGGCACAAGGCGAACTGGCCGCGCTGCTGCTGAAGCCCGACGTGCAGGTGGCGTTCAACCTGAAGAAGGGTTCGCTGCCGGTACGTGGCGACATCGACCTGTCGACCGCCAACGATTGCATGCAGAAGGGCCTCAAGCTCCTGGGCGAGGGCAAATTGCTGCCCGATACCAACCAGCTGTTGACGCCGGACACGACCTCCCAGATCAACGACCTGTTCGCGGAGTTCTTCGCCGATCCGTCGATCACCCCGGAGGACGCCCAGGCCCGGTTCGCCGGCATCATCGCCAAGGCGGGCTGAACCGGCCGCATTTGCCTGCCGCCGGCTGGCGCTTTCGCGCCGGCCGGCGTGCCGGTCCGGCTCGTCTGTCACCAAGCGAAGAAGGGGGCGCCCATGGCATCGGAACGCCCGATCCAGCTGCTGCGCAACATGCCGGCGAAAATCGCCGCGATCCCGATGATCCTGACCGCGCTGGTCGTGTTCGTCGGGGGCACCGTCTGGACCGTCGTCTATTCCTTCACGAACTCCAAGCTGCTGCCGACGCTGGATTGGGCCGGCTTGCAGCAATACGAGCGGCTGTGGACCACCAATCGCTGGATCGTCTCGATCGAGAACCTGGCGATCTACGGCATCTGCATGCTGGCGCTGAGCTTCGTGCTCGGCTTCGTTCTCGCGGCGCTGATGGACCAGAAAATCCGCTTTGAGAACACTTTCCGCACCATCATGCTCTATCCGTTCGCGCTGTCTTTCATCGTGACCGGCCTGGTGTGGCAGTGGATCCTCAATCCGGAATTCGGCATCCAGGGCATCGTTCGCGGCCTCGGCTGGTCCAGCTTCGCCTTCGATCCCCTCTACAATCCGAACATCGCCATCTTCGGCGTGATGCTTGCGGCGCTCTGGCAGGGTTCCGGCCTGGTGATGGTTCTGATGCTGGCGGGCCTGCGCGGCATCGACCCGGAGATCTGGAAGGCGGCGCGCGTTGACGGGATTCCCGCCTGGAAAACCTACCTGTTCATCGTCATCCCGATGATGCGGCCCGTGTTCGTCACGGCGCTGGTGCTGATCACCAGCGGCGTCATCCGTGTCTATGACCTCGTCGTCGCCCAGACCAGCGGCGGCCCCGGCCTGTCGACCGAGATGCCGGCGAAATATGTCTACGACTACATGTTCCGTGCGCAAAATCTCGGCCAGGCCTTCGCCGGTTCGACGATGATGCTGCTCGCCGTCCTCACCGTGGTTGTCCCGTGGGCCTACATGGAATTCGGGAGCAAGAAACGTGGCTGACCTGTCCCGCACGATGACTGACGAGCCGAGCGGGCCGAAGCCGCGCCGGACCTTCTCGCGCAGCAACATCTTCATCTACGGCACGCTGATCGTCGTGTCGGTCTATTATCTCATTCCGCTCTACGTGATGGTCGTCACTTCACTGAAGGGCATGCCCGAGATCCGCGTCGGCAACATCTTCGCGCCGCCGCTCGAAATCACCTTCGAGCCGTGGGTCAGGGCGTGGTCGCAGGCCTGCACCGGATTGAGCTGCAACGGCCTGTCGCCGGGCTTCTGGAACTCCGTGCGCATTACTGTTCCCTCGGTACTGGTATCCATAGCCATTGCGTCGGTGAACGGGTATGCGCTCGCCAACTGGCGGTTCCGCGGAGCCGACACCTTTTTCACGATCCTCATTTTCGGGGCGTTCATTCCCTACCAGGTGATGCTCTACCCGATCGTCATCATCCTGCGCGAGATCGGCGTTTACGGCACGCTCACCGGCCTAGTGATCGTTCATTCGATCTTCGGCATGCCGATCCTGACGTTGCTGTTCCGCAACTACTTTACATCGCTGCCGGAAGAACTGTTCAAGGCCGCGCGCGTCGATGGGGCGGGCTTCTGGGGCATCTATTTCAAGATCATGCTGCCGATGGCGCTGCCGATCTTCGTGGTGGCGATCATCCTCCAGGTCACCGGCATCTGGAACGATTTCCTGTTCGGTATCGTCTACACCAAGCCGGATGTCTGGCCGATGACGGTGCAGCTCAACAACATCGTCAACTCGGTCCAGGGCGTGAAGGAATACAACGTCAACATGGCCGCAACGATCCTGACCGGCCTGGTGCCGC